>Ga0075280_10000039_pt1 | contig 11752 bp, 6 predicted proteins | sample SF_Rice_10C_0N_4_FD_69780 | JGI IMG/M metagenome (GOLD analysis project Ga0075280, IMG submission 69780) | Rice paddy soil microbial communities from Twitchell Island, California, USA - SF_Rice_10C_0N_404 | ecosystem: Environmental > Terrestrial > Soil > Paddy field/soil | place: USA: Twitchell... | reverse complement strand
AACAACTGCTGTATTAATATCGGTTGTTATATTTCCGCTTATATCTTTTTTCAGAATAGTAGTTGTTTCTGAAGGAGGAATTCCTTCTATGTTCCCTTCGATAGTTACTGTTTCAAAACCTTTATCATATGCTGCAACAGCGTAATAATATGTCTGGCCGTTCTGCACTGTGGTATCTATAAAAGAATGTTTGATACCGGAATCATCACCCAGGTAAAACTTTGCCCCGTTAACATCTATAGGATGCAGCCCTGTTACCCCATCTACTAAATCAAACTGGGCGATAGGGGAGCGGTATATCGCTTTTCCATATGCATCGGTTATTATTTTATCCTCAAGGAAATTAGGCTCGGTAGAACGGTACACGCGGTATCCTTCAAAATTTATCCGCTGGTAAAATTCATCGAAAGTTTTCTCGGCCCTGTCATCCCAGTACAGGGTAACTTTATGATCACCCGGCACTGCGGTCAGGATAGGTTTCTCAGGGGGTTTTGCAAAACGGTAATTAGCATTATAGATCTGCTGAACGGTTTTCTTCCTTCTGAAAATATCACTGGTATTTATTCCGAAGATCATTGACATTGAGAATCTTTCAGTCTCACCTGCTTCCTCGGTCTGACCGGTAATGCCTGAGTAAGTAACCCGCCCGTTCATGCTGAAAAGATAGCTTGAAAAATAATTGGCAAGGTTAACGTTCTCAAGTATCTGTCCGTGAGGAGAAGGTAGGGCCGACAACACCTGCCAGTTTTCTTCGTCGTTATCAAGCTCATACTGATGCACAGCATATATGGCAAATCCTGTAAGACCAAGTTGATCCGACTCATCTTTGTCGAGTATACCGAAATTCGGTTCGCCCTGGTCAGGTCTCCCGTTTCCTTCTGTACCGTCGGGATCAGGACCGTTATAACCTTCATCATCAGGGCCAATTCCGTCTGTGCCTAAATCATCCCTCAGCAGTTCTCCCTCATCCCATTGACCGTTTTCATTCAAATCAAAATATGATCTCCAGTTAGCATTTTCATCTGCATCCCAGTGAGGTCTCCAGGAGTAACCATAAAATGCCGCAAATTTGGTGGTGTCCTGTAAAGGGTTTCTTAAAAATGGATCCTGATCAGGAGAATTAATAAAATTCACCGCGAGGTTGTCTCTCTTTTCGTCGGTAGGTCCGTCCTGATCGTTATCTACATTATCATCGGGAACACCGGGGCTTTCGAGGAAAGCATAGCCGGCATATCCTACAGGTGACCAGTTGCCGGGACTGCCGAATGGCACTGTTGACCAGGCATAGGAGATATCCAGAAGTTCATTGTAATCACCGGCATTATTGGAAGAATTATCATGCCCTCCGATTCCCCAATCAACGTATTGTGCAAATAATGCTTTCTGGTAATCGTAAGTTCCCATATTGGTGATTTCATAATACCAGAAGATTGCATCCTCAGCCAGAACCTGAGACCATTGGAATCCTCTTGCCCTCACCTGCATTCCCAGGCCTCCTCTTGTAGGATCGGCAGCATCAGGTCTGAAGTTATGATTAAGCATATACTCACGGTCTTCATTATCATCAAATACGAAATAAGTTTCGACATCAGCATTGAAGATTCCCTTACCGAAAAATCCATTCCAGTTGTTATTCCAGTCAGCCGGTCTGTCAGGCCAGGTTGTTGGCCAGGTAGAAGGGTCATCACTTCTTGCAACCGAACTGTTAAAAGGATTCGTGTACCCGGGAAGAGGCCACCAGCCGTATGTCACTCCCGTTGACGGATCGTATCTTGTAAACTCATAGTAATTTGATTCAAGTGGATGAATAAAATTACCGGCGGGATCCTGAGCTTCAGCCTGTACTATAATAGCAACGCCGTCTACATATGTATGGTTTGTCCCCTTTGGCCAGACTCCGCTTCTGCTGGGTTCATTCTCCCAGTCCGCCACTTCACCAAAATTATAATAGACAGTTGCAGCAAGGTTTCCATCCATGAAGCCTTTTTTTGTCTGATTGTGATCACCTTTATTCTTGTCCACAATCCTCTGACCAAAAATGAGGCAGGAATTTATCAGGACAACAAATGCCGCCAGAATTATAAAACTGGTATTAATTCTTTTTAATAACATTTTTACTCCAATAAAAAATCGGCTAAAATGATACTTCTGCACCGATTATAATCTGCCTGGGTGCTGAATAAAAATCGGGTCTTGTAAAGTATTCCTGGATAGTATTAACACCTCTTGGAGCAGCCTGGTTTCTTGTAAGTTCAAGTGTATAGCCTGCTCTGCCGGTGTCTCCGAATACATCATTCTCATTCATTGTATCAAACAGGTTATAAATTTTTGCGAAAATTGAAAGTTGCTGTCCTGCGACTTCAATATACTTTGTCAGATATAAATCAACATCGTAGTAAGAGGGCTTATTATCGCTATTTTCAAGGCCTGTTCTTTGATTCTGGAGAGATGGTGTATAGGGAAGGCCTGATCCAAGCCTGCCTATAAAGCTTGCAATGTAATCTCCGGGAATTCCTAGAGTCAGTGTGAACCTTAATGTATGTCTGCCATCCCAGTCCAGCGGAACTAGCTGTTTGTTTTCTTCAATTGGAGGATTAGCTTCTGCATTGTTGAAAGCGGCATTGGGATCTGATGCACTGCCTTTAGCAACCTGGAATGTATAATCGATCGCTGCTCCCATCCCCCTTCCGAATCTTTTCTCCAGCGAGAGAGTAATTCCTTTGACAGAACCATAATCCCTGTTGACAAGTTTACTGAATTTCCTGAACTCATTCTTTATATATATCTCTGTTCCTAGAAGGTTTCGTATATCTTTGTAATAGCCGGTTATTGTCATCCCGATGTCATCCGTTAAAGCCTGCTGCAGTCCGATTTCGTACATGATAGTCTGCTGAGGTTTCAAGTCTGCATTCCCAATTACATTACCTATATTTTCAGGGAAATCACCTGTAAGGGGAATTCTGAAGTTGGGATTACGGTACAGATTCTCAAAGGGCGGAATCTGGAAAAAATATCCGTACGATATATGTATAGCTCCCTGGTCAGAGATAGGATATGAGAGGCCAATTCTCGGACTAAACTGGTACTTGGCAGAAGCTTTCACCATTAATGAATCAGGGAATGGAGGTTGAAGCTCATCGAGTTCGTTAATCTTATTGGGATCTTTGAGATACTTTCCGTCAGGTTCAAAATAGTCAAATCTTACTCCGGCATTCACTATTAAATAATTAATCTCGATTTTATCCTGGATATAATAAGCAGCCTGGTACGGATTTGAATTGTAAATATTATAATTAAAAGCTCCCGGAGAAGGAAGCATCGGTTTAAATCCTGAAGCTGCATCAACTATTATTTGGAAATCCTGGTACTCCAGATCATGACGAGTGAACTCAACACCGGTTTTAACCTGGTTGATATTATCGATCTGCCATGATAAATCAATTTTCCCTGTAAGACTGGTTGTTTTATGATTAAAATGCCAGTTCTCTGTTCCACCGGTGTAAAAGGCATTTCCGCTCACATCTTTTTTTCTGTCCGGATTCACATAATGTGAGTCGAGAGGATTTGAATATACATATTGTTTATACTCAGCCTGAAGTCCTGAAGCTGAAAAATCTATGAATGCAGCGTTGCTTAATAAAAGAGTATAGCTGGCAATGCCAAGAGTACTTTTCTGAAATTTGGTGTAATCGCCGTCAGGATTCAGCCTGTAGAGATGATTATAATCTTTATACTGGTTATCCTGGTAAAGCCCTGTCAGAACTATCCCCCGCCCTCCGCCGACATTTATGGACAACTTACCCTGCAGGGAAAGCTGCCGGCTGTAATTCATAGGTACATAGGCTTTGTCGCCGGTTGCCCCGACGTACCATTCAGCAGGATTGTTTGCGGAGAAATTAGAGGAGTCCTTCGGATTAAAGATTCTTTGACCGTAGATATAACCCTCATCATCGTTGTACCTCCCGGAAACAAAAAACTTTAGGAGGTTTCCGATACCCGGTACGGGCCCGCTGAGGTTTCCTTCAAGATCATAAACATCTCCAGGACTGATATGGTTTATGTGCTGAAAGGTTCCTTTATGGGAGCTGACATAATCTCCACTATAGACAGAGATATTGCCCGTCAATTTGTCACCGGCAATTTTAGTAACCTGATTGACAACACCAGATTGTGCCTCACCATACTCAGCGTTAAATGTTCCGACAAGTACCTGTACTTCCTGAATACTGTTTACGTCTGCTGACAGGGATGATTGTCCTGAATAAACGTCATTTACAGGAACACCATCGATCAGATACCGTACTTCGTCGCTCCTGCCGCCCCGGAAATGCCCATTAATAACTCCCGCCTGCAGGTTTACCACGGAAGATACATCCTCAAGCGGAAGCATCGATATATCTTCCCCGCTTATGGTCTGTTCGGTGGAAGTCAGATCTTTCCTGACTATAGGCTTCTCCGCGGTTACAACAACATTTTCAAGTTCGATTGATTGAGAGTTAAGTTCAAAATCGATTTTTGTTGTCTGATCAACCGAAACTCTTACATGCTCGAAGGTGACTGAAGTATATCCGATCATTGATGCTTTTACCTGATATTCTCCGGGCGGAATATTCAGAATAAAATAATTTCCATCAATGTCTGATGATGAACCCATTGAAGTGCCCATTATAATGACATTGGCACCGATAAGGGTTTCACCTGTACTTTTATCAATTATTTTGCCGGAAATTTTTCCGGTTGTTCCGGCAAAGAGTTGACTTCCCGTCATACAGACCAGCATACACAGGACCGATGCCAGGTTTTTGATAAGATTATTCTTAGTGAACATTACATCCACCTGTATTTACCTGAATAAAATAGATTAATTAACAGAATCGAATACAAGAGCAAAGGGTGCTGAAGATCAGCACCCTCTGCGCAGTTATTATTTAATCAGGAGCATTTTCTTCGTTTGTATGAAGTCACCTGCTTCAATCCTGTAGAGATAAATACCGCTGGATACTCTGCTGCCGTAGTTGTTATCGCCGTTCCATTGTATACTATGGAGTCCGTTAACCTGCTCGGTGCTGACCAGTGTTTTTACTTCCCTGCCCAGTACATCATATATCTTAAGAGTCACGTTGGATGATTTAGGTATAGAATAACTGATGACAGTACTTGGATTGAACGGGTTCGGATAATTCTGGAATAAATTATACGAAGCAGGCTGGAAATCTTTCTGGGTAACACCGACAGGTACTTTCGTTACCTCAAGTAAATCCATCCATACAGTGCCTGAGAATCTTCCAAGCGGATGTAATCTTACTGATATTGATTTTGCTGTTTCTCCAGCCGGTGGTTCAGGAACTACCAGATCAACCTGGAATTGAGTCCAGTCAAATTCAGTTGCATAGGGAAAGTGAAGCGGAATATCGGGACTTGCTGCATACTGTCCCCATCCGTCATTGTTGTTTATCGTAGTATGATAAATTGCCGTGAGAGCAACACTCCACGGATCTCCTACAACAATTGCAGAATCAGGTTCAAGGTTTGCACCTTTAACCCAGACGCTTAATCGTACTGCATCACCCGGCTGAATATCACCAAGAGCAAATCTTTTCGTTCCTACAAAACCGTCATGTGTACCAACAGGAATATCGAACTTTAATGAATAGTTTCCATCATAAGCATATTCATCGGTAACTACGGTGTTTTCATATCCTGAATTCAATATACCATCATTTCCTCCGATTGGCGGAAGCCAGTAGAACCATCCGGTTGGTACACCAACTGCGGTGTTCCAATCCTGTCCTGCCCAGCCGCCGTTTCTCCCGACGAAAATGAAATCATCTGCCCATACGGTTCCGGTTGCATTTTTCCCTCCTACAAACCTGATGATAGTTTTGAATGCATCCTCAGGAAGAATTACCTCTCCAATCGCCGTGGTATCTGCTATCCAGCCGCCGCTGCTGGCTACGCTCTGATCTAATTCAAACTTCTTTACGCCTATTACAGCACCTACACTATCATAGAAGCTATAAGTTACATACCATTTTTCATCATCACTTACCGGGTTAGTGTTTACTCCCGATGTCATATAGTACATCCCGAGATTTATATCAACATTGGCAAAATGTCTCTCAGACCAGAGATCAACCATATTATCCGATTCCCACATCGCTGAATCTGCCGTTGCTGTTTTTTCAATTTTAAGAGATTTTCCCATCGACCGAAATTGATCAGTAGCCCAGGTTAATGTAGCCCCTGACGGTTCAGTACCTTTGTTCCAGTAAGATGGAAGAGTTTGTTCGAAGCTGCCGATAGCATTAATATCGGGTAGATCAAGCTTTTCGACATGAAGATCATCCATCCATACGGTTCCGGAAAATCTTCCGAGAGGATGAAGTCTTACTGAAATAGATTTAGCTTGCTCACCTGCAGGAGGATCCGGAATAGTTACATCTACATAAAACTTTCTCCAGTCGAATTCTGTTGCATATGGAAACTGCAAAGGAATATCATTGCTGGCTGCATACTGACCCCATCCTTCATTGTTATCAATGGTTGTGTGATAAATTGCTGTAAGAGATATACTCCAGGGATCGCCGACTACTATAGCCGAATCCGGCTGCAGGTTAGCGCCCTTAATCCAGACACTAATTCTGAGTACATCGCCCGGCTGGGCATCATCAAAAGCATACCGTTTTGTGCTTACGAAACCATCGTGTGAACCAACCGGGATATCAAATTTCAGAGAATAATTTCCCGTGTGTGCATACTCATCTGTTACTGCTGTATTTTCGTAACCTGCATTTAATATACCGTCATTTCCTCCGATCGGCGGCAGCCAGTAGAACCAACCCGTAGAAACTCCTACGGCAGTATTCCAATCCTGTCCCGCCCAGCCCCCGTTTCTTCCGACGAATATGAAATCATCCGTCCACACTGTTCCTGTTGCATTCTTTCCGCCGACAAACCTGATAATAGTCTTGAACGCATCCTCAGGAAGAATTACATCTCCGATCGCCGTGGTATCTGCTACCCAGCCGCTTGTGCTGGCTGTACTCTGATCCAGCTCGAACTTTTTCATCCCTATAACACTTCCATCCTCACGGTAGAATGTATAGGATACATACCACTTCTCGTCATTATTAGCTGGGTTTGTATTGACGCCGGAAGTCATATAATACATTCCAAGGTTTATATCGACATTTGCAAAATGCCGCTCCGACCAGAGGTCAACCATATTGTCTGATTCCCACATTGCTGAATCTGCAGTTGCAGATTTCTCGATCTTAAGTGATTTACCCATCGACCGGTACTCATCCGTAGCCCATGTTAAAGTTGCCCCTGATGGCTCTGTGGCCATGTTCCAGTATGATGGCAGCGTCTGTTCAAAACCGCCTATCCCGTTAATTTCACTTTGAGCAAATATGCCCATTTGAAAAATTATGATGGAAAAAATAGCCATCCACCATTTTGTAACCGTACTCCAACCACACATAACACCTCCGGTAAATTAATTATTAATTATTTGTTGTTTAATACTGCTTTTCGAACTGTTAAGAAAAATGCTGTTAATGTTGCTTAATGTTATTCTCTCGGAAATAAGTTTCCGGACGTTAACTTTTCCGGTTACCAGCAGATCAATTGCGGGAGCGAAGGTAAACGGATTAAGGTAGGAATTAAAAATCATGAGTTCATTCTTAAATAAATACTGCAGGTTGAAAGTAACCTGGTGGTCCGACGGGGCAAGTCCGAAGATCACTATTTTAGTCCCTTTACCAGCCAGCTGAATGGCAAGCTGAACTGTTTCACTCTTCCCGACACACTCGATAATAACGTCGGTCAGAGATGGGAGAGTATCTTTTATTTTATTATCAAGGTCAGGATCGGAAGGACTGTAAGTGTAGTCGGCCCCAAGTTCTTTTGCAGTATTCTGTTTTTGAGGATCAGGTTCAACAATTGTAACATTTGCAGCTCCCGCATTTTTTGCAAGCTGCATCATAAGCAATCCTATAGATCCGCCTCCGATAATAATTACTTTATTTCCATTTTTGATATTTGCATGCTGGATTCCTCTTAAACAGCATGAAAGCGGTTCGGCAAAAGATGCGAGGGAAAGATCGAAATCGTCCGGGAGCAGATACGCCTGGGTTTTCGGGACAATAGCATACTCAGCAAACCCGCCGTTTGAGGTAACCCCGAGAGCCTGTAGATTCACACAGTGGTTTATCATTCCTCTTTTACAGTAATCACAATACCCGCAGTGGATGTTAGGGTTTATTGCTGCTTTTTTTCCTATTGTGAACATACTATCCTTATTTCCATTATCAGCAATTATTCCGCTGAATTCATGACCCAGAATGACCGGTATACTTGAAGGAGCCTTACCTTCAAAGATATGCCTGTCAGTACCGCAGACACCGCAACAGGCCACCTTAATCAGCAGCTCGTCTTTCTGCAGCATGGGGAGCGGATAATCACTTACGACTATTTCTTGATTGCCTTTAAATAGTGCAGCCAGCATATAATCTCATTTATATTTGCAGGATGAAGTAGATTTTCTGATAGTTAACTCGACAGGAACTACTACTTTTTTAGGTAAAGACTTTTTATTTTTTAAGGTATTAGCTAATAATTTAAGTGCTTCAATTCCTAACTCGATTTTAGGAACGCTGACAGTTGATAAAGGAGGATCGAGTAATAGGTCTGCTTCTATTCCGTCAAATCCTATAACTGAAACATCATCAGGTATCTTATAACCATTCGATCTCAGGTAATGCATTACTCCTATGGCAAGCGCATCATTACCTGCGAATACAGCTGTAACATTTTTATTCTTACTGAATAATTGGCTGGCCAGGTCTATACCAGCCTGTCTGCCCTCATATTCGGACTTAGTATATACAAGATTAGATTCCACGGCTATTCCGGCATGTTCAAGAGCCTGTTTATACCCATTTAACCTGTCTGCAAAACTGGGATGTTCAATATCGCTGGAAACAAATGCAATGTGTTTATGGCCAAGTTCAATCAAATGATTGGTCGCGAGTAATCCTCCTTCAATATTATCGATAAGAACCAGGGGATATCCGTTATGAGGAGGAATATAATCGACAAAGACCGTTGGGATTTTATATGATGATAACCTGTCTATCAGGTTGTGCGGTATCTTTCCTGCTATAATTATACCGTCAACACTTTTATTCATTACAAACCGGGGCAGGATATCTTTTTTATCGAAATCTTTTTTAATCGATGTGAGCAGGATATAATAACCTTCAATCCTTGCTTCAAATTCTGTCCCCAGAAATATTTTTGTATAAAAAGGCTCTGTCCTAAGGAAATGGTCATCTGTCAGCACAAATCCTATGTTACCTGTTTTCCCGGTAACAAGACTTCTTGCTGATTTTGACGGCTGATATCGTAATGATTTGATAGTTTTGTTCACCCGTTCTTTTGTCTCGGGCGAGATAGGTTTCGTATTATTAATTACGTATGAAACGGTGGCAATAGAAACACCTGCTTTTTCTGCAATGTCTTTAATTGTAGGTTTCATTTATAACTGGTTAAACGTTTAACCAGAAATTAGTCTTTTTAACCTATTATGTCAAGACCCCGGCAAAAAATCAGACACATGTCACCTTAAGACCCGAAGAGATCCAAAACCGGAATCAAAATGAAGTCAAGTTTCGGCTATTCATATCGACCATATTGTTGTTATTCCTCTGCTATGCAGGTCCCTTTCGATATTTTGCTGACATAGAATTCCAGCCTCTTTTTGAATTTTTTATTGTATTTGTCAGATACGATTTGTTTAAAGTCTTCAACGTATTCTTCATTTATGATGTTTATAGTGCAGCCCCCGAACCCCCCTCCCATCATCCTGGAACCTAGCACCCCTTCCATCTCCGAAGTTATATCAACCAGCAGATCAAGTTCACCACAGCTCACTTCATACTCGTTCTTAAGTCCTTCATGGGATTGATACATTAATTCCCCGAATGCCATAAAATTGTTACGATTCAATTCAGCACACGCTAACCTAACTCTTTCATTTTCCCGTATTACATATGCGCATCTCTTAAATGTAACCGGGTCAAGATCATCTTCGTGCCCGTAGAGAAAATCAAGGGTTACATCACGCAGACTGCTGACGGAGGGATCGAACCGGCTGAGCTTCGCTGCACCTTCTTCACACTGCTTTCTCCTCAGATTATATTCTGATTCTGCAAGAGAATGTTTAACCTGCGTATCACATAAAACGATCTTCAAACCTTTGTTTTCAAAAGGGAAATATTCATAATCCAGGGAACGGCAATCGAGTTTAAGCACCTTATTTTCTTTTCCGAATATATTTATGAACTGATCCATTATTCCGCATTGAACTCCGACAAATTCATTCTCCGCTCTTTGCGAAAGTTTTACAAGTTCAATTCCGGGTATCTCAAGGTCGAACAGCTTATTCAATCCAAATGCAAGCCCTGCTTCTATTGCGGCAGATGAAGATAACCCTGCTCCAATAGGAATATCGCCGCCAAACACGCAGTCAAATCCCCCTGTATTTTTTCCTGATTTTTTAAACTGATCCAGTACTCCTATTAGATAATTTGCCCACACGATACCGGACCGGGTAAGATTTACTTTCTCAAATTCATACTTTTCCCCCAGGTCTGCTGCATAAAGCCGACACAAATCATCAGTGCGGGCCTTCAGAGCTATATAAATTGACTTATCAATTGCTGCGGGAAGTACGAATCCATTGTTATAATCCGTATGTTCTCCTATAAGATTTACTCTTCCAGGAGACCGGATGATCAGCGGGTCCCTTCCATAAAGGTCCTCAAATCCCGCTTTTACTTTCCCCATTTCTGAATTCATAACGACCTCATTTTTATTCAATGGTAATCTTCCTGTTCCTGATTACATATATAATTCCGGCTGCAAGCATTATAGCTCCCCACCAGATGTCAGGATGCTTTTCTGCCAGTACTATTTTACTTTCCGGCGGATATAACAGGTTATATATACCTGAAATCAAAATGATCCCGCCCATTATTGTTAATATCAAGCCGACAAAATACCAGATAGGTTTCATTTTAAACTCCTTCTACCAGTAAATTAAGTTCAGTATTATTAAAACTATAAATGATATAATGGCATAGAATTCAGGTTTCTTGTAAACCGCGGCATCCTTTGCAACCGTTTCTTTTGTTAATCCTTTAACAAGACCAACAAGCTCTTCTTTCGGTTTCTTTTTGGTAAAAATGCTTATAATTATTGTGACTGCGAAACAAATAATCCATGCCCACCATGCCCGCCAGAAGTTTGCAGCCATTACGCTGGAAGTATCTGACATAGTAATAATGCTCTGGTTAATCCAGTCGTATTTAACCGCAAGATAGAGAGTAAAGGATGAACCCATCCCTGCAACCAGTCCCCAGAAAGCACCATTAGGCGTGATCCATACTATAAACATCCCAAGCAGCATTGTTGCAAACAGCGGTGCATTAACCCAGGAGAATATTGCCTGCATATAATCCATTATACTTGGAAAACTTTTTGCCCAGTATGCTGTAACAAGACTTATAGCTACACCTGCAACCGTTGCAGCTCTTCCCATCCACAAAAGATGACTATCGGAGGCATTTCTATTTAATACTGATTTATAGATATCATAAGTCCATACTGTATTGAAGGCACTTATATTACCTGCCTGGCCTGCCATAAAGCCTGCGAGTAGTGCTGTAACGCCCAGTCCTGTCAAACC
>Ga0075280_10000037_pt1 | contig 11841 bp, 11 predicted proteins | sample SF_Rice_10C_0N_4_FD_69780 | JGI IMG/M metagenome (GOLD analysis project Ga0075280, IMG submission 69780) | Rice paddy soil microbial communities from Twitchell Island, California, USA - SF_Rice_10C_0N_404 | ecosystem: Environmental > Terrestrial > Soil > Paddy field/soil | place: USA: Twitchell... | reverse complement strand
AAATTAATAGAAGCAAGCGGCTATAAAGCAATCGCAACAACAAGTATGGGAATAGCTGCTTCGTTAGGGTATCCCGACTGCCAGATAATACAATTGTCAGAAATGATTGAAACTATTTCGGGAATTGTAAAGGCTGTGCAGGTTCCCGTATCTGTGGATATAGAAGCGGGATATGGAAATAATTTAAATGAAATAATTGATTCTGTTAAAAATATAATCGCAACAGGAATTGTTGGAATAAACATTGAAGACAGCATTGATTTAAATCCAATATTGATTGATGAGCTGGAATTTTGTGAAAGAATATCTGCTATTCGTGAATTATCAGATTCACTGGGCTTTCATTTAGTAATTAATGCGAGGACGGATTCATTTTATACTTCGTCAGGTTCGCCACAGGAAAAATTGTCTGAATCAATAAAGCGCGGCAATAAATACCGGGAAGCTGGTGCCGACTGCATATTCGTGCAGCCTGTATGGGAAAAAGAAACGATTTCAACACTGGTTAAGGAGATCAATGCTCCAATAAATATTCTTTCAAACCCAACGATTGGGGCAGGTTTACCTCTATCTGTTAATGATTTGCAGGATTTAGGTGTTGCACGTTTAAGTCTCGGTTCAAGTTTGATGAAGGCTACTTTAGCTTTAATTAAAAAAGTTGCCGACGAACTTTCAGAAAAAGGGACTTACAATATTCTATTAGATTCCTTAACACCGCTTTCCGATGCGGTTACGGCCTATAAAATGGCAATAGGGTTGAATAAGTGAGCCTATGAGAGTCTGACGGATGCAGAAGGTTTTATTTTCGGAGGCTGAAAGACTGAAGATTTGAGTTTCATTTTTTTTGATTTATATTTGTATTGTTCTTTTGAAAGCAAATTCTTGCTTATAAATAAATTCATAATGCAGTCTTTATAGATCAAAAAGTTTGAACTCGTTCACAGAGGTTTACCCCTGCCTCGTGATGGTTAAAAGAGTTCGGCCCGATAACACCCCCGTTATCGGGTTTTTTATTTCCAGAAAGTTATCAGTCATACATACTGATAGTATCCATCATGCACCTTACCAGGCTGTCGGTATTCCACGGCTTCGAGATGTAGTTGTCGAACCCTGCATCAATGAATGATTCTTTATCACCAAAATTACCGTAAGCGGTAATAGCCACAACTGCGGTATTCGTCCCTTTTTCTGATTTCCTTATCTCTTTCATGACTTCAATCCCGTTTTTACCGATCCCGAGATTTATATCCATAAGTATAAGAGCATAATTATTCTGTTCAAATAGATCGAGCGCTTCCTTTCCGTCGACGGCGAAATCGATCCGGTAAAACTTATCGAGCTGCCGTTTCATTATATCCCTTGTTAAGGCATCGTCCTCAACTATCAGAATTTTTTTAAATGAAGTTTTTTCATCATCCATAGCATTTATTTCCGGAAGTTTGTTGGAGTATATTCGTTTTTATGATGACACTGGAATACAATTTAATGAAAATTTTTCATTTACTTAAATAATAGCATACAATGGTTACAATGGGGAGAGAGGGACTGAGGAATTTAGAGACGGATTGAGGAAGGGTGACGGAGAGACTGAGGGACTGAGAGAGGAGGGAAGGTCAATGCTTATTGATGGTTGAGCTTCATCTATAGGCTTTTTTAAATTTGATAATATCGCTGGGGAAAGTGTTTTGCGAAACGAATTTTCTTTCAATTATTTTAAAACCTGATGATTCGATGTAGCTTGATAGATCAATGGGTCTGCAGTTGGTTAATAGAGAAGGGAAATACCTGGCCAGCAGATACCATATTTTGTTGTACCACCTGCTGCCCATTGTCATAGTCAGGACAAGTCCCTCAGCACCTTTTTTCATTACTCTTTTGAATTCACCGAGTATCAGGTCAAAGTCTTTTTCCGGAAGGAGATCAAGCACATAACTGCTGAGTACATAATCAAAACTTTCATCTTTGAATGGAAGTCTGTATACATTTCCTGCATTGAGTCCAAAGTTGTAATATACCGAACTTAATTTTTCTTTCGCTTTAAAAAGCATAGCGGGGGAAAGATCAATGCCTGCATTAAATCCCATAGTATTCAGGTTAAGAACTCTCTCGAATAATTGTCCCGTCCCTACCCCTATATCGAGCATTTTAATATTATTCCGGATACCGGAAATATGAATGGCTTCTTCAATTGCTTTTTGTTCTGTCAATTTCCCCCAAAAGTCATAAAACCGGACAATCTTCGAGAAATCATTCTGTGTCTTTTTAATAGAAAAATTCCGTAGGAGCATAATTAATAAATATAATAAGTTATAATTGTTAAACAAATAATAGGGGTGTGTTAGTCGTCTGAATTTATCAGTCTATCAGTCTCCGCCTATAGAAGATTTACTATTTAAATTACGATAAATGAATGGCAATGAATGAAAAGCAAATGACATTAGCCCTGAATCCGCTAATAGTAAATCAAACATTGGTCACTTCAGCATTCCGCTTTACGCTGTACATCCAAAATTCCTGAATGATAGAAAATCCAATAGTTTTTTACTATTTTCACTTAACCAGTTTTTTGAATTGTAGGTTTGCAACCAAATAGCTGGGCTTTATAGAAAGAGTATCCTGAATGGAAAGAATAAGTAATAAAGCAAAAAATTACAAGGAAGCTGAGGATTGGGAAATACTGCAGGAAGTTAATATGACTCCCGAAGAAAGACAGAAAATTGCTAAGGAACTTAAACGAAGATTTTATGGTGATAAACCCAGGGACGTGAGAGAGAGCCATAAGAAATGAACAACACAAATTTCTCAGGAGATATCCTGGATTTTTTGAATCTGCTTTTCATTCATAAAGTAAAATATCTGATAGTGGGTGGTGAAGCAGTTATCTATTATGGTCATGCAAGATTGACAGGAGATATTGATATCTTTTATGAGCTTAACGGTAAAAACATAGAGTACCTTTATGCAGCATTGAATGAATTCTGGAACGGAGATATTCCCGGTATAGAATCGAAAGAAGAATTAATCAAAGTGGGTTTGATCTTCCAATTCGGTGTCCCGCCTAATCGTATTGACCTGTTAAACACCATAGAGAAAGTTAAATTTAATGAAGCCTGGGAGCACAAAGTCTCCAATGAAATCTTCTATAAAAATAAAACAATAAGTATATATTATATCAGCCTTGATGATCTGATTAAAAATAAAGAAGCCGTTGGGCGATATAAAGATCAAGATGATCTTAAATTTCTGATTGCTGCAAAAAAGAAGGGTGTTTAAGCGGCAGATTACAAGTAGGATGATTGATCTCCTTGGGTGGTATGTAACCCTCAATTTAATCCGTTAAGTTCGAAATCTATCAAATTAAAATTCCTAAGACATCACTGATAATAGACTGCCACATAATTGTAGCCAGCGCTGTTCCTGAAATTACCACCTGCATATATTTCACCGTTATAGTTTATGCAGATTGCAAGTATGTTCATATCCGCGTTTAAGCTTCCTATTTCGTTCCAGGTTCCGTTTTCCCAGGCTGCAACTGCATTTCCAAAATTCTTAATTGAAAAACTTCCGGCTGCATATATATTCCCATACGAATCTGTAGAAAGAGAAGCTGCGCCTCCATCCAGGCTTCCGTATTCACTCCAGCTGTTCCCGTTCCATCCAGCCACAAAATATTTCCCCAATGAATTATGAAAATCTCCCCCGACGAACAATTCACCAGCAGAATTAGTAAGCATTGTCTTAATAATTCCGTCGGTAACATTAAGATCACCCATTTTCTGCCATGTTCCATTCCATTCAGCAACATAAGGCAAGCCCGATCCGCCCTGAGCTGAAGCGCCTGCGTAGACGATTCCCCCAACATCGGCGCATAATGAGGAAACAGGATCACTGGTGTTATAGCTGCCTATGTTACTCCACGCAAATCCGTTCCATTTATAAACGACATTTAGTCCGCTGGTATTTTCTATGACCCCTGCCGCATAAACATTATTGTTAACGTCAGTGCAAATAGTAAGGCCAGGAGAATAGTCGGTATGTATACCAAGGTCACTCCAGGAGTTTCCGTTCCACTCAGCTATATATCTCAGGTTGGCTGTGCTGGTAAATTCTCCGGCTGCATATAAGTTACCGTTTTTATCAGCGCACAAAATTTTAATTATACCATTAGCCTTGAAGTTACCAAGGTTACTCCAGTTATTGCCATCCCATTTAGCCACGTAATAAGAAGCGCTGTCATTTGTAAATGCACCTGCAGCATAGATATTTCCAGATACGTCAGAACAAAGTGTTTCTATGCTTCCGTTTGCATTAAAATTGCCAGTCTGAATCCAGCCGGTTGTGCCCGGTGAAGGAGCACCCGGGACAGAAGCAGTTCCTTTGTCACAACCTGTCGATAAAATTGATATCGAAAATAATACAGTTATGTAAAGAGGTTTCTTAAAGATTCTGATAAAATGATGTATTATATGCATGCCTCACCCTTTTATTTATTGGAATATTATTCCTCGTTTCAATATTTATGTAAGTGTCTGCCTGGAAAAAGAACATCATAAACCTGCCTATTACCAGACAGGTGAAAATAGGAAGAAAGAGAAGAAGTTAAAAGCGGGATTTTGATATCGTTAACCCATTCGCTGAATCCGTTAATCCGCTAAAATGCGCCATACACACTGGATAATCTTCAGTTATTACTGAATATTATTCACCGAATGGGTGCGAAGGCGAAAGCAGGGAAGAAATAGGCCCGTTTAAGGGGATAAACAAGGAATACGGTTTTATTTTTGCTTATATAATATCAAAAAAGGTGTTTTCATTTAATAAAAATTGTTATATCTTATTTCATAAGTATAAATTAAGGATTCTATGAATTTTATGTTGAAAAATAATGCAGATATTAAAAGTCTCGCATACATATTTATTACCACAGCTATGTTTGTTGCCCAATGGATTTGGATCGGGATGAACCCGTTTATATATACGTGGTATTTATTTATGTCAGTTTCCGTTGCGGTAATGACGCATAATCATAACCATCTGCCGATGTGGAATTCAAAGAAACTAAATCTACTTACCGACTGGTGGCTTACCGTATTTTACGGATTCCCGATTTTTGCCTGGATACCTACACATAATAAAAATCATCACCGGTTTAATAACCGTGAAGGTGATGATTCTATCACATACAGGATAAGCGAACGGAATAATTTCCTGACGCTCATTTCATATCCTACCATCAGCGGTTACTACCAGCAAAGAGCTATTAAAGAATATCTTAAGGAACTGAAAACAAAAAATAAAGAGAAATTCCGTATATGTATTTCGCAGTATGCAGTGCTTCTTTTGTGGGTAGCAGCCGCACTAATACTTGACTGGGAGAAAGCATTGCTTTTTGTTATAATTCCCCAACAGGTATCATTGTTCAGTGTATTGATTTTTAATTATGTACAGCATGTTCATGCCAATGAGGAATCCGAGTGGAATCACTCAAGGAACTTTACCGGGTTTTTGAATTTCCTGCTTTTCAACAATGGATACCACACAATTCACCATCATAAAGCCGGGCTGCATTGGAGTAAAGTACCTGAAGCCCATAAAGAGATTGAAAAAAATATCGATCCCGATCTCCTTGAAAAGAGTTTCTGGTGGTATATTTTCAGAAGCTACATCCTTTCCTTGTTTATTCCAAAATTCAGGACAATCTCAATGAGACTGGAACGGAAAAAGAAAGAAGAAATAGAGCGTATGAAAGCCGCCGCCGCCGATAACGAAAACTCCCCATCTGTTCAGGCATTCTGAGAAATTAGTTAGCTATCACTGGTCAGTGGGGGAGACTGAGAGAGGGGGAAACTGAGAGAAGGTGTTATCCGGCAGTTGTGGTCGTTCATAATCATTTGATGGTTCCGGCAGAGCCGTCGCGGGGAGATACGATTTAAACTACACTTCATGGGATATCGCCACGGGCTCAAGATTTTGTCCGGCAGCCGCCGGATTCAACATTCAATTGTCATTAGGTGGTTATTTAGCAGTGACGTCCGTAAATTAATTCCATAAGTCAGAAATCAGCTAAAATTTATAATTAAAACATCTATCTGGAAAAATATATAACAATTTGTGGTAATATCTCCCGGGTTTACCGGAAAATTGATTATTGTTATTTTATAATATCCGTAGTAAAAAATTAATTTCTGGGGGAGAATATGCAGCTAAAACACACTCAGACCATCGTTTACCTTACAGTTTTCTTATCACTATTGCTTACTATAGTATCGTTTTCAGGCGGGTTCATTGAGTCCACATATAAGCGGGAGGCTCTATCAATTGCAGTGCAGGGCATAGGACAGGACATTTTTGATTTATTCATAGTAGTGCCTCTTCTTCTGATTTCAATGTTCTTTACTACGCAAGGGAAGAGGACTGCTCTCTTTATTTTTGCGGGAACTGTTTTCTATATAATGTATTCCTTTTTTATATACAGCTTCGGCATACACTTTAATATGTTATTTGTGTTTTACTGTTTTACACTTGGTTCTTCCTTTTACCTGTTCGTCCTGCTGCTAACCGAAATGACGCATATGGATATCGAGAGGTGGTTTGAGGAGAAAACACCTGTAAGATCAACTGCGTCATTCTTCTTGCTTATTGCGGTCCTGTTTTATTTTCTCTGGTTCAGCGACATAATACCTGCAATAGTCAATAATACAATTCCAAAGAGTGTAAGCGACTATAACCTTCTGGTTGATCCCGTACATGTTTTAGACCTGTCATTTGTTCTGCCCGGACTAATAATAACTTCAATTTTACTGATCAAAAAGAGAAAAACCGGTTTTATTTTTGCCGCGGTACTTCTGATCTTTACCGTCCTGCTTTCACTTGCACTGATTGCTATGGCAGTGATGCTCAATGTCAGAAATGTAACTGAGGATTTTTCTCTTGTAATTATATTCAGTGTAATTGCAGTCATAAGTGTTGTATATTTATTTATTTTTCTGAAAAGAATGAAAACACCAGATGCCTTATAAAATGTTAAAATATTTCAAGATAGTTTTCGCCCTTTTTTTGTTATCATTGAGCTCCTTTAACTGCGAAAGGGATCTGCCATCATCTTATAATTACGGCAGAACAGAATCTATAAACCTGGTAAGTCCAGCTGGCGGAGAAAGATTTAATTATGACCAGCCTGTTAAAGTTGAATGGACATCGGAAAACGTTGAAGACAGTCTACGTATTGAATTATATAATAATAGTCAGCCCATGTATTCAATAAATAATGTTCCGAATTCAGGAGATTATATATTCCACATTCCCCTTGAAATCGTTCCGGCTAAAAAATACCAGTTAAAAATAGAGTCGATGGTAAATCCTGAAATATCTGATATTAACTCTGCATACTTTGAAATAACTCCGCAGATTGATGGACACTGGTCTTACTCCAATCTGTCGGAAAATTCGGGACTTGAAATTGCACTCGACCTCTCGTCTTTTACAGAAAATGCTTTCCTGGGGAATGGCACTTTTCACTTTAAATATATATCGCAAGGTATACCTGTAGATTATCTACGGGAAGATACTGTTGGGGGTGTAATGACTTATCCAGACATCAGTTTTGTAATGAAAGAACCCGGGAATAAAAGATTCAATTTTTCGGGAAAGATGATATCTAATGGAATGATAAGCGGGAGAATATCAGGGTTTATAGATAATACATATGGAAATTTAAGTGACACGTTGATCCTGGTAAGGGGTAACGGGCATTTGTAATTGGTTATTGATCATTAGAGATTTCGGGAAGGAGGGAAAAGGGAGACTGAGACACACAGGGACTAAACAGACTGAGCGAGGGTGTTATTTAGTAGCCATTCGTGGTCATTCAGTTGTCAATATATTATTTAAAGTGACGTGTTTATTTGTCAAATCCGTAAATTAATTCATTAAGTCCGAAATTCGCCAAATCTAAAAACTATTAGTGAGTCTAAAATTTGCCGAAAATAAATGATATGATTAAAGAATTTTTGTTTATATCGGCCTTGATAGCAAATCAATCTAATCGCTAGTTTCTATATATTTGATAAACAAAATATATGGGTTCAGTATCATGACGCTTTCACAATTAAATTATGTGGTTTCAGTGGCGGTGCATCAGAGTTTCAGTAAAGCAGCGGAAAAATGTTTCGTTACTCAACCCACACTTAGTATGCAGATAAATAAACTGGAGGAAGAACTTGGCGTAAAGATTTTCAATCGGTTAAACTCTCCTGTAGCACCGACGGATGTAGGCCAGGAAATAATTGAACAAGCAAGTGTAATTCTTGAAGAATCTCAAAGGATAACCGATATTGTAAATTCATTTGGAAAAGAAATATACGGAAAGCTTAGGATCGGGATCATCCCCACGATCAGTCCTTATCTTCTTCCTTTATTTCTTGAGAGCTACATAAAAAAATATCCCGGGGTTGAGCTTGTTATTTATGAGCTGCAGACAAAAGAAATAATGAGGCAGCTTGAACAGAATGCTATTGATGCAGGAATCATTGCAACTCCTGAGGCGAACAACAGGTTCATCGAGGAAAAATTATATTACGAGCCATTCCTGGCTTACGTAAGCAAGGGACATAGATTATCAGGCAGGAAGAAAATCAGAAGGAATGATCTGTCGCTCGACGATCTCTGGCTGTTAAGAGAGGGGCATTGTTTCCGTGACCAGATCCTGAGCATATGCGGGACAGGCAAACGAAATGAGAAAAATAAAAAACGTACTCACCTAGACTTTGAAGGAGAAAACCTTGAGACCCTGAAAGGTCTTGTTGATCAAAATATGGGTATGACGCTTTTACCCTACCTTGCAGTGGAAAAGCTTAAAGGCAGATCTTCAAATGGCCTTTTAAAGGAATTCACATTACCGTCTCCTTCACGCCAGGTGAGTATGATATACAGTAAGGCAAGGCTGAAGCACCGCTTGCTTGTTCTCATTATGGAAGAGATCAGGAACTCTGTACCTGCTGAATTAAAGAAGGATAAATATTCGGTTATTGATGCAGGATAGAAAAGCAATAATTGTGATCCGGGCAACCGGAATTCATTTTTATGAATCATCTTTTTTATTATTATATATTGAATTAAATATATCATTAAGGTCTAAATTTAATGAGTAAAGTGAAACTGGATTTCAGTTTTTCAAATGACCCTGAACCTCACAAAGAAAGAACCAGAGCTATATTAAAAGCTCATCCGGAAGTGAGAGATTTTATCGGAAGATATCCCGTAAGCTTTGCATTGATCCTGTTTGCTGTAGTATTACAGATAGCGATAGCTTTTTTCCTGAAAGAATATCCCTGGTGGCTGGCCCTGATAGCCGCTTTTTTCGTTGGTGCTTTTGCCAACCATGCCTGCTTTGTGCTTATTCATGAAGCTGCTCATAATCTGATCTTTAAGAACAGGAATTTAAATTATATTGCGGGGATCATTGCTGATATCCCAAATGTTCTTCCCAGCTCTGTTTCATTCAGAAGCTATCATCTGAAACATCATTCCCACCAGGGCGATTATTATATGGATGCCGATCTCGCAAGCAAATGGGAAGCACGGCTGATCGGGAATACCACCCTTGGAAAATCATTCTGGGAACTGATGTTCCCTTTCTTCCAGGCATTCCGTACACCGCGGCTTAAAGCTATCAAATTTATGAACTTCTGGACTATCATTAACTGGGTGGCTGTATTCGGATTTGATGCTGTGGTAATAATATTTCTCGGTCCTTCTGCATTCCTTTATTTTGTATTTTCGTTTTTCTTTTCGATAGGGCTCCATCCCCTCGGCGCACGCTGGATACAAGAACATTTCCTCGTAGCCCCTCCGCAGGAAACTTATAGTTATTACGGACCTTTGAACATTCTTGCTTTAAATGTGGGCTACCATAATGAACACCATGATTTTCCTTCGGTGCCTTGGAATAAGCTGCCTGAATTAAAAGCCGCTGCTCCGGAATTCTATGAAAACCTTGTCTATCACAAATCGTGGGTAAAGTTGTGGCTTACTTTCCTTACAGACCCGGGATTATCCTTGTATAGCAGGATGTTGAGAGGAGGTAAAAGGTAAGGGGAGAGTGTTAATGACTATAAATGACAACTGAGTGACCAAAGTATTCCCATTGAGTGACTAAAAATGATGGTAGAGTGACCATCGTCATCTTCTCCTAATTACCCGGTCTTTTTAAGATCCTCGACGTTTTCTTCGAAAGGCACCTCGTCCAGATGGATATCGGGATACTTGCTGATGAAATAATTCATTGAGTAATCACTTGTGAAAAGTATAACATGGTTCTCATCTTTATCAATTGCTATCGATGCACCGGCAGGGAGGACCAGCTGGTTTAATTTTTCATCAGCAACATTGCGGGGAAACCACCTGAGGACCTTCCAATTAGTCTGTTCGAGTCTCGACTTTGCCCCATACTCACTCTCAAGTCTGTACTGCACAACCTCAAACTGAAGAGGCCCTACAGCCCCGAGCAGAGGAATTTTCTGCGCCGCATTCTTTATATAAAAAGCCTGGATAACGCCTTCCTGCAGAAGCTGATCAAGTCCATCACGGAATTTTTTATAATCAGAAGGATTGGGATTATGTATAAACACAAAATGTTCGGGGGCGAAATGAGGAATCTCTTTATATAAAATCGACTGATCTGCCGTTATAGTATCTCCAATACCAAAGTTGGAGTTGCCGACGAAACCGACTATATCACCCGCATAAGCTTCATTAACAGTCTCACGTTCCTGTCCGAAAAGTTTCTGGGAATTTGATAACCTGATTTTCTTACCTGTATTAGAATGGAATGCCTGCATATCACGTTCAAACTTCCCGGAGCAGACACGCATAAAAGCAATCCTGTCGCGGTGCTTCGGATCCATATTAGCCTGTATCTTAAATATGAAGCCTGAAAATATATCGTCCTCCGGTTTGATGAGTGAATCCACACTCTTCCTCGGGGCAGGGGGGACGGCATAATCAAGAAACCCATCCAGCAGAAGCTGAACGCCGAAATTATTCATCGCACTTCCGAAAAAGACAGGAGTTAACATTCCCTCAAGCACGGCATCACGGTTAAAATCTTCCCCTGCTGTATCAAGCATTTCAAGCTCTTCAACAAATTTAGCATAGTTCTCATCGCTGAGTTTTTCTTTGAATAGGGGATTGTGAAGATCGAAGACTTCAACGGGAGCTTTATATGATCCCCCGGTTGTTCTTTCAAAAAGGTGAATCTGTTTAGTAATTCTATCATAGACTCCACGGAAATCTATCCCTGTTCCCAGCGGGTAATTCATCGGGTAAGCTCCTATACCGAGTATACTTTCAAGCTCATCAATTAACTCGAGAGGATCACGGGTCGGGCGGTCCAGCTTATTCATAAAAGTAAATATGGGAATTTCTCTTCTACGGCAAACTTCAAACAGCTTCCTTGTCTGTGCCTCAATTCCCTTTGCTGCATCAATGACCATAACTACTGCATCAACAGCAGTAAGCACCCTGTAGGTATCTTCGGAAAAATCCTCGTGTCCGGGTGTATCAAGCAGATTGATTTTGAAGTCATTATAATCAAACTGAAGCACGGTAGAACTGATAGAAATACCGCGTTTCTTCTCAAGCTCCATCCAGTCGGATGTGGAACTTCTCTGATTCTTGCGGGCGGTAACTGAACCAGCGAGGTGGACTGCTCCGCCGTATAAAAGGAATTTTTCAGTCAGTGTTGTCTTACCGGCATCAGGATGCGAGATAATAGCAAATGTGCGTCTTTTATTTATTTCTTTAAGATTACTCATTGGTTTTCTGAAAGTTATGGGTTAAAGT
>Ga0075280_10000036_pt1 | contig 11977 bp, 11 predicted proteins | sample SF_Rice_10C_0N_4_FD_69780 | JGI IMG/M metagenome (GOLD analysis project Ga0075280, IMG submission 69780) | Rice paddy soil microbial communities from Twitchell Island, California, USA - SF_Rice_10C_0N_404 | ecosystem: Environmental > Terrestrial > Soil > Paddy field/soil | place: USA: Twitchell... | reverse complement strand
TTTGCATACTGTTTTACGGTTTCCATTAAATCCTCTGCTTTTGTTTTTAATAGTTCACCGGTTGACTTTGAACTTCTGATAAGATTATCGGCTTTTAATTTTGCTTCCCTTAAATAGTTTTCCGCCTGGTTTTTTATATTTGTCCTCAACTCACGGCCGCTGCGGGGAGTAAAAAGCAGAGATGCTGATGCTCCGAGAATCCCTCCTACTAAAAAAGCTGTTATACTAAAATTCTTATTATGATCTGCCATAAATTCCTCCCATTTCATAAATCGTTCTTTTTTAATTTAAAACTTTTATATGATAAAATCTGTGTTTTATTAAAATCACTTTAAAACTTTTGAGTCTGTGCCTTGCCATTTGATTGCCATTCAATAGAAAAAAGGAATGAATCATGTGTAGAAAACTTAAACACTTTTGACAAAAATGTCATAGTCACTTGGTACCCCGTATTTGTGCCGTAGTTATGCCGTATTTGTGCCGTATTTGGACTCAGAATGAGACACCATATAAATAGCGAAAAAATGCAGTTTTCGCCTGTTGAAATAATTTACATATGACAAAATATGTCAAGGTAATTCGATTATTATTTCATTGACATTTGATCGTCATTCGGAGGACATTGGCGGTCATCGATTAGTATTTGACTGTCATTAAGTTATCATTCAGCGATTGGTTTTAAGCCGGTTATGCCTATTGAATTTTGCATTAAATCGGGTATTTTAATGAGCAGTATTTCCAGATTTATCGGATCTTTCAAAATATTCTTCCAATAACAATGAGAGGGCTTTTTTATGTGGAAAGAATTTAAAGAATTTGCCATGCGCGGTAATGTGATAGATATGGCTGTTGGTATCATCATAGGAGCCGCATTTGGCTTAATAGTTAAATCCCTTGTTACAGATATAATTACTCCACCCATCGGACTGCTTCTGGGAAATGTGGATTTCAGCAATCTGTTTGTAACCATAAAAGAAGGAGCCGCGGCGCCGGGCCCATATGCTACTATTGAAGCCGCTCAAAAAGCAGGTGCAGTAACCATAAATTATGGAATTTTTATCAACACGATAATAAGCTTCCTTATAGTAGCTTTCTCTATTTTTATGGTCATTAAGTCATTAAACAGGCTTAAGAAAAAGCAGGAAGCAATTCCGCCGGAAGCGCCGACAACCAAAAATTGTCCCTATTGTTTTGAAAAGATTTCACTAAGTGCTACACGTTGTTCACATTGCACTTCAGAATTAGCAGCATAATGCGGATCTTATATTTTCTATACTAAACAGGCGGTATTATTTTACCGCCTTTACTATCTTCATCAAATCATTCATATCGTACTCTGATAGAGACGTCACTTCTCCCGGGCTCATATTACCCAGCAGGATATTTTCGATTCGTACTCTAACCAACCTGAGAGTAGGAAAACCAATAGCAGCGGTCATCCTTCTTACCTGGCGGTTTTTACCTTCCTCAAGAATTATTCTTATCCAGCTGTCAGGAATATTTTTTCTTTCGCGGATTGGCGGGTTCCGGGGCGGCAGCGAAGGAGCGGGAATTATTTCAGCCTCTGCAGGCATTGTTTTCCGGCCTTTTACAATCATCCCTCTCTTCAAGGATTGAAGATCCCGTTCACGAGGGATACCCTCCACCTGAACAAGATATTCTCTTTTATGCTTATACAAAGGGTTCAATAGAAAATCTGTTAATGATCTGTCATTAGTTATAAGGAGAAGCCCCTCACTGTCGGCATCCAGTCTTCCAACAGGGTAAACATCTTTAGGAAAATCGTACAGATCCTTTAAAGTAGTCCTTCCCGACTGATCAGTAAACTGTGAAAGCATGCCGTAAGGTTTGAATATTTTATAATATCTGAAGTTTTTCCGGATCATAATTATGAGTTATGCTATCCCCCCTTTCCCTATGATATATATAAGTATTAATATCCACTTTTTCAGTAATGAATTTTTCGCCGGCTCTCCGAAGAAATTCCGAGTCCTCGCTATAGATATTTTCCTTAAAGCCGCCGAGGGATTTGAAAACCTCATTTTTCCCGAAGAATGTTCCGCCTATTGTACATTCTGAAAGATGAATGAAACAGAAGGGGTTATCCTTATCCCGTACAAATTCATCTCCGATAATTTTTACGCCGCCGTGCACCAGGTCGATTCCGTTGTGTTTTTCCATAAATTCCACTCTTTCAGCTAAATGATTTTCTCCATACTCATCATCGCTATCGAGGAATGTAATGTATTTACCCGACGAAAGATTAATTCCCCTGTTCCTGCTGAATGCAAGCTTCCTGTTGGCCTGGGTATAAACTTTAATATTACTGAAAAGATTTTCATATTCCCTGAGAATTGCAGAGCTCCCGTCGGTACTTCCATCATCAATTGCGATAAGTTCCCAATCGCGGAAGGACTGGGCGAGAAGAGAATTCACAGACATTCGTAATGAATATTCCCTGTTATATACTGGAATTATAACGGATACGCACGGCGATTTTGCAGGTTCCAATTAATTTTTTCCTTTCTATGAACTTTTTAAAAACAAATCCGTCAAATAATTCGTTCCGTGGATTAATAGTTACAAATATAAAAGAATGCGTAGAAATGTTCTTTATACCCTGTATCTTTTTATAAAATTGATTTTTGCGTATGAGGCGGCTTAGACGTCCCGGCTCAGGAGCAAAAGCAAGTGCGGTGGCACTCCCGGTAGGACAAATACAACCGCACATTCAGACTTGTAAACCGGGCCAGGTCAGCCACCGGGTAAGGAATTATTTGCGGATATCAGCCGTACGGGGAACTTCTTTATTATTTTTCTAAAACTTAAATTATTAAGTGTTTTAAGTTTAATTTAGACAGCACTGGTTTTTTGAAATATTTAATAGTTATTTTGGATGATAATTTTTCTATTTCCTCAGAATTCTATTGGAGGATAATATGGCATTCCGGGATCAACAGAAATATTTGGAATCATTAAGGAAATACGAGAGAAAATTCACGCGGGAAGAGACTGAAATGTATAAAATGTTTCAGAAAATGCATAAAGATGAAGAGGATTTTGATTCTGTCTCATTTAAGAAATTAAAAGATTTGTATGATAAATACTACGTACCCGCGGACAGGACAAAACTGGACAATTTGTTTAAAAAGAAAGACGAGCAGTAACCTTATAAAACGGACTTATTTTTCAGCCAGCCTGTTATCTGCTGCCGCAGATGAGGGGAAAAACTGTTTGCTTCAACCATTTTTAGCATTGATAAATAAAGACAATGTAAGTAATTTTTGATTCTTTTCATTTTGAGGTTATAATGAATTATAAGGTTCTTCACAAAATATTCGGCGGCGTTACGTTCCTGATATCACTGCTTGTACTGTTCTCAACGGTGCAGCCGTCGGTTTCTTTCTGGGACTGCGGAGAATTCATAGCATCAGGCTACTACCTTCAGGTACCCCATCCCCCGGGAGCCCCGTTCTTCCTTCTTCTGGGCAAGATATTCTCGATGGTGCCTTTTGTGGCGAACATAGGACTGAGATTTAACACAATCTCTGTTATTACCAGTGCTTTATCAATCCTTTTTCTTTACCTCATAGCAGTAAAGCTGATTGAAAACTACAGGGGAAAGACACCAAGGAACACTCTTGATGCAGCAGCTACATATCTTGCTGCCTCAATAGGAGCATTGTCCTTTTCCTTCTCAGACACCTTCTGGTTTAACGGAGTAGAGGCAGAGGTTTATGCATTCAGCATATTCCTGGTAGCCTTTGTAACCTGGCTGATAATAAAATGGAGCGAGCAGGCAGAGCAGAAGGATAATGAAAAGTATATCCTGATGATAGCATACCTGATAGGAATAGCCACAGGAGTTCACCTGATGGCAGTACTGGCAATAGTGCCTGTGGTGATGGTAATACTTTTCAGGAAATACGTTACAGATGAAGAAGCCTTAAAGAAGACAGCTTACATTTTTATAGTTCACGCAGCACTGCTGGTAGTGATATCACTGGCTATGTGGGCATCGTCGACCTCAACTACACCGCCAAGTCCTGAGGACTATCAGGCATATGATACGAAGTTCAAGCTTATGGCACTTGGGATAAGCGCACTGGTAATGGGAGTATTCTACAAACAGGTCTTCACACGGAACTCATTCTATATGCCCCTGATCATAGGCGGGGCAGCATTGTTCATTACATACCCGGGGGTGGTGAAATTCCTTCCCGAGCTGGTAGCCGGGATAACCGGGGATAACAGCTTCATGGCAGCAGTTGTACTGGCAGTGATACTTGGAATACTTTGGTATGGTGTTATGTATGCTAAACGGGAGAATAAACCGACACTTCATCTATCACTTATGTCCTTTATCTTCGTGCTGGTCGGCTTTACAACATTTGCAATGGTGATAATCCGGGCTAATATGAAACCCCCTATGAATGAGAATGATCCGGATAATTTCACAGAGCTGGTAAGCTACCTTAACAGGGATCAGTATGGAGATTTCCCTACCTTTGAGAGAAGGTTTGCAACAGAGCCCCACCAGATGGTGGTATACAACAATTACTCAAGTGATCTTGACTTCTTCTGGCGTTACCAGATGAACCATATGATGACACGCTACTGGTTCTGGAACTATGCAGGGCGTGAAGGCTGGCAGCAGGATGACGGTCCTGATATTGCACCCTTTAACCAGATAGGCAACTTCTTCGGGGGGATATTAGGAGGTATCCATTTCGGCGGCAGTGCTAAAGACTCTCTTTATGCCATACCTCTCCTGCTCGGACTTCTGGGTATTTACTTCCACTTTAAGAAAGACTGGAAGATGGCAGCAGCCTTTATGGTGATGTTCATTCTGATGGGATACCTTACTGCCTTCTATCAGAACCAGCAGCAGCCTCAGCCGAGGGAAAGAGACTACTTCTATGTGGGGGCTTTCTTTGTCTTTTCAATATGGATAGCCATAGGTCTCAAGGGACTGATTGACCTGGCTATGGAGAAGATATCGGCCGAAAGTGTGAGAACTGCGAGTGTAGTAGGAATACTTGCCTTCGGGGTGATATTCGTCCCTTATAATATGTATAAGACCAATTACTTTACTCACGACCGATCGCATAACTGGGTACCGTGGGACTATTCTTATAACCTGCTTCAGAGCTGTGCTCCGAATGCAGTACTGTTTACGAACGGGGATAACGATACCTTCCCTCTCTGGTACCTGCAGGATGTAGAGGGAGTAAGAAGAGATGTGAGAATAGCGAACTTAAGTCTGCTTAACACGAATTGGTATATTGAACAGCTGAAGGATAATGATCCCTACGGTGTGGGAACTGTGAACATAAGGATGAGTGATGATCAGATCAACCAGTTGAGACCAATACAGTGGGAACCGCAGAAGGTTACAATACCTGTTCCAAAGGCAAACACACAACAGGCACTGAAGGATGTATACCAGACATATGATATATCCGATTCATCAGTGATGAAACAGGGAAGTGTACAGTTTACGATGAATAATACACTTACCTTCGGTAAGGTTAAAGCAGTAAGGGTACAGGACCTGATGGTTAAGGAAATCGTAGAGGCCAATAACTGGCAGCGTCCGATTTATTTTGCAGTTACATGCAGCGATGACAGTAAAATCGGACTCCAGGATTATTTAAAGATGGAGGGTATGGCTCTTCGTCTCGTGCCGGAAAAGAAAAAACCCGGGATAGAATTCATCAACCCGGAAATAATGGAAAAAGAACTACAGGAGAACCCCGGCTATAGTAAGACTTACAAGCCGGGATTCAAGTTCCGCGGGCTTAATAATCCTGATATTTTCTTTGATGATAACCATGTAAGGATGACACAAAATTACCGCAATGCTTTTATGAGACTTGCTATTTATGACATCAATACAAACCAGGATCAAAAAGCAATAGCAGCTCTGGACGATATGGAGAAAAAAATTCCCAGGGAAAATATTCCTATGGATTACGAGATTCTATTTGAAGTTGGGAATATGTACTGGAATGCCGGTGCAGACAGGAAATATAAAGAGATTGCTGCAGATGTGGAGAAAGGAGCCTTGAAGGCTATGGAGGAGAATCCCCAGGATGTTCAGTCGTACTATAACCCGTATAGAATCCTTATTGAAACCTATGAAAATCTGAAAGATAACTCCAAACTGCTCGGGATCTGGCAAAGACTGGGGACTATGTATCCTAACGATCCTAATGTAAAGGCAAATATTGCAAAGTATACAAACCTTGCCAAGAAAGACAGGATACAGGTAGATTCTGTACCCAAACCTGATACAGGAAAATAGGCTTTACAGAATTTAATTTTATAAGCGGCTTTTATGCCGCTTATTTTTTATATATTAAAAAATCTTTGAATTATTAAAGTCCTTAGATGAAAATTCTAATCCTTGCTTTATCCGGAATCGGCGATGCACTTATGTTTACTCCGGCTCTGCAGCTATTGCGTAAGGCACTGCCCGGGGCTCAGATTGATGCTCTTGTAATGTTCGGCGGTGTTAAGGATATATATGAAAGAAATCCGGACCTGAACAATGTATTTCATTTTGATTTTATAAAGGAAGGGCCACTTCGTTCATTAAAATATATCCTGGGTTTCCGGCACAAGTATGATGCTTCAATTAATGTATATCCTTCCAACAGGAAAGAATATAACATTATCAATTTTTTAATAGGTGCAGACAAAAGAGCAGCGGCTAAATATTTAAGAAAAGATCTGCAGAACCTGGGGGACCTTAATAATATAAGAGTACCGGAGGATGACCTGGTACATAATGCCAGGACAAATATCAGACTCATTGAAAAATTATTAAATAAAAAGTTCAATGAGGAGCCACCTCTTATATTTCCTCTTAAAATGGAGGACGAGAATTATGCACTGAATTTCTTCAGCAATAATAATCTCAAAGATTCTGATTTCCTGGCTGGGTTCCACCCGGGATCTGCAACATTAAAGAACCAGGAGAAACGAAGATGGGAACCTGAAAAGTTCTCAGAGCTAGGCAAAAGACTGATAAAGGAAAAAAATGCTAAGATATTGATTTTCGGAGGCCCGGAAGAAGCGGACCTTAAAAAGAATATAAATGGCCTTATTAATTCAGATAATTCATATGTAATAGAGTCAGGAAATTTAGCTGAGAGTGCTGCACTAATGGCGAGGTGTAATGTATTTGTATCGAATGACTCCAGCCTGATGCATGTAGCCTCAGCTTTAAAGCTGAGAGTTGTGGCAATATTAGGACCCACAAATCCTCATTATATCCATCCATGGCAAACGGAACATAAAATAGTCAGGTTAGCTTTAGACTGCTCCCCATGCTTTATCTATTCACCCCGTCCTTTAATCTGCTTCAGAGATGATGTTCTATTCAAGTGCATTAAGGAATTAACAGTTGATATGGTCTACGATGCAGTAGTGGAAATACTGGATTAATCATTTTCTTTAAGTGAATGATATAAATAATCAGCAATTTCTTCCGGTGTACTAAAATTTCTAATCAGTCCGGCAACTCGTTTCTCAATTGTTAACTGCTTATCTATAATTGCTGCGATTTCCTTCCACATCACTGAATGTGAGGCTATCGGTTTTATTTTCAGCATTCTTTTGTTTATCAATTCCCATACGAGAGCCAGTTCCAAAAGAGTTCCCGTACCACCCTGCAGTACTACGTATGCATCTCCCGCAGATACCAGTTTTTCAAGCCTTTCATTCAGATTGGCGCACTTAATTTCCTTTGTCAGGTATTTACTCGGAACGACGCCCCATCCCTCTATAGTTATCCCGATTGCTTCAGCGCCGTTTTCAGCGGCTCCCCTGCTTACAGCGTTCATTATCCCCTGGTACCCGCCTGTACAGACATCAAACCCTTTCTGAGCGAGCAGCCGTCCCAAATTATATGCCGTATCATACTCTGCTTCCCCCTCATTTGGTCTTGAACTGCCGAATATAGTTATTGTTTTTTTCATGGAATTATCAAGCTGAATGAATTGTAAATATAATGAAATGTATTAAATATAGAGGAATTATTTGGGGAGAGATATAATAAGAGCGGCCTCACCGCTCTTAATGATTTGTAACTAGTTACAGAGAAACTTTATTTGAACCCACAAGGTTTACTTTAATGTCTATTTTTTCAGCTACTCTTTTACCCAGAAGCATGTGTTTTATATTATAATCCGAAAGGTTTATGAAAAACTCTGCCTGTACTCCCAGTAAATCACCGGGCATTCTCTGTTGAGTAACGGGACTTTCATCAAGGTACGTTATCGTTGTGCTTGCAGTATCCTCCCTGGTTACCCCATGAAGGAAGAAATCTCCTATTACATCTGCCTCTATTTTACTTTCGGATACTTTTTTGATATTGACTGCCTTTTTTACTTTAAATGAAATCTCCGGATATTTTTCGGCATCAAGCCATGAGTCGCTCCGTAAATCTTTTACCATTTTTTCAATACCTGTATTCAAAGACAAAACCGGGAATGATATCTCACCATGAACTGTACTGAAGTCATTTACATCAAAGATAATTGATCCGCTGATCTCCCTGGTCAATCCCTGTACATCCTCAAGCGTTGTTGTACTATAAAACGAAGCCTGGTTAGCACCCCCGGCTTTAAAATTAAAAGTCTGTTCACCGCTTGCTTTAACCTGAAATCCCTGGGCAAAGGTTAAAGCTGCAAATACGATTGTTAAAAATAAAGTTTGCAAGATATTTTTCATTTAAAATGCCTTCTTTCTTCTGAATACTAAAAACAGGATTCCGCAAACAAATACGGTTGCACCGGTTATGTACAGAGTATAATCGAGACCCCACACAAAGTGATCTTTCCATTCCTTATAAGTAGTACCGAAAAGTTCATCTTTTTTCTCAACAAGAATCTGGGTTTTTGTGAAAAGTTCGCCGCCATACGATACCCATATAGCAAAAACAATTGCTATTACCAGTAATCCGGCAGCCACGGTTATTTTCTGCTTTTTGTTCAAAATTTATTTTTCTTTTATTATGAATTATGCTTCTTTAATGTAAAAGTATTTCAAATTACAAATTAGTGACAATCCAAATAGTGCATAAAGATTAACATAAATGTAAATTTAGCATCACGAAAATTCAAAGTTTATTATATGGCCGTTAAGAATAGTGACGTTATAATTATTGGGGGCGGGATTGTGGGTATGGCAACTGCCATGCTGTTTTTACAGGCAGGCAAATATTCAGTTATAGTAATTGAAGCTGAAAATAAACTTGCAGCCCACCAGACGGGAAACAACAGCGGAGTAATCCACAGCGGACTTTATTACAAGCCCGGATCGCTTAAAGCTAAAAACTGTGTAGCAGGTAGAGAGCGTATGTACCGCTTTTGTAAAGAAAATGATATCCATTATGAGCAATGCGGTAAAGTTGTTGCGGCGACGAATGAATCTGAAATTCCCAGGCTTAGGATGCTGGAAGAAAGAGGAATTGCTAACGGGTTAAAAGGATTGAAAAGACTTCGCGGCGACGAGATAAAGGACTTTGAACCGCATGCCGCCGGAATAGCAGGCTTATATGTACCTGAAACCGGGATTGTTGATTATAAAACTGTAACAGAGAAATATTCGGAGATATTTAAGAAATCAGGGGGAGGGGTTAAGACCGGCTGCAGGTTTGTATCTCTTAAAAAAGATGGAAGCGGTTTAATTGCTGAAACTACTGGTGGAGAATTCAGCTGCAGGATGCTTGTAAACTGCGGCGGCCTTTATTCCGACAGGATTGCCAAACTTTGCGGTGTTGAACCCGGACTTCAGATCATTCCATTCCGCGGTGAATATTATAAGCTGAAAAAGAAAAAAGAATACCTGGTAAAGAATCTTATTTATCCTGTACCCGATCCGGGTTTCCCTTTTCTGGGTGTGCACTTTACAAGGATGATGAAAGGAGGAGTTGAGGCAGGACCGAATGCGGTACTTGCATTAAAACGGGAGGGATATTCGCGCAGCGATTTTGCACTGAAAGACATTCTGGAGATGTCTGTTTTCCCGGGATTCTGGAGGATGGCAGCAAAACATTACAAAATGGGTTTCAAAGAATACTACCGTTCCTTCAGTAAAGCTTCATTTGTTCATTCTCTACAGAAGTTAATTCCTGAAATAACTGCGGATGATATAGAGGCCGGCGGGGCAGGTGTACGTGCACAGGCCCTTGAAAAAGACGGTAGACTTACCGATGATTTCAGAATTATTGAAGCAGAAAAAATGATTCATGTTCTGAACGCTCCTTCACCGGCGGCGACGGCTTCATTAAGTATAGGGGACAAAATCTCGCAGCTTATAATCAGCAGGCTTCGATAATTATTGTTTTAACTATCACATAACTTTTCATCTTTCAGGTATATCTTATTATAAATATTAAGAGAAAGGATTTTCAATGCCCGAACTTCCGGATGTAGAAAATTTCAGAAGATATTTTAACCGAACTTCTTTACACAAACAAATTGAGAAGGTTGATGTTGGTGCAAAGCGAATGCTTAAAGGTGTTTCTTTACGAACTCTGCAGATGAATTTAATAAATGAGAAATTTGACAAGACGAGCAGGCACGCCAAATATCTCTTCGCCCATACAAATAATGATAAAATAATGGTGCTGCACTTTGGAATGACAGGATCTTTACATTATTACAAGGATGACAAAGACAAACCCGAACACACACGAATGCTCATCTACTTTAAGAATGGTTATCACCTTGCATTTGATTGTCCCCGGAAATTCGGGAATATATTTCTGATTGAAGACAAACAGAAATTTATTGAGAAGAAAAAATTAGGGCCCGACCCCGCTGCGGATAAATTTAATCTTTTAAAGTTCAGGGAAATTCTAGACGGAAAACGTGGAACAATTAAATCAACATTGATGGATCAAAAAACTATTTCAGGCCTGGGGAATATTTATTCAGACGAGATACTGTTTAATGCCGGCATCCACCCTGCATCTAAAACTGAAAAACTTAACAATGACCAGATCGCAAAGATTTACCACATGATGGATAAGGTCCTTAATAAGGTAATAGATATTAATGCTGATATACAGAAGATGCCGAGGACATACCTGCTTCCGAACCGCAAACCCGGTGAAGACTGTCCCAGATGCAGCGGAAAAATCAGAAAAAAAACAATCGGAGGAAGATCAGCATACTTTTGTGACAAACACCAGAAAAAGGTCAGCTGATAGTTCTCAATCACCTTAAAAAGTGGGAATTCCTCCTTTTTGCTATTTTGTGATACAGCCAAACACTCCTTGCATATTCAATTCGTAAGTTCATATTAAGAAATAAGTTGCGATAAATTAATGGCAGGAGGAAGCTATGCTGCGCAGCGTAAAAGAGATGGAAGGATTCAGGATAAAAGCTATAGACGGAGAGATAGGCAAACTTCACGAATTTTATTTTGACGATCACACCTGGATAATACGGTATATAATTGTAGATACCGGTTCCTGGCTTGCTGAAAAACTTGTGCTTGTTTCACCAGAATCATTTAAATCACTGGACTGGGATAAAAGGATATTTGAAGTAAATCTGGACAAACAGCAGATTGAAGATAGTCCCGATATAGATAGGGAAAGACCCGTTTCCAGGCAGAAGGAAACAGAGTTGATAGGCTATTACGGATGGCCGATGTACTGGACAGGGATAGGAGGTCCAACTATCGGAGCCTTCCCACCTGCTAATGCAGCAATCACTAAAACCGAAGAAGAGATACTTGAGATGCGAAGGAAAGAAGGACAGGATGATCCCAATCTCAGGAGTACCCGGACAGTAATAAGTTACGGAATACATGCGAACGACGGGCATATAGGTCATGTTGAAGATTTCCTGGCTGATGACGAATCGTGGAACATCCGCTACCTGATTGTTGATACCAAAAATCTTCTGCCGGGAAAGAAAGTTATTACAGCGCTGGACTGGATTGAAAAAATAGTATG
>Ga0075280_10000035_pt1 | contig 12433 bp, 7 predicted proteins | sample SF_Rice_10C_0N_4_FD_69780 | JGI IMG/M metagenome (GOLD analysis project Ga0075280, IMG submission 69780) | Rice paddy soil microbial communities from Twitchell Island, California, USA - SF_Rice_10C_0N_404 | ecosystem: Environmental > Terrestrial > Soil > Paddy field/soil | place: USA: Twitchell... | reverse complement strand
CTGATTTGAGAGGGCAGTATCGAAAGCAACCTTAAAACCAGAGAAATCCGGAGACGAGAAGTTTATACCGTAGGAGACAGGAGCAGGAACTGAATCAGAGGCAACACTGATAATTCCTATCGGCTGGATGCCGAAATCGGCGACTTTAAAATCATAATCCAAACCAATTGTATAAGAATCATGCTTTAACAAAAGATCTGTTCCGTTAATATCCTCTGCGTAGCTGCCGTTATAATCATTACTAACAAATAGATTAATTTTTCCCGGTCCTGCAGCAACGTAACCGGAAAGCCCTGTCAGAGAATTCAGTCGGTAAAGAAGAAACGGTATATCAACCATTATATAAGGCATATAATGAACATCGAGTATTGGATTTGCAAGTCCGTTTATAGGATAAATACCTGCTTCAACGCCCCATTGATCACGGCTGACTCCCAGGTAAAGCTGGGTAAAGTTAACTGTTGGACGGGCGATAAGATCGTTTGAACCCGGGATTATGGGTGCATTCGTATAATTATCAAGGCCGCTTTGTGCAGTATAAATATACCCGGCATAATTATAATGCTCTAATCTCATTTTACCAAAGAAACCATCACCGATATCGGCATTTACATTGAGGCCTGCCCTTAACATGTAATAAAGGTCATCAGTAAAGCCCCCGTATTTACCGTTGTCTTTTATATCATCTCTTGCACGTACCTGCAAATCACCGGAAAGACTGATTTGTGCCAAAGAACTACCTGTCAACCCGAACACGAAACAAACAGATAGCAGAACAAATAATTTTTTCATGTTTCCTCCTGATATTGTTAAGCTTCGAAATAATCTTCGAATGCCTTGACGGTTTCAAATGAAATGCCATCAAATGGGAGGTTACAGAGACTTATTTTTTATGATATAGCAGATTTATCCGTTGGGTCATGATTTCATCTGGTGAATGTTCGCCATACCCGGCTAAATTTCACCATTAGAGATATTGTACTTTTCCAGCTTGTACCGCAGGGTTTCACGGGGAATTTTTAAAAGACGTGCCGTCTGTGAAGTGTTGTTTCCGCTCAGTTCATATGCTTTTTTAATGAGATCGATTTCGGTTTCCCTGATAATCTCCTCAAAAGAAAACCCTGTAAGATCATCAAATTTTTCTTCCCGAACTGCCTTCTTGTCTAAACTTGTAAGTTCAACTGGTAAGTGAAATCCTTCGACTACAGGTAGTTTCTGAAGTATGCAGATCCTTTCGATGATATTCTTCAATTCCCTGATGTTTCCGGGCCAATCGTATCTTAGCAGGAGGCTTTTAGCTTCATCTGAAAAACCTGTAATCTTTTTGTTGAACTTCTTTGAAAAGACACCAAGGAAATGATTTGCAAGAAGAGTTATATCCTCTCCTCTCTCTCTTAAAGTGGGCATTTCGATGCGGAGAACGTTCAGGCGGTAATAAAGATCCTCCCTGAAATTTTTATTCGCTATTGCATCCTTAAGATTCTTATTAGTTGCGGCAATAATTTTAATATCAGAAGTAATTTCTTTTGTGGAGCCAAGCCTCATAAACTTTTTATTCTCTATTACCCGTAGAAGCTTTGCCTGAAGCAGGGAGCTCATCTCCCCGATCTCATCAAGGAATAAAGTGCCGCCATCAGCTTTTTCAAGAAGTCCGGCTTTATTTGATTTTGCATCGGTAAATGCGCCTTTTTCGTATCCAAATAACTCGCTTTCAAGCAGGTTTTCAGGTATCGAGGCACAATTAATTTCCACAAATTCTTTGTCTCTGCGGCTGCTGAGGTTGTGCAGTGCAGAAGCAACTAGCTCTTTGCCTGTACCGCTTTGTCCGGTTATTAAAACGGTTGCCGAGTCGTGTTTGGCAAATTCAATAATCTGGTTCTTTATATTGTTGACCTCAGTTGAATTTCCGATTATACTATCTATACTTTTCCCCTGGGATTTTTGTTCTATTAGTTCAGATACAGTTTTTTTCAGAGACTGAGTTTCTATGGCCAGCTTAGTTATAAGTTTAATCGCATCTGCTTTGAAAGGCTTTTTAATATAATCGTAGGCTCCAAGCTTAATCGCTTCAACGGCAGATTCAACCGATGCAAACCCTGTCATGATAATCGTCAGTATTTCAGGCTGTATATCCCTGATTTGTCTCAAAATATCAATTCCGCTCATATCGGGAAGGTTCAGATCGAGCAGAACAAGATCAATTTCTTCACCTTTAATTGTTTTCAGGGCTGCTGCACCTGATTCGTTCAGGATAACATTATATTTTTCTTCTGAAAGAATCTGCTCAAGACTAAGTCTGATAAACTCTTCATCATCAACTATCAGGATTGTTTTTGAACTCATTAATCAATCTCCTTAACTAATAACTCTTTTTTTGTCGCATTTGAGCGCGGAAGTAGAATTGAAAAAACAGCTCCGCCATATTCAGAATTAGATACTCTAATCTTTCCTTTGTGCTCAACAATTATATTCTGAGTAATCGATAGTCCGAGCCCGGTTCCGCCTTTCTTATTAGTAAAAAAAGGATCAAAGATTTTATCAATAATTGCTTCCGGTATTCCGGGACCAGTATCGGAAATGCTTATTTCAACTCTGCCTGACACATCGTATTCAGATTTAGATAAGTTAAAGAATTTGTTTAGCTTATTTTTTATAAATCTCGTCTTTATTTTTATTTCACCCCCCTGCGGCATCGCGTGTATTGCGTTCAGCAGAATGTTTAATAATGCCTGCCTGATTTTTTCCTGGTCGATAAATACTTCAGGAAGATCAGCGTCTAATTCTGTTCTTACTACTATTTTGGAATTTCTGCAAAGCTTATCAATGAACGGTAGGGTAGCCTCAATTAGGAAATTTATATTTTTTAGAGCGGATTGTTGTTTTGCCGGCGACGAATAGTCAAGCAATTCAGTCACAAAGGATTCAAGCCGTTCTACTTCTGTAAGTCCCATTTCAATATATCTGGAAATGCCTGGCTGAGAATTTATTTTATCATGCAGGTCGTCTAAGAAGAGACTGAGTCCTGTAAGCGGGTTTCTTATCTCGTGTGCAATTCCGGCTGCAAATTTTCCCAGTGAAGCAAGCCTGTCTATTCTTTGGATCTGGTCATCAAGCATTTTCTTTTCAGTTGTATCCTGGATAATGACAACAGTCCCGGAATTTTTACCATCCGGATCATTCATTCTGGAAGCTGTTATGTTGATATAAACGGGCTTCTCATTGAACATTATCTTCTGGTTATAACCGCGGTATACACCCTTTTGCGCCAGTGAGGAACTGATTTCTTCCATCATTGTATGATTATAGTAGAACAAATCCCATACATTAACACCGATGATAGCTTCATCTTTCCTGTTAAGGATCCTGCAGGCGGCCGGGTTAAGACTGCTGATGTTGCCGTCGCGGTCTACTGTTATAACTCCGTCCGGCATAAACTTTAGAATGTCCTCATTAAAATTCTTCTGGATAATTATTTCGTGCATCAGCCTCGTACTCTCAATAACACGTGATGCCTGGTTTGCCAGGATCTGAAGCGAACTAACATCAAGGTCGGATATTTTCGTTTTTGTTTTAAGCTTATCTGCGCCGAGGATACCGATTATATTTTCTCTTACCCGGAGGGGTACGAAAACAAAAGACTTACTGCCGGAAATTTTCCTAATTTTTTTGTCGAGTTCTGTGGCTTCCGTGTAATTATTAATATTATCGACAAAAATTATGCTGCCTGTTTTTGCTACCTTTGTTTCTATACAGTCATAATGCTGAAGATGATATTTTGAACTTCTTGCTCTTTTCTCCTCTTCAGGAGTAAACCCGTGAACCTCTTTACATATAAGGTAATTATCATTATCATCTATCAGGTATAGGATCGCTCTGTCAAAACCGAATCTCTCAACAGTATTGTGGAGTATGTACTTAAGTATACGGCTTAAGTCGAACGTCGATCCAAGTATATTGCTGATCCTGAGAATGCTTTTAAATATTTTTAACTGGTACTCAAGATCATGTACATAATTCTCAATTTCGTTCTTTGAGTTTTTCAGCTCATTAAATGAATTCAGCAGCTCCCTGTTTTTTGTTTTCAGTTCTTCGGCCATATAATTGAATGAGCTGGCAAGAAATCCAATCTCATCCTTACGGTTTACCTCAACAGGGGAAGCGAGGTTTCCCTCAGCAAGTTTTTTCGCTCCCTCCGTTATTGCCAGCAGCGGTTTTGTAAAATGTCTTGAAACAAACCAGGAAAGTACACAGGAAAGGAAAAAGGTTATCAGGATGATCCAGAGAATATTGTTCCTGAAGAACAGAACTGTTTTATTCATTTCAGCTGCTATTTCGTTCGCAGCTGTATGAAACCTTTTGATATTTGAACCAATCGTTATCCCGCCGAAAACTCCGTATTTGGAATAAACACCCTTATCATAATATATGGGAGCGTAAGACATAATTTTTTTTACACCGCCCACATTAGTTGTTGTTACTGACCCGGAATGCTTCTTCCTTATTTCGGAGGCTACAAAAGGATAAGCCTTGTGTATGAATCCTACTGAGTCAAGATTAAAAGGAATTCTCCCTTCGTTAATATCAACTATGCTGGAACGTGCCGTATAAGCAGGGACCCATTTACCGTTCTTATCGACACCCGGGATGTCCCATAATTTGGGATGAGTAATGATCCAGCCTCTGTCATCAAACATAAATGCATAGTCACCTGAAGAATAAACAGGGAAAACAGTAAAAGTTTTTTTGTTCGGCAGAATATGCTGCGTAAATTCCATAAGATGCTGCTGATTGAGTGCAATTTCCAGCACACCTTTGAAATTATTTCCTTCGTAAACCGGTGTGGTAAATCTTATAACGCCGTCATATTTTTCCCCCACGACTGCATCTTCCGGGGTATTTGCATTTCCTAATTGATTATGTTTGTCAACAAAAAAACCCGCGAGATGAGAGACGTAAATATCATCATCCTTTAAATTTCTGGAAGCATTAAAGTAATTTTCCATATAGTAGGTTGTATTCCATGGATTTTTAACGTTCTTAAGGCGGCCGCTGCTTACAATTCTTCCGTCTTTTATTTTTATTTTTTCCTGTCCTGTCTCATCAATGAAGGAAATTTCTTTGTATAACGGGATCAGCAGATGTGCTTCATACGGGTTTGCATTGGTTCCTTTCCTGACCCAGATTTCGGACTGATGCTGCTTGCTGAACTGAAGGAAGTCAGTTGTTGTAAAAGGCGACTGTTTTAATAGCTGAAGATCATTTTCACACTGCCTTAGAAATTTCTGAACTGCTTCTGCAGTCAAAACCGCCTGCACCTCCATTGTTTCCTGTGTCTTCAGATCGATGTCTTCTGTTGCATGCTTTATTATATCGTCCCTGATGGAACTAACGTTGAGTATGGTATAAAATCCAAAGGCAAGCACAGGCGCTATTGAGATTATTAAAAAAGAGAATAGAAATTTCTTAAATATCCCGAAACTGGATTTATTCAGATAATTCCAGAAATTTTTCTGAAATAACGAATTGCCGCCTCTGCCTTTAGTGGACTCTTCTTTCATAGCACCTGTTTTCTGTTGAAGGGTGTCTCAGGAACGAACTGGGATATTATTGTACAGAAAGTCAACAAAAATGCCAGAATCTGATAAACCTCTTTTTAGTTAATATTTTGAATAACCGATGCTGCAGTTATTATAAATGAGAATGCCGTACTAACCTCATTCTCAAAATCAACTGAATTAATAAAATACTCTGGATTATATGCTTTGTATCAAAAAACTGAAAATTAGGTTTGTTCGTAACTTGAAATATGGATAAGTTTCGAACAAAAACTTCTAAAGTTCGGGAAACGGTAGTGGATTCAAAGGAAAATAAAAAAGAACAGATTCTGAAAGTTGCAAGCATAGTCTTCGCAAAGCATGGTTTTAATAAGACTACACTTGATGATATTGGAGAGCAGGTTGGAATGAAGAAAAACTCTCTCTATCATTATTTTGAAAATAAGGAGGATATATTTCTTGAGATCATCGGGATGGATGCGGAGGAGTATTTTAATAACCTGGAAAAGGAATTAGCCGGTGAGATTAATTCTTCTGAAAAACTGAAACGGTTCGTTCTGGTAACAACCGGCTTCTGGAAAGAGAAAGCAAATTTTTATAACCTCGTCACTTCAGTGAAGATAGAAATGGTTAACCGTATAAGTGATTTTTATGATGTTTCAATTACAAAACAGAAAATGCTGATAAATAATATCCTCGCAGAAGGAGTACGCAGTGATGAATTTGTAGATCATGATACCATGCAGCTGGCTGAAGACCTGATTGATATGTTCGTGTCAATTGAGCGTTGGGAATTTAATCGTCAGAAAAAATCTTATTTCAATGAAGACTATTTTAATGAGAATAAAAGAAAAAAAATGAATCTGTTAAACCTGATTGTTAAGGGGTTAAAGAAAACGAAATAATTAATCGATTACAGGATTAAGAATGAATAATATTTTAATGAAAATATATTTTGCGTGTCTGATTATTTTTATCGGCGGGTTAAGACTTTTTGCTCAGTCAGATAGTGCTGATGTTGTGCTGACTATCGATAAGGCAGTAACCATTGCACTGCAGAAAAATTATGATATAAAGATAGCGCAGCTTAGTGTAGACAAGGCACAGGAGCAGATCACCGAGGCTTATGCAGGAGCTTGGCCTAAATTGAGTCTCAATGGACAGTACACAAGGAACCTGAAGTCGCCTGTCCTTTTTATTCCGCCTAATACTCCTTTTAATCCGACACCCAACACACTGACTTTTTCAATTGGAGCTAAAAACAGTTATAACCTCGGGGTAGCACTTTCACAGACTATTTTTGACCCCAGGCTGGGGACTGCAATAAGTATTGCCAAAAAATATTCGAAGTACTCGGATCTTAACACTGAATCCGCAAGGGATGACGTAATTGCCGAGGTAAAAGAAACTTTTTATAATGTGCTTCTGTCTAAAAAGCTGGTTAATGTAAACGAAGAGAGTTATAAAGTTGCACAGGCAAACTATGAAAATACAGGAGCTCTTTATAAACAGGGAGTTGCTTCTGAATATGATTATCTCCGGGCTGAAGTTCAGCTTGCCAACGTAAAGCCGCAATTAATCCAGGCCAGGAACAGCCTGCAGCTTGCAAAGAATGCTCTCAAGAACCTTCTTGCAATGGACCTTGATACCAGAATCGATGTTGAAGGTGAGTTTAAGGTCGAGAAGATATCTCAGGATTTAATGGAAAGATCCAATGAATTACTTAAAGAGAAAAACCCTGCATTGCTGCAGATGTCTCTTCAGAAACTGATGCTTGAGGAAAATGTAAATATAGAAAAAGCTGCGTACCTGCCTTCCTTATCGGCCTTCGGCAGCTATGACTGGCAGACACAGGATAATACTTTTAAGTTCAGTGATTATAATTGGGCAAATACAATTACAGTGGGGCTGCAGTTAACATACACTCTGTTCGATGGATTTAAAACAAGCGCCAGGATCCAGCAGGCAAAGATAGATGTGGAGAACCTGGAAGTAACCAGAAATAAAACCGAAGCAGGATTGAAAATAAGCCTCATGCAGTCGAAATTAAAAATGGGAGAAGCATTAGACAGGATACAGGCACAGGAAAAGAGCGTACAGCAGGCACAGCGTGCACTGGAAATAGCTCAGACAAGGTACAAAGAGGGGGTGGGCACTCAGCTGGAAATACTTGATACTCAGAATTCTTTAACACAAACCAGGATCAATTATGAGAAGGCTGTTTATGATTTTCTCATTGCAAAAACAGAATGGGAAAAAGTTTTAGGAATAATTACAAAGTGAAATTAAAAACCGAAGGAGAAAATTCCGGATGATTAAAATAATTATCAGGTATATAGCTATAGCAGTGATAATGATGCTGATTAACCAGGGCTGCGGAGGAAAGCCGGAACAGAAGAAAGCAGTCGAAGAGGCTGTCCCTGTTGAGGTAACACAGGTTGAGAAGCAGACGATTTCGGAAAACAAAACATATTCTGGTACGCTCGAAGGCGTAGAACAAGCATCGATTGTTTCTAAGATTGCTGAAAGGATCATTGATATTAAAGCACAGGTCAACAGTTATGTAAAGAAAGGACAGTTGCTTATTCAGCTTGATCGGTCGGGTGCTTCTTCCAATTTTCTGCAGGCGCAGGCCAACTACGAGAATACAAAGAAAAATTATGAAAGGATGAAAGCATTGTATGACGACGGTGCAATTTCTCAGCAGCAGCTTGACCAGGCACAGACAGCATACGAAGTAGCCGGGGCAAATTTCGATGCTTCTAAAGGGACTGTGGATCTTGAATCGCCTATAAATGGTATGGTTACCGACCTGAATGTAAATATTGGCGACTGGGTCACTCCGGGCATGCAGCTTGCAACTGTTGCTGAAATTCAGCAGATGATTCTTAAGTTCTTTGTAACGGAGGGTGAAGTGGCTAAAATCAACCTGAACGATTCGGTAAAAATTTATTCTGAGTTCAATAAAGAAAGAGCTGTTACCGGTAAGATATCAGAAATATCAAGATCGGCTTCAGCTGAAGCCAGGTCTTTCCAGGTTAAGGCAAAATTTAGAAATACAAAAGACAGCTGGTATAAACCGGGCATGTTCGTTAATGTTGAGATTACACTTGCATCGCAGCGGAATGTTCTGGTTGTCCCCACACAGGCAGTGATTTTTGAGAATAATAAAAATACTGTCTATAAGATCGTCCGTACAAAAGCCATCCCGGTAGATGTTAAGACAGGTTTGACAAATGAGAATATCACCGAGGTAGCAAAAGGACTGAAAGAAGGCGATACGGTTGTAACAGCCGGTATGAACAACCTATCGGACAGTACGACAGTTTCAATCATAAAATAAAATTGACCTTGAAGGACAGACGTTAAATGAAATTAGCAGATGTATCGATAAAGAGACCCGTATTCACGACGATGATTATACTTGCAATCCTTGTGCTTGGATTATTTTCGTTCATAAAGCTTAATGTAGATCAGTTCCCCGATGTTGATATTCCTGTTGTTACCGTGACTACAGTGCTGCCTGGGGCCGGCCCTGAACAGGTTGAGTCGGACGTCACCAAGATAATTGAAGATGCAGTAAATCCTATTGCCGGCGTCGATCATATATCATCGACATCCCAGGAAGGCGTTTCCATTGTTACCATTCAGTTCAAGCTTGAAGTTGAAGGTGAAATAGCATCGCAGGAAGTGCGGGAGAAAGTTTCGGCCGTAAGATCTCAGCTTCCTGATAATGTTGATGAGCCCGTAATACAAAGGTTTGATCCGTCAAGTCAGCCGATTCTCACTTTGACGGTAGCCGGAGAAAGAACGGAAAAGGAACTCACCACTTTTACAAAAGATATAATCAAGAAGCGCCTGGAAAATATATCAGGTGTTGGTTCTGTTACTCTGGTCGGGGGTGCAGAAAGAGAAATTCTTGTTGCCGTTGACGCCGACAGGCTTCATGCATATAACCTTTCAATAAATGATGTAGTGCAGAGTGTAGCCAGTGCAAATGTTGAGATCCCGGGCGGAACCATAAAACAGGGTAACAGCCAGTTTGTACTAAGAACAATGGGTAAACTCAACAAGGTAGATGAGTTCAGCAATATTATAGTTTCTTCTCCGAATGGTCAGAATATATACCTGAACAATGTTGCAACGGTAACCGATACTACTGAAGAAAAAACCAGTATTACCAGGCTGAATGGAAACCAGGCAGTAGGACTCGATATCAGGAAGCAGTCTGGCAGCAATACGGTGCAGGTAGCTGAAAGTGTTAAGAAAGAATTAGATAAGCTCAGATTGGAGATACCGAAAGACTACCATATTACGGTAGCGCGTGATAACAGCGAGTTTATTAAAAATTCTATCAATGACGTTCTCTTTGATCTTGTTTATGGTGCACTGCTGGCAGTAATTGTTATCTACTTTTTTCTGGCTAACCTGCGGGCAACAATTATAAGTGCGTTTGCTCTGCCAACATCTATTATCGGCTCTTTCATATTAATGGCTGCACTGGGATTTACACTGAATGTAATGTCGCTTCTTGCCTTATCTCTGGCCGTAGGATTGTTGATTGACGACGCCATTGTGGTAATTGAGAATATTTACCGGCACATGTCTGAAGGGGAGTCTCCTGTTGAAGCGGCAAGGGCGGCAACTGATGAAATAGGACTTGCAGTAATGGCGGTTACACTGACTCTGGTGGCGGTTTTCGTGCCTGTAGCTTTTATGCCCGGTATAGTTGGCAGATTCTTTTATGAATTCGGAATGACCGTTACGATTGCAGTATTGATATCACTTTTTGTCGCGTTCAGTCTTACCCCTATGCTGTCAGCCCGCTGGCTTAAAAGGGAGGATGAGAGCCTTTCTCGTAATGGGAATATAATCGAGAAAACTCTTTATTACTTTAACCACTTCTTCGAATGGCTGAGTGGAAAATACAGAACAGCCCTGAACTGGTCGCTTGGACACAGGTGGATTATAGTCCTCGGATCTATAGGTGTATTTCTCCTGAGTATTATGCTGATGGGACTGCTTGGTTCTGAATTCTTCCCGAGGCAGGACCAGGGCGAATTCACTATAACAATCGATGCCGCCCCCGGCAGTTCGCTTGAGAAGACAAACAGCATTGCTAAGCAGATAGAATCGATTGTTCAGAATAAACCCGGTGTGGTTAACGTATTAACTACAATCGGTGCGGGTAATGATCCTGTTAACATAGGCAATATTCTTGTAAAACTTGTAAGCAAGAATGACCGCGACTACAGTGTGTTCGATTTTATGGAGGAACTCCGGAAAAAAATTACAATTGCTTCGGCAAATATCAGCTTTGGAATTCAGAATGGTCCCGGCAGCGGACAAAAGCCCGTTATTTTCAGTATAAGAGGTGAGGATCTGACCCTGCTTAAGAACTATGCCGATAAGGTGGAGCATATTGTGAAGACAACACCAGGTGCGGTTGATGTTGAAAGTTCGCTTGAGACTTCAAAACCAGAGGTCCGTGTAACTGTAGAAAGACAAAAAGCCGCAGCGCTCGGAGTAGATCCTACTTTAATAGCTACGGCTCTCAGAGCTATGGTTGACGGTGTTGATGCAACAAAATTCCAGGAGGGCGGCGAGCAGTATAATGTAAGAGTTAAGGTCCGGGAATCGAACCGGAATACAATAAGCGGGGTGGCCAACCTTACAATGAAAAGTAAAAATAAAACCAGTACTGGAGGAAGCCTCCTGATTCCCCTTGATGCGGTTGCGTTTATTAACAAAGGTACGGGTCCCTCAAAGATTAACCGCTACGACAGGCAGCGTGAGATTAGGATAGAAGCCAATTTATCAGACAGACTGCTGGGGGAGGTTCTCGGGGACGCTCAAAATAGGATCAGCAAGATTGATCTGGCCCCCGGTTATAATGTACAGGTGGCCGGAAGCGGGCAGCAGCAGGCAGAATCTTTCGTAAATATTTTACTCTCCCTGGCACTGGCAATTATTTTCGTATACCTTGTTCTTGCATCGCAGTTTGAGAGTGTAGTCTACCCGTTCTCAATTATGCTTTCTTTGCCTATGGCCATCATAGGAGCGGTAATTGCCCTGCTTGTTTTCGGAAGTTCAATGTCAGTTATGTCGATGATCGGTATAATTATGCTGATGGGGCTTGTAACAAAAAACGGTATCCTGCTTGTGGATTATATTAATGTCCTGCGGGGAAGGGGTATGGAAAGGTGGGATGCAACCCTGCAGGCAGGACAGACAAGGTTGAGACCGATCCTTATGACAACCTTTGCTATGATTTTTGGTATGCTCCCGGTGGCGTTCTCTTTCGGTGAAGGTTCCGAATTCCGTTCACCGATGGGACAGGCGGTTATAGGAGGACTGGTTACATCCACGCTCCTGACTTTATTCATCGTACCTGTCGTTTACACTATCTTTGATGACTTTTCTGTTGTTAAGATTTTTAATAAAATTTTCAGAAGATCATCTTCAAAAAGAAAAAGGGGAATAAATGATTTGCCTGTATCGGAGGGAAACAAATGAAAGTAGCATTCTTAGCCTATCACGATGTTCTGGACGATAGAATAATCACACTCCTCGAAGAACTTGGAATTGATTCCTATATAAAATGGGAGAGTGTGCTGGGGAAGAGTCATGGCGCTTTGCCTCACCTTGGGACAAGGACATTTCCTGGTCACGATTCTGTTAGATTGATCCCTTTCCCGGAGGAAGAGAGCCTCGACAGCCTTATTGCAAAGGTTCAGGAATTCAATAAACAGGTTGCTAAAAAGGATGACGAAATAAGATTGTACCTGATGCCCCTGGAAAGAATAGTATAGTTTTTTTAGAATATAATAAACTCTTTTAGTATTTTCCTGTTATCAAGATAACTGAAAGGATCGGCT
>Ga0075280_10000034_pt1 | contig 12501 bp, 9 predicted proteins | sample SF_Rice_10C_0N_4_FD_69780 | JGI IMG/M metagenome (GOLD analysis project Ga0075280, IMG submission 69780) | Rice paddy soil microbial communities from Twitchell Island, California, USA - SF_Rice_10C_0N_404 | ecosystem: Environmental > Terrestrial > Soil > Paddy field/soil | place: USA: Twitchell... | reverse complement strand
TACAAAAGATTTATTTTTTCTGGGAGACAACTGATGTATTTTTCTTGCTATCAGATCTTTTCCAGTACCCGTTTCGCCGGTAATCAAAACCGTTTCATTAGTCGGTGCGAAAATCTCTATTAATTCAAAAACTTTTAAAATGGCAGGCGACTCGCTTATGATCTCTCTGAATTTTTCATTCGAGGCTTCGGATCTATCAACTCCTTTTCGAAGGGTATCGCGTTCTCTCTCAAGCAGTTTTTGTTCCAGAGCTCTTTTAATCGTTAGTGAAAGCCTGTCTATTTCCGGAGGTTTAGTTATGAATTCATATGCTCCGAGCTTTATAGCTTTTAATGCAATTTGCACATCATCAACACCGGTAACCATTATAAAAGGAATCTGGGGATAAAGCGGAATTAAATTCTCAAGCAGTTCGAGTCCATTCATCCCGGGCATATAAACATCCAGCAGAATAACATCTACCTGCTCATTCCTTAAAATGTTTTCCACTTTAAGAGGATCAGACTCTGTTATTATATATTGATATCCCTCCTCCTGAAGCAGTGATTTCATTAACTCAAGATAATTTTTTTCATCGTCAACAATTAAAATTGAAGCGTTTTTCAATTAGACTCCGGTTAGTTAGGCTGATATTTTATAAAAAGAACTTTGTTCCTGCAATTAATATTACCAATTTTATGCCATTCAAAATAGTGAGTATATTTTACTCATTTTTTGTATTTTTATTATCTGATATTATTAAAAAAGAATTAAAGGTTTATATCATGGCTGCAAATATTGAAATGATCAGGAAAGTTTATTCGGAATACCGTAATAAAATTGAAACTATCAGAAAAGTGCTGAACAGGCCGCTTACGTATGCTGAAAAGATACTATACTCCCACTTATGGGAAACTCCTAAGCAGGAATTAAAAAAAGGAAAAGATTATTCAGAACTGGCTCCCGATCGGGTGGCAATGCAGGATGCAACAGCACAGATGGCTTTGCTTCAGTTTATGTCCGCCGGAAGGAAGACGGCAGCTGTCCCTTCAACTGTTCACTGTGATCACCTGATCCAGGCACAGATAGGAGCAAAGGATGATTTACTAAGGGCTACCGAAGAAAATAAAGAGGTTTACGATTTTCTGGAAAGCATCTCCCGTAAATACGGAATCGGTTTCTGGAAACCCGGTGCAGGAATCATACACCAGGTTATTCTGGAAAATTATGCATTTCCGGGCGGAATGATGATTGGAACTGATTCTCATACTCCAAATGCAGGCGGATTGGGAATGATAGCGATTGGAGTGGGAGGTGCTGATGCAGTTGATGTAATGGCTGGAATGCCGTGGGAATTGAAGTGGCCGAAACTTATCGGTGTGAAATTGACAGGAAAGATGAATGGATGGGCATCTGCTAAAGATGTAATCCTTAAACTGGCTGGTATTCTTACTGTAAAAGGCGGAACCGGCGCCATTGTGGAATACTTTGGTGAAGGAACCACCAGTATTTCCTCCACAGGTAAAGGCACAATTTGTAATATGGGGGCTGAAATCGGTGCTACAACTTCGGTATTTCCTTTCGATGAAAAAATGGCGGCTTATCTTCGCATTACCGATCGTGCTGATGTAACTGCACTTGCTGAAGGCCTTGCGGATGTATTGACAGCAGATGAAGAGGTGATTAAAAATCCGGATAAGTATTATGACGAGGTTATCGAAATAAACCTCGATAAACTTGAGCCGTACCTGAACGGACCATTTACCCCGGATAAGGCCTGGCCGATATCAAAGATGAAAGAAGCAGTTAAAGAAAACGGATATCCTGAAGATATAAGGGTAGCACTGATAGGAAGCTGTACAAATTCAAGTTATGAGGATATAGACCGTTCTGCAAGTATAGCAAGACAGGCAATTGACAAGGGGTTAAAAACGAAATCCCAGTTTACTATTACTCCCGGTTCGGAACAGGTCAGATCAACTATAGAAAGGGATGGCCAACTGAAAACATTGGAAGATTTCGGAGGACTTATACTTGCTAATGCCTGCGGTCCCTGTATAGGTATGTGGAAAAGAATGGATGTAAAGACAGGCGAGAAAAATACGATAGTAACTTCATTCAATAGAAATTTTGCCAAAAGAAACGACGGTAACCCTGAGACACTTGCATTTGTTGCAAGTCCTGAATTAACTACTGCCCTGGCTATTGCCGGAAAACTTACCTTTAATCCTTTAACAGATGAACTTGAAAATGAAAAAGGTGAAAAAGTTAAACTTGATCCGCCGGTGGGGCAAGAACTTCCTCCAAGCGGTTTTAATAAAGGGGAAAACGGGTTTATAGCTCCTTCAAAGGATGGAAGCAGTGTGAATGTTATTGTTAAACCCGACAGCGAAAGGCTGCAGCTCCTAAAACCTTTCGAACCATGGAATGGAAAAGATCTTGAAGATATGCCCGTTCTGCTGAAAGCAAAAGGAAAATGTACTACTGATCATATTTCCATGGCTGGTCCGTGGTTAAGGTACAGAGGGCACCTTGATAATATTTCAAACAATATGTTCATCGGTGCAATAAATGCATATACCGGGGATCCCGGCAAAGTAAAAAATATATTTACCGGTGAATATAAATCTGTTCCTGATACAGCTCGCGAATATAAAGCAAAAGGAATAAACTGGATTGTGGTAGGGGATGAAAACTATGGTGAAGGTTCAAGCCGTGAACACGCAGCTATGGAACCAAGATTCCTCGGCGGCAGGGCAATCCTTGTAAAGAGTTTTGCAAGAATTCACGAGACTAACCTGAAGAAACAGGGAATGCTTCCTCTTACTTTTGCGAACCCGGCTGATTATGATAAATTCAGAGAAGATGATAAAGTAACTATTACGGGCTTGAAAGAACTGGCTCCCGAAAAACAGTTGAAAATGATTATTAAACACAGCGATGGCGCCATAGATGAAATAGTGTTAAATCATACTATGAATGAAGCCCAGATAAAATGGTTTAAAGCAGGGAGCGCATTGAACCTGATTGCACAGATGAACAAATAAAATAATCCATTTGTCAGATTTTAAGGGAACAGCATTTTCTGTTCCCTTTTTTTATCCATAATTCCTGTACGAATAAGATATGTATTTCCGCTTGTATTGAATTTGTTGATTTTCACGTATATTTTTTAATAATGATATTTCTGAATCCGGCCGTTTTATTCGGCCTATTGGCAGCAAGCATTCCGGTTCTGATTCATCTTTTAAATCTTAAAAAATTAAAAAAGATCGAATTCAGTACTCTCACCTTTTTAAAGGAACTCCAGAAAAATAAAATCAGGAAGCTAAAGCTTAAACAATGGCTGCTGCTTGCGTTACGTGTGCTGATTATTCTTCTGCTTGTTACTGCATTTGCACGGCCAACCCTGAAGGGGATAGCACTCGGAGGCACTACGTCGGCAGCCAAAACAACCGCTGTTTATATCCTCGATGATACATTCAGTATGTCAGCTGTAGATGCCGATGGTTCATATTTTAACCAGTCGAAGCAGATAATAATAAATCTTATAAAGAATCTGCAGGAGGGTGATGAAGCGGCTCTTGTATTTGTTTCTGATCAGGGGAATGAAGATTTAAAACCGACGCTTGATCTGGATGAAATATCAAAAGAGGTTAAGGAAGCAGATATTTCTTATTCAAGCGGTACTATAAACCACGCTTTAATAAGGGCTTCGGAAATCATTGATCGGTCTAATAACTTCAATAAAGAGATATATTTACTATCAGATTTTCAAAAAGGAAGACTGTCTGATGAATCACTCCCGGATTTAAGCAGGTTATTAAATGATAAGGTTAAACTCTACACTTTTAATTTTTCAGGGAAGGATTTATTTAACCTGGGAATTGATGAACTTAAAGTTAATACCCAGATTTTTGAAAAGGATAAGCCCGTAAGTTTTGATGTGACTGTTACTAATTATTCCGGCCAGCCGGCCGGCAACAGGGTACTTTCTCTTTTTATAAATGGTGAGAGGAGTGCGCAGCAGAGCATTTCACTCTCTCCCGGTGAAAGCAAATCGGTTACTATGGAAGCTGTTGTTAAAACTACGGGTTACAGTGATGCATTTGCAGAACTGGAAGATGATGACATAGTGCAGGACAATAAGAGATTTACGGATTTTTACGTCCCTGATAAAATTCCTGCAGCAATATTTTATGATGACCAGGATGATATAAAGTTCGTAGAAACGGCTCTCAGTCTTACAGGTGAAGCCGGTACGATAAAATTAACAGAGAAAAATTCTAACCAGATTTCCTCATTCGACCTCTCACAGTTTGATGCGATCATAATAACCGGAGCTGCAAATATTTCGAATTTCGACCGACTGAAGGCTTACTTAAGCAATGGAGGCGGGCTATTTATTATGCCCGGTAATAAAAGCAATGCAGCTGATTTTTCCAGGATAACTTCCGGTTTGGGTTTGCCTGTTCCCGAAGGTACAGCGGGAAAAGTAAATGAACCCTCCAATGCAGTTTTATTCGATAAAGTTGAATATGATCATCCGATCTTCCGTAATATTTTTTCCGGTATTGAGAAAGAGAAACTCCAGTCACCGGATATATATTTTCATTATAAAATATCTTCCGGCGGTAAAGGAATAAATATCATAACTCTTACAGATGGGACGTCATTCCTTAGTGATTATAAAATCGGTAAAGGTAAAGCACTTCTCCTGAATACATCCCCGGTATTAAGCTGGAGTAATTTCCCATTAAAGAATATTTTCGCCCCTCTTTTAGTCAAATCAGTTTTTTATCTTGCATCAAAAGATATGGCTGAAAGTGAAAACTTTGCAGGTAACCCGGTTACCGTCACGCTTTCGGACGTAACACTTCCACAGGTAAGAGTAAAGAGACCGGATAAAACAGAGGAGCTTGTAAATCTTGAAAAATCCGGCAGTCTCAACTTTATTACTTATTCAAAAACAGATGTGACCGGTAATTATAAATTCTATTCTGGTCAAAAAAGTGTTGCTGAGATCTCTATTAATGCTGACCCGCGGGAGTCTGTTGTGAAATATTTAAGTGATCAAGACTTCATAAAGTATCTCGATGGAATTAACTTTAAGGGAAAACACATTACGATCTCTAAAAGCGAAAACCCTTCTGAAATAGTCATGCAGTCAAGGTTTGGTTCAGAACTTTGGAGGATATTCCTTTTTGCGGCTTTAATAACAGCCCTCGTTGAAATGGCAATTGCAAGAAGCGCTAAAAAAGATCTTATAATCGCTGAATGATCATTACCTGTAGTCAATCTAATCCTAATAAAAAATCTCTATCTATTTTTTAACAACTGTATCAGTGGCTTCTTCTGTCTCTAATTTCCAGCATTTCGTATCACCTGCAGAAAAGCTGCTGCATCCGGCCTTGAAGATGCATCTGTAAACCTGGTAATACTTTCTCATATAACGATCCAAAAAGCCATGCCGGAAAGCAGCCTCACTGATATTTCCAAACTGATCAAAATGGTGGTCATCTAAAGTATAAATCCATACTTCTGAAAATCCCAGTTTCTCAGCCTCATTAAAAAGCTCATCAAATTCAGTGACCTCATAACTGTTTATCCAGCTCATATTAAACTTAGACCCGTACCGGTTTTTCATATCATCCCAGGAGCTTCTCTGATCATCTGAACCGTTTAACCATGCAGGCTCTGAAGAGGCCCCCCATCCCATATTTGATTCAAAACAGGGAAAGATGCTTACAAACCAATTGGAGTAAGCGGAATACATTATTTGATCGCAGACAAAAGCGAGAGTATCAAAATGACTGCATCTTTTATATCCGCTGCTTACAAAATAAGAATCTTTCCTTCCATTATGGATAAATCTATAAACATTCTTCAGCTCATCAGACGTATACAGTCTTTTGTTTTTATTCCCGAAACAGCCGTGATTAACAGCCTCATCTATATAATAGTACCGGGCGTTACAGGTAGAAATTATTTTCTTAAAGTCCTCTGTCCCTGCCTTAAAAGCAATGTTCATCATAATATCGTCAGTGCTGTAGCCTGCTTCCACGACAGCCTGATAAATATTTACACCGGGAACAAATATTTTTTTGTACCCCCAGGTCTTTCGGCACGCATCCAAATAATTAAGCGAATAACTTCTGAGCCAGATCCCTATAGATTTTCCAGGTTTGGGTTCATAGTGGTCCGGTTTCCAGACTACAACCCTTACCTCACTTCCTTCCTTATATAAAGTAGTATCCTGGTTAATTATTGGCAAGGATTGATATTTATCATATGTAAAATGATAATTTGATCCTGACAATAATAAAATTAGTGAGATATATACGGCAGCCCGGTATTTATGCATTCTCCCGATTCCAGTTAAGTATTAGTTTATGTGCCCATAAATATTATACATTTTTCGAAACTTTTATACATTAAAAACAGTGATCCCATTGGTAATTTAACCGGAAATTTTTTATTTATTGACTAATTGATGAAAAAAATAAGTGAATGATCGAAATACCTGAAAACACGCACGAAAGAGCAATATTAGCTGCATTAGACACGAGGAAGACAAGCAGAGAAATAGTAGAGGAGCATCTTTCTGAGCTTGAGGAACTTGCTTTAACGGCAGGTGCAGAAACCATAATGAAACTGATACAGGATCGTCCTGCCATGGATTCGGCTTTTTATATCGGGAAAGGGAAAGCCGAGGAACTCGCCTATCTTGTTGAACAGAATGAAATTGATCTCGTGATTTTTGATGATGACCTCACACCGGTTCAGGTGAGAAATCTTGAGCGCCTGGTAGATAAGAAGATAATTGACAGAAGCGGATTGATCCTTGATATATTTGCTTCCCGGGCAAAATCAAATGAGGCAAAGACGCAGGTTGAACTTGCCCAGCTTCAGTATATGCTTCCGCGTTTAACACGGGCATGGACTCACCTTTCAAAGCAGTACGGCGGTATAGGGACTAAAGGTCCGGGTGAAACTCAAATAGAGACCGATAGAAGAATGATAAGGAACAGGATCAGCCACCTTAAAGAAAAACTGAAGAAGATAGAAAAACAACGGGAGACCCAGAGTCAGCAGAGAAAAGATCTGATAAAAATAACTCTTGTGGGTTATACTAATGTGGGCAAATCGACCTTGTTTAATATACTTACCAGCGCGGATGTTTTTGCTGAAAATAGATTATTTGCTACACTTGATTCAACCACACGCACCCTGGATTTTGGAAGTAAAGAAAAGCTGCTTATATCTGACACAGTGGGCTTCATACGTAAATTACCTCCTAACCTCGTAGCCTCTTTCAAAAGCACCCTTAATGAAGTCAGAGAAGCTGATATTATACTTCATATAATTGATATTACTCATCCCTACTTTGAGGATCAGATAGCCGTTGTGGAAAATACCCTGATAGAATTAGGGAGTGAAAATAAGACCCAGGTGAAAGTCTTTAATAAAGTGGATGCATTAGCCGACAGGAACCGGATTTCATTTGTAAAAAATAATTATCCTGATAGCGTTATAATATCGGCACAGCGCGGAATAAATATTTCTCAGCTAAGGGATAAACTTGTAGAGATTACTGAATCGGCTTACGTTGAGGAGTATATCGATCTTAATCTGAATGAATCAAAAAAGGCTGCAAAGATCCATTCTCTGGCCGAAGTTCTATCTACAGAATATGATGATGAAACAATCCATATTACATACAGGACGAAAAGGGAAAACTCCGAAAAAATAAAAAAAATGATTGCTGAAGTTTAAGTTTCCAAACCTTCATTATTACTTCATATTTCTCACTCTTAATTCTTAAATTTGTAAACATCTTTTATACATCTTAGGGAGAAACGATGTCTATAGTACTAAATGGTTCCGGACTTACTATTGAAAAGTTAGTAAGAATAGCGCGTTATAATGAAAAAGTAGAACTTCATCCTGATTCGCTCGAAAAGATCAAAGTATGCCGTAAAATGCTTGAGAATAAACTTCAGGCAAAGGAGATTATGTATGGAACGAACACCGGTATCGGTGAGTTTTCAGAAATTGTCTTAAATGATGAACAGGTAAACGAATTTCAGAAATATTTAATTTATAATCACTCTGCCGGTATCGGGGATCCTGCCCCGGTCGAATATGTTCGGGGAGCAATTGCCGGAAGAATTAACGTCCACGCTCATGGAAACTCTGCCTGCAGACCTGAAATAACCCTTACCCTCGTTGAAATGCTTAATAAAGGTGTAACACCTGTAGTTTGTCAGAAAGGCTCTGTTGGTGCCTGCGGTGATCTTGCACCAATGTCGCAGGTTGCACTTTTAATGATGGGGGAAGGGGAAGCTTATTATAAGGGTGAACGGCTTCCGGGAAGAACTGCCCTTGAAAAAGCAGGAGTTAATATTCCCGGATTACAGGCACGAGACGGACTGGCTGTAATTAACGGTTCGAACCTATTAACTGCTATGGGAGCAATTCACCTGTATGATATAAACAGGTGGCTTGTGCAGGCTGAAATTGCTGCCGCTATGTCGCTTGAAGCTTTACACGCCAATCTAAAGCCCTATGATGAACGTCTCCACAAACTGCGCGGTTTTTCGGGTGCAGTACGAAGTGCAAATTCGATTATGAAATGCATAAAGGACAGCGATCTTCAGACAGGGAAAGTAAAGAGCAAAGTGCAGGATGCATATTCAATGCGGTCTACTCCTCAGGTAATAGGAGCGGCACACGATGCTGTTGCTTATGCAAAGTCCCAGGTGGAAATTGAACTGAATGGAGTAGGGGATAATCCTATCTTTATTCCTGAAGACAATCTGACGTTAACCGGGGCAAATTTCCAGGGAACACCGGTTTCTCTCCCGATGGAAATGGTTGGTGCTTCTGTTACAATGATATCAGTCCTTTCCGAAAGAAGGCTTAACAGGCTGCTTAATCCGGCATTGAGTGTCGGACTTCCATCATTTCTCACTAAAGGTGCAGGAATGTATTCCGGTATGATGTTAAGTCAGTATACTGCAGATTCTTTAATCGTTGAACAGAGAATTCTATCTGCGCCGGCTTCAATTCAATCTATTCCGGCAGCAGCTGACCAGGAGGACTTTGTTTCGATGGGAATGAATACTTCAATTAAAAATGCCCAGATATTCGATAATGCCTGCGGTGTTCTGGGAATTGAGTTTATGGCAGCGGCGCAGGCGCTTGATTTCAGGGATCATAATACAGGTAAAGGCGTGGCAAAAGCAAAAGAAATAATAAGAAAACATATTGATCACCTTGATGTCGACCGTCCTCTTTATCCCGATCATACAAAGATGAAAGAAGTAGTAAGATCGTGTGAAATTTTAGATGAAGTTGAGAAAGTAACAGGAAGTCTGGAATAAGAATGGAAATTGTATTTTTGATTTTAGGTCTGGCCATCGGTTTTGTAATCGGCTGGTTAATTCTGAAAGCTAAGTATGCATCTGCAGTTACCGGAGCAGATCTTGAAAACCTGCGGCATCAGCTGAACCAGTCGCAATCCGAGAAATCGGGAATTGAAGAACGTGAGAAGGTGCTTAAAATCTCGCTCGAAAAGAATTGTGCCGAACTGGAAACGGAAAGAGCGAAAGTACTTGAGCTTTCATCTTCTGTCTCAAGGATGGAAGAGACAAATAATAATCTGAAAGAAAAGCTGGCGGAACAGAAGAGCGATATCGATGAACTTCAGCAGAAGTTTACCAAAGAATTTGAAAACCTTGCCAACAAAATATTTGAGGAAAAAGGAAATAAATTCTCCGAACAGAACAAGGAAAAGTTAAATGAAATCCTTAATCCTCTTAAGGATAAAATATCCGAGTTCGAAAAGAAAGTTGACGAGAGCAGTAAAGAAAGCATCAAGGGGCACGCATCATTGAAGGAACAGCTCTCAATGTTAAAAGAGTTAAACCAGCAGGTTACCCAGGAAGCTAAAAACCTGACAGATGCATTAAAAGGACAAAGTAAAACACAGGGTAACTGGGGTGAGTTCATACTGGAAAGCCTTCTTGAGAAATCGGGGCTTGTAAAAGGGCGTGAATATTCTTTGCAGGAAAGTATTACAGCAGAATCCGGCAGAAGATATCAGCCTGACGTGATTATCAAGCTTCCGGATAATAAAAGTCTGGTTATAGATTCTAAAGTATCATTAGTCGGATACGAGAAATTCATATCTGGTGAATCTGATAGGGAAAAGCAGCTTGCACTTCGCGATCATATCAATTCCATCAGGGCACATCTGAAAAACCTGAGCAGTAAGAATTATCAGAATCTTTATAAACTTGAAAGTCTCGATTTTGTTCTGATGTTTATGCCTATTGAACCGGCTTTCGCCCTGGCTGTGCAGAACGATGCATCTTTATTCAGCGATGCCTTCGAAATGAACATTGTTATTGTCAGTCCATCGACACTGCTTGCTACTCTCAGGACTATTGCAAGCATCTGGCGCCAGGAAAGCCAGAACAGGAATGCACTTGAGATAGCGAGGCAGAGCGGGGCATTGTACGATAAGTTCGTAGGCTTTGTGGAGGATCTTGTCAACGTCGGTAAAAAAATCGATGATTCTAAGGATTGTTATGTAGATGCGATGAAAAAGCTGACAGAAGGAAGCGGTAACCTTGTCCGCCGTGCAGATAAGATCAGGGAGCTTGGTGCGAAAACTTCAAAGAATCTTCCAAAATCAATTTTAGACAGAGCTGATAACGACGATGACATTCCATTACTTGACTAAAAAGCGATTAAATAGCTGAATGCGGGATAGAAGGGAGCGAAACAGCGTTTCGTTTGACAGGGGAAAAAGATAATTTTGAGATGCTTCTTGTCCGATTTTCATAGGATATTTTTAACTTCGTTTGACAAAATGTCAGTCGAAAGCGCTCCGATAAGTTGAGTACCTGAGGAGTACCTGAGCAATACGAGAGGAGTACGAGTCAGATATATAAAATGACCCCCTTCAAAATGAGCGAAAAACGAACAATTGTAAGATTAGGAAAAATGGAATATGACAAAATTGTCAGTCGATTTCAGCAATAGACAAATAACGACATAGAGATAATTCAATAGAAGAATCCGAATTCATTCCTATTCTTAATAATTCCTGTCATTTGATTCCCTTTTTTTATGGCATACTTTTATCATATTATATACAATGGAAGTACAATAGAATTTACAGATTCATAATTTTAAATTGAGGGAGGCAGCTATGATTATTACACAACCCGAATCTCAGCAGGATTTTGATCGTTATTATGACCTCAGGTGGAGAATGCTGAGGGAACCATGGAAACAACCTAAAGGGTCTGAAAAGGATGAACTGGAGGAAAGAGCCCTGCATATTATGGTCTGTCAGGAAGACCGTATGCCAATTGCAGTCGGAAGAGCTCATTTTAATACGGATATTGAAGCCCAGATCAGGTTTATGGCAGTTGAACCGCGTTTTCAGAATACAGGCCTGGGTTCAGTTGTACTGAAAAAACTTGAAGACGAAGTACGCCAGCTTGGTGCACAATATGTCATATTACATTCAAGAGAAACCGCAATACCTTTTTACGAAAGGCATGGATACAGCATTGTTTCCCGGTCGCACACGCTTTTTGAATCGGTACCCCATTTCCTGATGAAGAAAGAATTTTATGCTGAAGATAAATGGAAAATTAATTGATGCAGACTTATTTTGTTGCTAATAAGACCGCCTGGAATAAAAACGTAAGCTAAAGTTCACTTCAGTTCATTAGATTGTAGGAGCTCAATAATGTATGAGAAGATTGACTTGCCACGACTTTCAAGTCGCGGGGACAGTAAAACTGAGAGGAAGACAGCTTTAGTCAAAGAGAAAACAGAAGAAAATCATGAAGATATATGGCTAAAGCCGGGATTCTATTAATTATGAAAATCGTGGAAAGTCAGCCAGAGATCCGGATAGTACTTATACCTGCACCTAACCTGAACTTGAATTTACTCACCCTCCCATCTTCACTACTTCCTCAAATTCATCCTTCTCGACCGGCATAACAGATAACCGGTTTCCTTTCTGAACAAGTCTCATACTTTTCAGCCTTGGATTTTCCTTTATCTCCTCAAGGGTTACAGGCTTTTTGAATTGTTTAACAAATTTGACATCAACCATAAACCAGGTTGGGTCTTCTTTTTTTGCCGATGGGAAAAAATGTATATCATCGGGATCAAATTGAGAATGATCAGGGTACCCTCCCCGGGCGATTTCGCAAATACCAACAATTGCATTTGGATCGGCATTACTGTGATAGAACAATACCCGGTCACCTTCTTTCATTTCATCTCTCATAAAGTTACGTGCCTGGTAGTTTCTAACGCCGTTCCAGTAGGTGGTTTTTCCTTTGCTTTCCTTCAGATCCTCAATTGAAAATTCCCCGGGATCGGATTTAATGAGCCAGTAGTTCTTAGCCATTATGGGCAGCTCCGTAATTAAGATTATTGAATAAACGGAAAATAAAAAGAAACTGCTTATTATTCTATTTCTCTTAT
>Ga0075280_10000033_pt1 | contig 12598 bp, 10 predicted proteins | sample SF_Rice_10C_0N_4_FD_69780 | JGI IMG/M metagenome (GOLD analysis project Ga0075280, IMG submission 69780) | Rice paddy soil microbial communities from Twitchell Island, California, USA - SF_Rice_10C_0N_404 | ecosystem: Environmental > Terrestrial > Soil > Paddy field/soil | place: USA: Twitchell... | reverse complement strand
TTCTTTGCGGTACTGAGTATCGGATTTCTGTAACAGGATTAAAAGGGTTGGGGAAATTTTGTTCAAGAATTGTTGTAGTAGGAATTTGCGCCTGCACATCATTTTCAACGCCGGTTATTTCAGGATCAAAATTCAACAACCAGATGTCGTAATTATTAGTGACCTCATTATAATATTCACCTGTAATTATCAGGCTGCCGTCGCTGGTTTTATTGATGCATCTCCCCTGGCTGTAAAAAATTCCGCCATAATTTTTTGACCACAGCATGTTTCCATCCGCATCAGTTTTAAGGATCCAGAGGTCTTCAACAAAAGTACTTATATATAATTGACCGGTAAATATATAACCACCATCTGAAGTCTGCACAACGGATAAAGCGGCATCATGCATCTCTTCGCTACCCCAGGTTTTAGTCCATACAGTATCACCGTCAGAATCAATTTTTATAAGCCAGGCATCAGTATAATTGTTCATATGACCAAAAGACTCCGTACTCCCGGCAAGAATAAACCCTCCGTCTTCAGTCTGCTCTAAATCCATTACGACATCGCGTTCTGTGCCTCCATAGGTTTTTGACCAGACCGAATCGCCGTCTGAATTCACTTTTATTATCCATCCATCCATATCACCGGCTCCAAAAGATTCAGTATCACCGGCAATTAATAAATCGCCATTTGCCAAACGCTGAACGCAAAATGCCAGATCCCGGCCCAACCCGCCAAATGTTTTTGTCCATAATGTATCACCATTCGAATCAGTTTTTACCAACCAAATATCTTCCGGATCACCGGCGCTTTGTTTTGTATATCCCACGAATACATAACCGCCGCCCGGCAATTCTATACCATCTTCAATAAAATAATATGCATAATCTCCTAGATGTTTTGTCCAGATTGTATCGCCGTATGAATTTGTTTTGATGAGCCAGCCTTCAAAAAAGTTCGGATCAAAGGAATCGGTTTCACCGAAAATAATATAACCTCCATCATCAGTTTGATGAACGCAGGAGGCATAGTCATAATGATATGTTCCATAAGTTTTCGTCCAGATTGTATCTCCATTTGCGTCAGTTTTAATCAGCCAGGCATTATCGCTTCCTTCGGGATTTTGAGTGCCCGCGATAATAAAACCGCCGTCATTTGTCTGCTCCACGTATTCACCCCAGTCATCTCCGCTCGTGGCAAATATTTTTGTCCATATTGTATCGGGGGATTGAGCAAAACTTATTTGTGAGATAAGTAAAATGGAAAACAGGATTTGATGCAAAGTTTTCATTGCGGTTCTCCTTAGGAATTGAAAAAGATATCTTTCAAAACTTCAGCTTCGGGAGAGTATTCAGCGTGTTAGCATTTGGAAAGTTACATAGGCAAAATTTAATAACCTCAGCCCTGAAATTCTAACACTCACGGAGTAGATGAAATTAACCTTTTTAATTTGCGATATTTATTTAATTAAATCAACACAATATCAATAATTAACATTAAAAACCGACGCAAATTCTCATTCATTTGTTATTTGAGCAGAACATTTTTCTTAGCTGTTCTGAGCTGCCTCGCCGGTAGGCAGGTTGTATAAAGGATCATCCCGATACTTTTCTCATTCCGTTATCGCTCCATTCGAAAAACTCGATGACCGCTACGGTTGCAAAGTGTAGGGCATCTGGATTAATGAGAGTCTACTTGTATCAACATCTGAAGCAGTTGGTTAATGAGAATTTTCCGGATCTGTTTCCTGTAACGGAACTTTTATAAAGTGGATGTGTGAAAGGGGTAATTAAACTAACAAAAGGAGTCAGATATGTCTTTTGTTACATCGAGGGTGAATGCCCTGAACCGAAGTTATAAAAGGGGTATCGAAGTGAGTTATATAATTGTACTTCTTCTGATCATTGCAGCTTTCAAATTTGCACCGATGAAGGATAGAACGGATCTTTTCAAGCGTACTGGTGCCGAAATATTTATCCCCACTTTAGTTGATCCGTCCCGGCAAACCAGCCTGCCGCCTTCAAAACCCGCACCCCCGATTCCGGAAATTGCTCTTTCTAATGATGAAATTCAGGATATTATACTTGAGTCATCAGATATATTTGATAATTCAAATATCCCCCTTCCACCTGAACGGCCGTCAATTCCTGAAATTATTGAAGAAGTAGTTCCATTCTATAAACTGGAATCATATCCCGAACCGATAGGCGGCCTGGAAGCATTTGTAAAGAAAATCCACTATACGGAATTAGCAAGGAGAGCCGGTATCGAAGGAACCGTTGTAATAGAATTCATAATAGATAAAACCGGTAATGTTGAAGAAGCACGAGTTATTAAAAGCCTCGATGCGGGTTTGGATAAAGTTGCTCTGCAGGCTGTTAAAGAGACAAAATTTACACCTGGATTACAGAGAGATAAACCCGTTAAAGTAAAGATGACTATTCCAATTAAATTCAGGCTAAATTAGTTAATCTACAGGATATGCAATTGTTGACAGCAATGCGTTCTCTGCCTGACGGGAGTCAAGCCGCGAATGCTGAATGATAACAGGAATATCCGACCTTATGACGCTTGAGTAATCTGTCCCTTTCGGCACCGGTTCGGGATCTTTAAGATTATTAAATCTGATGTGCCTCGTTCTTTGTGCCGGGACTGAAAGTTTGTAGGGACCGGCAGGATCTCTGTCGGAAAAATAAATTGTGATTTCTATGTGAGCCTCCTGATCCGAAGCATTCAGTATGCACGCCGTTTCGTGACTGAGCATTTCGGGTTCAGGACCATTGCTGCTTTCAGGGATGTAGCCTTCGGCAATTGCCCAGACTTTTTTTCCTAATGCCTTATTCATAAATTCTTCCCTATATCTTAATTAACGGTAACCCGGTCTCTTCATCCATTTCACGATGCAGATAGAAAGGAGATTCTGTTAGAACAATTTCCAGGGTGGGTCTGACAATCCCTTCTTTCAGATGTCCCCCCATAGCATTGCCGTTGCGTTTGCCGACAACGGTGTGTATATGAACTTTCGGTTTGTTCTTGAACCGTGAAATGTTGCCGATAAGCGATACAACTTCGACCTGTTCCCTGATCTCATTATCTATATATTCCTTTTTATTCATATCAAAGTATGCCAGGGTTACTTTCCTGAATGCTCCTATAGCTGTTAAATGACTATCGGTCAGATTATTTTCTTCGGCAAAGTTCTCCAATCCTGAAATAACTTCTTCATCTTTATCGAACACCACAACATAGGTTTTATGCTCTCCCGTGTTTACCATTTTCGTTCTCATTATCTCTCCCTAATTAACCGGTTATTCAAATCATTGAAGACTTCTTCTGCAGATGCATTTTTATTATGGGAGGCAAGGTACATTACTTCGGCAAAATGCATAGCCTGCCTGCCGCTCAGCTGGCTTATCTGTTCCCGGCAGCTGAACCCGTCTGCGATTATCAGGGTATCTTTGCCGACATTGTTAACGGCAGGGATAAGTACCCTTTCACCGCACTTTACGGATACATCATATTTTCCTTTCTCAAATCCGAACGACCCGGCCATTCCGCAGCACCCGGTATCAGGAGCGCTGTAATCTATATCCATCTTTGAAAGGATGTCATTTTCATCATCCATTCCCATAATCGATTTGTGGTGACAGTGTCCGTGTACAAGTGCTTTCCTGCCGAGTTTTTCATAATTGAAATCTTTTACTTCCCTGGAAAGGAATTCGCTTATCATATAAGTGTTCTGCGCTAACCGCTTTGCATCCTGGTTATTCGGGAACATATTACCCAGTTCATCCCTGAATGTGGCTATGCAGCTTGGTTCGAGTCCTACAACAGGAATGCCTGCTTCTATTTCTCCTTGCAGTGCAGCCAGGATCTCCTGTAATAATTTTTTTGCGAGGTCGAGCATTCCGAAATCATACAGGGGACGGCCGCAGCATAGATTTTTTCCGGGGAGGATCACTTCATATCCCGCTTCTTCAAGGAGGAGCTTGCCTGCGAGCGATGTACGCGGAAAGAAAAGATTATTGAAGGTATCGTTCCACAAAATAACTTTAGGCTTACCCGACGGCTTATCGATGGATCTGCCGCTGCGTTTGAAATACCAGTCGCGGAACGACTGCTTTGCAAATTTAGGAATTTTCCGCTGCTGAGCTATTCCGCCAGCAAACTTTGCAAAATTATTAAGACCGGGAGTAGACATAACGAAATTCACCAGTCCCGGAATTTTCGATGCGATCTTCCCCCACCAGTAAATAAGTCCCATTGAATATGCAGCCATAGGACGTGCTTTATAGCCATAGTAGTGTGAGAGAAATTCTGCTTTATAGGTTGCCATATCGACATTAACGGGACAATCGTTTTTACAGCCTTTGCAGGCAAGACAAAGATCAAGGGCTTCTTTTACCGGTTCACTATTCCAGCCGTCTTTGAGTTCTTTTCCATTCAGCATTTCAAAAAGCAATCTTGCCCGCCCCCGGGTCGAGTGCATTTCTTCATGAGTTGCCATATAGCTCGGGCACATTGTGCCGCCTTCTTCGCGCCTGCACTTCCCGACCCCTACGCACCGGAGAGCAGCATCCGCGAAGTTGAAATTATCTTCAGGGTACTTGAAAACCGTATCATATACAGGGGGATTATAATCGGGACCAAGTCTCAGGTTCTCATCAATATCATAAGCATCAATCACTTTCCCGGGATTCATCTTCCAGTCAGGATCCCATATCGATTTATATTCTCTGAACGCTTCTATTAGTTCTTTCCCATACATTTTAATAAGCAAAGGACCTCTTGCCTGACCATCGCCGTGCTCACCTGATAAGGATCCGTTATAACTTACAACGAGGTCAGCAGCCTCATTCACAAATTCCTTGAATAATTTTATTCCCTCAGCTGTACGTAAGTTAAAGGTGATTCTGCAATGGATGCAGCCCTGTCCGAAATGTCCATACACTGAAACATCATAACCATATTTCTTCATAAGCTTTTTAAGATCACGCAGATAATCACCCACTTTCTCAGGTGCAATGGCGGAATCCTCCCAGCCGGGCCAGGTGGACTTATTTCCCGGTACCTGGGCTGTTGCACCAAGTCCTGATTCTCTGATCTCCCATACTTTTTTCTCTTCATCTTCGTCATCATAGAGTTTCATTTCAGGGGGATTATCACCTTTTTTTAGTGCCTCCATACAATTCTTTGCTTGTCCATCTGCTTTTTCTTTAGTTTCGCCTCCGAACTCTACCAGCAGCCACCCGCCGCCCTCAGGCAGCAGTTTGGTATCCTGAATATTCATCCCTTTCTTTGTCATGTAATCTATGAGAAGGTTGTCAATTCCTTCAAGTCCAATCGGCTTAAACTTGAGTATCTCTGGAACATGGTCGCCGGCAGAAAAAACATCCGGGTAACCGAGTACAAGGAGAGAACGCTTCCTGGGACTATCAACGAGTTTCAGTTTTGCCTCAAGTATTACGATGCATGTAGATTCCGATCCTATTAAAGCTCTGGCAACATTAAAATTCTTTTCCGGCAGAAGATCATCAAGGTTATATCCTGAAACCCTTCGCGGAATATCCGGGTATCGTTTTCTGATCAGCCCGGCATAATTATCCCTTAGTTTTTTTAACCTTTTATATATATCAGCTTTTCGTCCGCTTTCCTTTATTATAGCCTCATATTGCTCATCAGTAGTCTCACCAACGGTCATCCTTATTCCATCGTACGTCAGAATATCAAGTTCAATGACATTGTCAACTGTCTTACCGGCCATGACAGAATGAATACCGCAGGAATTATTTCCCATCATCCCGCCAAGGGTACAGTGATTGTGAGTAGCCGGATCAGGGCCGAATGTGAGGTTGTATTTTTCGGTTTCGCGTCTCAGGTTGTCGAGCACAACGCCCGGTTGAACCCTTGCATATTTTTTATCCGGATTAACCTCAAGTATATTATTCATATATTTAGAAAAATCTATTATAACTGCGGCATTGCAGCATTGTCCTGCAAGGCTTGTTCCTGCTCCTCGCGAAAGCAAAGGAACCTGGTGTTTATGGCAGGACTTCACTGTTTCAATAACATCGTCTTTATCTCTTGGGATTACCACTCCTACAGGAACCTGCCTGTAGTTTGAGCCATCTGTTGCATACAATGCCCGGCTTCCTTTGTCAAACCTTACTTCTCCCTTTATTTTATTTTTAAGCTCACCCACAAGGTCGTCAATATTTATTTTGTTACTCAGCATTTATCATCTTATTTAATTGAACAGATTACGGTTTACGCTTCAAATTTATCAATGACTCCGGCAACTTTTATCAGGGATGTTTTGCAGGATTAATATCCCATCTTACAATAATTTTTTGAAAAGGGCTCCAAGTATAGTTACCGCTGCAAGGCCGGCTGCAGCGGCATTTATCAAATTTTTATTTTTATCAATCTTCAGCTGCCAGCTTCTGTCTTTTGATATATTATCAAAATCACCGTGTGTTCCGAAATCACCTTCTACAGGTTCATAGAGGTTATTCGGTCTGTTTTTATCAATAGACTGATTGGATAGCTGAGAATTGAAGCCATTCTTAGCAAGATATTTGTCACCATATCCCGGGAAGAACTTATTGCCGTTAACAATTACTGCGGTACTCATACCGACATACATCTCACGTTTATTATTAAATGCAGCATAGTGTATAGCATCGGCGGCAACCTCCGGCTGATAAATTGGAGGTACCGGCCGTGGTTTTTTATCAAAAGTAGTTTTACACCAATCGAACTGCGGTGTGTTGAGTGCAGGCATCTGTACCATTGAAATGTGAACACTGCTGCCCTCGTGCAGTAATTCGCTTCGCAATGATTCGGTAAATCCCTGAATCGCATGTTTCGCACCGCAGTAAGCTGACTGAAGAGGTATGCCGCGGTAAGCCAGTGCAGATCCTACCTGAACGATTGTTCCCCTATCACGCGGTTTCATTCTTTTAAGTGCTGCCATAGTTCCATTTACTTGTCCAAGGTAGGTTACTTCTGTTACTCTTTTAAAATCCTTCGGTGTAATTTCCATAAAAGGAGCGAACACGGTGGTCATTGCATTATTTATCCAGATATCTATCGGTCCGAATTTCTCCTCTACCTTGGATGCCGCCTGGTTTAGCTGGTCGAAATCTGAAACGTCGCATTGTATAGTCATTGCAGTGCCGCCGAGCGATTCAACCTCATCTTTGGCTGCTTCCAAGCCCTGTTTGCCTCTTGCAATAAGTGCTATTTTATGATGGTCTCCGGCAAACCTTTTTGCGGTTGCCCTGCCTACACCAGCTGAAGCGCCCGTAATTACAACAACCTTTGATTGTACATAATCATTATTCATAAATCCTGTTCTTCTTTCAAATTTTTTAATCGCCCGGGGGCCATTCTAAAAGATAAATCATAATTAAAAACCAGTAATCTTTTAGAACGGATTTCCCGGGAATTGGTTATATCAGTTCCCTTACTTTATCTGAAGCTATTGTAAGCGATATTTTTCCCTTGTTGGGTTCACCTCTTACGAGGGATTTAGCGAACGATTTCGCCTGCTTATATTCAATCTTTGCGGGGAGCGGCGGTTCATAAGGATCAACCACGGCTTCAACAACGGCCGGTCCGTCATATTCCAGCGCTTCTTTCAATATCTTTCCGCAGTCCTTTGCATTTTCTATCGAGAAACCTTTAGCGCCGCAGGCCTCAGCAAATTTAGCAAAGTTTATAGGCTCCAGTTTTACACCGTATTCGGGGTTGCCCAGAAATACCATTTGTTCCCACTTTATCTGTCCCAGGGTATTATTCTTAATTATGATTACCTTGATCGGCAGATTATATTTTACGCAGGTGGATATTTCTGCCATAAGCATTGAGAATCCTCCATCTCCCACAAAGGCAACACATTGTCTTTCAGGATACGCGATCTGTGCCGCAATTGTATAAGGTAATCCGTTTGCCATTGTTGCAAGGTTTCCTGAAAGGGAGAACATTTGTCCTTCTTTTGCTATAATCTGTCGCGCCCACCATGTGGCTATTGTTCCCGAATCAGAAGAAACTATCGCGTCATTCTTTAAAAGTTTGCTCAGCTCCCAAGCTACTACCTGGGGCTTCATCGGTTTGTCTTTCCTGGTACCCCTTTCCTCCATCAGCGACCACCATTCTTTCATACCATCCTGTGCTTTTTTCAGAAAACTCTGATCTTCTTTCATGCTTAATAGAGGAATAAGATATTTTAGCGTCTGTTTACTCTCCCCCGCTAGCCCAACCTCTACAGGATACCGCAGACCGATCCTGGTTGGATCAATATCTATCTGCACGCATCTTGCTTGTCCAGGCTCCGGATAAAATTCGATATAAGGAAATGCTGAGCCTATGATGAAAAGAGTATCGCATTCTTCTACAGCTTCCTGTGAGGGTTTTGTACCCAGCAAACCTACGCTTCCGGTGGTATAGGGACTATCATCAGGCACGCAGGCTTTTCCAAGTAAGGGTTTAATTATCGGGGCACCCAGCAGCTTTGCAGTCTGTTCAAGTTCTTCCCGGCAGCCAAGAGCTCCGCGGCCTGCAAATATTGCCACTTTCTTTCCATCATTAAGAATCTGGGCCGCCTTCTGCAGATCCATTTGAGAAGGTATTGGATGCTGAGGTGAATAAACATTTGAGATATGATGAGCGATATTTCTCTTGGAGCGGTTATTCAAGCCCTCAACACTTTGTAAATCACTGGGAAAAGTAATATGTGCAACTCCTCTCCTGTTCAAGGCATACCTGCATGCAAGGTTCGTCACATTTTCAACATGGGTTGAACCCATAATCCTAACATTATAAACAGTTACATCCTCAAACAGTCTGTCAAGTTCTACATCCTGCTGACCGTGGGTGTTCATTAAATCGTGAAACTGGTTCCCGGTTATAGCCAGAACCGGCTGACCATCCATCTTAGCATCATATAAACCGTTTAAAAGATGTATACCGCCCGGGCCGCTGGTTGCAAGGCAGACTCCAAGTCTTCCGGTATATTTCGCATAGGCACATGCCATAAATGCAGCCGCTTCTTCATGACGGACGTGGATAAATTTTATTTTATCCTGTCTCTTCCGCAGCGCTTCCATCATTCCGTTTATTCCATCACCCGGAAGACCGAATATATATTCTACATTCCATTGTTCCAGAACATCAACAAGTATATCAGATGCAGTACTCTTCATATCAAGCCTCTTTTATTCAAAAATTCTTTTTTTGTTATTCCTTAAACAATTAAAACATTTCATCCAAATAATTTGTGATTTGTTTTCTATTATCAGAAACAGTGTTTCTTATCATCCTAATCAGATGGAGACTTATTATATTGGAAATTTTTTACATAAAGGCATAAATACCACCAGTATTTATAAGGTATTACACGCTGGAGTACCGGTGTATGTCCTACCCCGGTAAGCATATTATTTACAAACCTTCCGTCAGCCTGGTTCTTAATAGTATCTACTCGCAGGTCGGCTGGTTTTGGTACATAACTTTTGCCGACAGGACCGTTGCCGTCGAGACCAACGCCATGGCAGAAGACGCAGTAATAATTATAATACACGCGGCCCCGTTCGAAATTTTCGGGGGTATTCTTCAGCCGGTTCGATTCATTAACTGCAGGCAGAGTTGGAAACTTTTCTACAGGAACTGAATTAGGAGGAGGAAGCAACTCACTTTTTTCGAATGTGCGTAAATTCTCCTGCTGCTCCATATGCGGTCCGGTAAACAGCAGGTAAGCCGCCGCGGCGAGCACGAGGATTACTACTATTCCCAATCCTATAATATACTTCTTCTTCATTTCAGAGTATCTTCAGGAGTTTTTACTGTGATCTTATGTTCTTTCGTCTCTTTAAGTATCTTTGCCCCGGGAAGGTGCTCGATCTGATCCGGGGGAAATAATTCATCCTTATACTCTCTTGTTGAATAAATTGACTGCGAGGGTGCATCGGGGAGTATTTCATAATCCCACTTCCGCGGCGGTTCTTTAATTATTGTCATCATAACCATAGCCCAGCCCAGAATGAATGCTGCGAACATGATTATAAGAAACCATCCCATCCGGTTATTCCCGCTCTCAGTATATTCTTCATATTCTGTCATAATATTCTCTACCAGTTTGGAGGTGTAATGGCCCTGTAAACAGTATAAAGGATTACAAACAGGATGAGAGCCGCGTATGTCAGTTTTAAGATCCAGGGTATAGCCTGCCACCAGGTAAGCCATCCACGTGCTGTTTTTCCATCCTTCATTTTTCGGGGTGTCCACATATCGAGGTAAGCCACAGCTGTATAAAACACTAGGAAAACTCCTCCAAGTATTGCAAGTATCACCCAGCCGTTTTGTAAAACATCAAACCTCAACATAGAATTTTACACCTTTGATTTTCCATTATTCTTTTCATCATCCTCAGGTATATAACTTTCGAGGGGAAGATGCCTTGCCCTGTCCTGACTGCTGAACTGGTGGTTCTTGAGTGCCCAGCCAATAACCGCAAGGATTCCCGAAACCGCTATTAAAGTAAAACCTATCCAGAACCGGACTATTGCATCCATTTTAAAGCTCCTGTTGTATCATTCCATTCCGTGTGCATTGAATCGGGGTATAGCTTCCCGGTCGTATCCGGAATTTCATACGGATTTTTCCACTCGGGTTCATATGCCGCATCAATACCTTTCGGTTCTATGTCCGCATCTGTATAACCTATAAATGATACGGCAATGTAATTTGCAAGATCCCATATCTTTTCAGATTCCAGGGCACGTTTGAAATAAGGCATTGCCGTCCCTGTTATTCCGTTCATTATCTGGTAATAAAGAATTCCGCCTATATATTTTCCATCGATAAGGTTTCTTCTTAATAGTGTAAAGTTCAGGGGCGGAGGATTAAGATATTTTGCCGCGGGACCGTTTCCATCACCTACCGGACCATGGCAGCCGATACAGAATTGTTGAAATATTTTCTTCCCTCTAAGGACGGCAGGCTCTGTTGCAGGATAAGGATTCGGCATCGCACGCCATACAGCCGGAACCTGATTATGCAGCCATTTTATGTTTGCATCGGGACCTTTTTCATAAGCATCGACAGCAAGCTTTTTCCAGTATTTCTGCCTTGCTACTCTTTTTTCTGCATCCTTTCCACCGAGGTACTGAACATACGCTATCAATTTTTTTATTTTATCCATTCCAAGGAATTCCCACGACGGCATCACGGAAACGGGACTTGTGAATCTCGGATCGGTGAAGTGAGCTACATGCCAATCGTCCGGATGCTCGCCCCCCTCTTCCGAAAGATCGGGACCTGTTCTTTCCGAGCCGAGAATAGCCGGTTCCTGTCCCACATAATCGCCGCGCTGGGCTATTCTCTCAGAACCTTTGCCCCAATCCGAAATCCTTACATAAAGAGAATGACAGTAACTGCAGCCGTTGCTTACATAGACCTGTAATCCTTCTCTTTCAAGTTTTGTCATTGGTCTCCAGTTTCTTGACGGTTCTTCTTTCATTGTCAATGCGGGGAATAAAACCATTATTGTTATTGAAGCCCAGAAAACCATCAGGCCTCCGAAAACAACGACGCTTGATTTCATCTTCATACCGGACTCTCCTCAGTGACAGGGGTTTCTTCTGTTACAGCCTTAGGTTCAAATAATTCACCTTCCCGAATGGTTTTATAAATATTGTAAAGTCCTATGAAAGCTCCCGCAATAATAAACACCCCGAACATTGCACGCAGAGCCATATAGACTGAAAGCTCAGGAAGAACTCTGTAGACTGCTTCTCCATTCTGCCAGGCTGAACCCTGAATTAATCCTGCAATAGTTAAAACAAAAAAGAAACCGGTCAGTCCGATCATCACCAGACCGAACTGGAGATTGACAAGTTTTTCCGAGTAGAGTTTTCTTTTTGTGATCAGCGGAAGAATATGCCATAAACCTCCGATAGCAATAAATCCTGAGAACCCGAGTACAGCGATATGTGCATGACCTACAGTCCAGTTTGTAAAATGAGTTACTCTTTGTACTCCCGGCAGCGATTGAACCGAACCCTGAATTCCGACAATAAGATACCAGATAATTCCCATCATTACCCATCTTGCGGCCGGGTCTGCAAATACAGGGGCTCCCCTCTGTCTTGCCGTTAAGAATATATTTGCAATGACTGTAAAAACCGGTATAAGCATCAATACGGAATCAACGACTGTAATAACTTTCAGCCAGTTGGGAATAGGAGACTGAAGCAGATGGTGCCCGCCTATATGAGAATACAGGATCACAAGTGTCCAGAAACCGATAAGTGAAAGGGTATGAGAATAAAGCGGTGTTTTCGTTACGCGGGGTATAACGAAATAAGCTGCACCTACTGCAAGGGGGGTCAATAACATTCCAGGCAGATCGTGGCCATAGAACCATAGGAAGAGTGAATCAAGCAGTCCCGGCATCGCCCCTGTAGACGGATGCCACATTACATTTCCAAGCGGATAACTCGTTGAGGTCCACATGATCGCCCCTATAAAATACCAGACGGAAACGTATAAGATTGTCTCCCGGCGGATTCCAATCGTCTTAATAAGGTTAAACACTAGAAGCAGTAATGAA
>Ga0075280_10000032_pt1 | contig 12974 bp, 15 predicted proteins | sample SF_Rice_10C_0N_4_FD_69780 | JGI IMG/M metagenome (GOLD analysis project Ga0075280, IMG submission 69780) | Rice paddy soil microbial communities from Twitchell Island, California, USA - SF_Rice_10C_0N_404 | ecosystem: Environmental > Terrestrial > Soil > Paddy field/soil | place: USA: Twitchell... | reverse complement strand
GTGAACGGCGAGATCCGTGCTGAAGCCATTGTAATAGGCGGGAAAGTAACAGGTACTGTAAATTCAAAAGAAAAATTAAGTCTTGAAGCTAAGGCAGTACTAAAGGGAGATCTGATCACCAAAATTCTGATGGTTGAATCAGGAGCGCAGTTTGACGGTCAAAGTAAAATGAACGAAAAGTCATCTTCAGCTCCATCACAGATGCCTTCATCGCAGGGCAATGAAAAACAAGGATGAAAACGAGGACGGCCGGAGTAATTTTGCAGTAAATTACGGCCCTTATCTTGGTCTCGGTTTGCAGCTTGCTGTTACAGTTATCGTTATGGTATTCCTTGGCATCTGGCTGGACGGCAAGTTAAATACCAGCCCATGGCTTACTGTGGTTTTTTCTTTCCTGGGCATTGCCACAGCACTTTATAATTTTATTAAGACTGTACTTAAGTCAGACAAATGATAACCCCTAAAAGGATTGTCAATTTTGTCGTTATAAGTGCTTTTCTGTTTCCTGTATTGTTCCTGACGGCATATTTTAGGGGAGTGATTATTGTACCTGTCCTGACTGCCTGGGCAGCCGGGTGGGCAATAGTGTTTACCGGTTTTGTATTTGAACTGTTGCTTGTGAAAAGGGGTCTTACAAGAAGCGATAAGTCATTTGTTCGCAATGGCTTAGGTGCAATTTCCATTAGACTATTCATTACAGTAACTATAGTTATTATTTGCCTCGTTTTCTTGGAATTAAATCAGAATAACTTTATATTTTCAATCCTCATTTTTTATTTTTTCTATTTAATCATTGAAATTATTTATCTGAATTTTAGAAAATACTGATTCAGTTTTATGTACCACACGGTAATCGAAACATTGAGTGCGGCGGATACCTTAAAACAAGCCGGAGGAAGCGACAGCGGGTGGATTCTTCATCATGTAATGGACTCCCATACCTTAGATTTTGAACCATTTTTCTCTATTCAGCTGCCACATCTTGAAATTTTTGGAATAGATATATCTATAACCAAATATATTTTCTTTATGTGGATAGTTGCGCTGCTTTTATTCATTATTCTTTATATCGTATCCAGAAAATACAAAAGTACTCTAATACCAAAAGGTATATCGAATATTGTTGAAATTACGGTCTTATTTGTGCGGGATGAAATTGTTAAGCCTACAATCGGCAAAGGGTATGAAAAATTCCTCCCTTATCTGCTGACTGTATTTTTCTTTATTCTTCTCAGCAACATGTTCGGGCTGATACCGTATGCAGTCACAATAACCGGAAATATAGCGGTTACAGCAGCCCTGGCAGCGATTTCTTTTATTGCCATCCAGTTGGGAGGTATTAAGAGTCATGGTGCCTGGGGTTATTTCAAAGGGCTGATTCCATCTGGTATGCCGCCCTGGATACTGATAATCCTGATTCCCCTGGAAATCCTTGGATTATTTACTAAACCGTTTGCTCTCTGTATACGTCTTTTTGCAAATATGATCGCAGGACACGTTGTAATACTTTCGTTACTGGGACTGATTTTTATTCTGCAGACGGCATTTGTTGCCCCTGTTTCAATTGCATTTGCAATATTTATTTACCTGCTTGAATTACTGGTTGCTTTAATTCAGGCATATATATTCACAATACTTACATCCTTGTTTATAGGGATGGCTGTTCATCAGGAACACTAATTAGTCTATTATTTAATTTAACAATCAGGAGAATTTAAAATGGATTTAGCATGGTTAGGCGCAGGAATCGGCGCCGGTATAGCTGTAATTGGTGCCGGTCTCGGTATCGGAAAACTGGCCGGTTCTGCCCTTGAAGCTATGGGAAGACAGCCGGAAGCTGCCGGTGCAATCAGAACAGCAATGATCATTGCTGCTGCACTCATTGAAGGTATCGCCTTCTTTGCTCTTGTTATCTGTATTTTATTAGCTGTAAAAGCTTAAGTATAACCAGGCAGTAATTATAATTAAATCAGGAATGAATAAATGATAACAGGATTCAGTTTATCAGTTCTCGCTCTTGCTGAAGGAGGCGGAAGTCTGATAGATGTTAATCCCGGTCTTATTTTCTGGACAGTTGTTACCTTCGTTGTCCTTCTGGTAATCTTAAAGAAGGTTGCCTGGAAGCCGATACTTGCAGCTCTCGATCAGAGAGAGGCTGCTATTAAGGAATCGCTCGAGAAGGCTGAGAAGGCGCGTGAAGAGGCCCAGAAAGTTCTGGATAAAAACCAGGCAAACATCGCACAGGCTGAAGAAGAATCCAAAAAAATCATCGGCCAGAGCCGGGCTTATGCAGAAAAGTTGAAAGAACAGATGGTACGCGACAGCAAGGAACTAGCTAAGAAAATTGTGGATGACGCTACAGCCGAGATCGAGAGGAAGAAAGAAGCAGCGTTCATTGATTTGAAAAACCAGGTTGCAGAAATTGCAATAAATGCTGCGGAAAAAATTCTTAAAGAAAGGCTGGACAAGGATTCAAACAAAAAAATTGTTGATAAATATATCAGCGATATTTCCAGGAACTGAAGATGGCCGATTATAAAGTATCGATGAGATATGCTTCTTCACTGCTTGACCTTGCAGTGGAGAAAAATAAAATGGATGTTATATCGAGGGATATTGAATTAATCTCAGCGACAATGGAGAAGGCTCCGGATCTTGCCAGGGCGCTTGAAAATCCTGTAATCAGACCTGAATTAAAAACCTCCATCCTCGATGAGATTTTTAAGTCAGATATAAACTCTGAGACTATGCACTTTGTAAGGTTCCTGGTTAAGAAAGGCAGAGAAAATCTCATCAGGGAAATTGCTCTTAAATATCTGCAATTAAGGGATGAGAAACTTGGTATCGTTAATGTTGATGTCAGGACTGCATTTGAATTAACCGAAGAGCAGAAAAATGAGCTTAAAAACAGGATGGAAAAGATGCTGAACAAAACAGCCCGCCTCAGGTTAAAGATAGAACCTGAAGTTGTCGGGGGTTTTATTGCGCAGATTAATGATACCGTTTATGATGCTTCTGTAAGGCATCAGCTGGACATTTTAAAGCAGCGGCTGCTCAGCAGCGGTGCTGCGTTAAATTAATGTAGGAATTTATTAAAGGAAAATTAAAATGGCTGAAGTAAGACCAGATGAAATATCTGCCATATTAAGGAAACAACTATCAGGCTTTGAAAGTGAAGTTGATGTTTATGATGTAGGAACCGTACTGCAGGTCGGTGATGGTATTGCCAGAGTATATGGACTTTCTAATGTTATGGCAAGCGAACTTGTTGAGTTTCCTAATGATGTTTTCGGAATGGTTCTTAACCTTGAGGAAGACAGTGTCGGGTGTGTATTATTTGGTGAATCTACTCTTGTAAAAGAGGGCGATACCGTTAAAAGAACTAAACGCGTGGCATCATTGCCTGTAGGTGATGAAATGCTGGGAAGAGTGATTACTCCCCTCGGTATGCCTATAGACGGAAAAGGTCCAATAAGCACCAAAGAATATCTGCCAATTGAACGTAAAGCTCTTGGCGTAATTCAACGTCAGCCAGTTAAAGAACCTCTGCAGACCGGTATCACCGCGATCGATGCAATGATCCCGATAGGAAGAGGGCAGAGAGAATTAATTATCGGCGACCGCCAGACTGGAAAAACTGCTGTTGCGGTTGATGCAATAATAAACCAGAAATATACTCATACCGACGAAGCTAAGAACCTCGGTATAAAGCCTGTTTTTTGTATTTATGTTGCAATAGGACAAAAGAGTTCTACTATTGCGCAGGTAGTAGCAAAGCTGAATGAACAGGGAGCTATGGCATACACTACAGTTATCTCAGCGGCGGCTTCTGAACCTGCACCGCTGCAGTTTATTGCTCCTTATGCGGGAGCCTCCCTTGGTGAACATTTCAGGGACAACGGACGACATGCACTTGTAATTTATGATGATTTATCCAAACAGGCAGCAGCTTACCGGGAGCTTTCTCTCCTCTTGAGAAGACCTCCGGGACGTGAAGCTTACCCCGGCGACGTTTTCTATCTCCACTCAAGGCTTCTTGAGAGAGCTTCAAAATTAAGTGACGATCTGGGCGGAGGAAGCCTGACTGCACTCCCCATAATCGAAACCCAGCAGGGTGACGTTTCGGCGTATATCCCTACAAACGTAATTTCAATTACTGACGGACAGATCTATCTCGAATCAAACCTGTTCAATGCAGGCGTCAGACCGGCTATCAACGTTGGTATATCAGTTTCCCGTGTCGGCGGTAATGCCCAGATAAAAGCAATGAAAAAAGTTGCCGGAACACTCAAACTTGAACTTGCACAATACCGCGAACTCGAAGCATTTGCAAAATTCGGTTCGGACCTCGATAAATCAACCCGGAAAACACTTGCAAGAGGTGCAAGGCTGGTTGAACTTTTAAAACAGGGACAATATGCTCCCGTAACTATCGAGCGCCAGGTTATTAGTATTTTCCTTGGAACTAACGGGTACCTTGATGATATACCGGTTGCAGATATTAAAAGATACGAAAAAGAAATTCTTGAATACTTTGAAGTTAAATACAACGATGTGCTTGAGACGATTAAGAAAGAAAAGCAGCTTTCAGATTCAACCGTAGATTCTATAAAGAAAGCTGCAGAAGAGTTTAATGCAGTATTCAAAACAAATGCATAATTAATGGCTACACTAAGAGACATAAAGAACAGGATCAAAGGCGTACAGAATACACAGCAGATAACTAAAGCTATGAAGATGGTTGCTGCTGCAAAGCTCAGAAGGGCCCAGGAAAATATTATAAACGCAAGGCCGTACGCAAGAAAGATCTCTGAAATGCTTTCCCATCTCGTTACGGAAGAAGATGTTGCCAATAATCCTTTTATTATTCAGAGAGATATTAAAAATGTTGCTATTGTTATAGTTACTGCGGACCGTGGTTTATGCGGGGCATTTAATACAAACATAATAAGGGAAACTGCAAGATTAATAAATGAGAATTATTCGGGAGGTTCTGCTGTTCCTCATCTTTTCTGCATAGGAAAAAAAGGATTTGAATTCTTTTCAAAACGGGATTACGATGTGACGGGAAAAAGAACGGGCATCTTCTCGTCGCTTTCCTACGAAGAGGCACTGAAAATTACCCATGAACTCATAGAGGTATATCTTAACGGCACCTTCGATAAAATTATTATTGTATACAATGAATTCAAATCAATAATTCAGCAAAAAATAGTAACCGAACAATTCCTTCCGATCCCGATCCGGAAGGATTCCGAAGAAGAAAGAAAAAACCAGCCAAATTATATTTTTGAGCCTGACCAGAAAGGAATCTTCGATTATCTCCTTCCCAAACACTTAAAAGCCCAGATGTGGCGAATTCTTCTGGAATCAAATGCTGCAGAGTTAGGTGCAAAGATGACAGCTATGGATAATGCAACTACGAACGCAAAAGAACTTATAAGAACGCTGCAGGTCAAGTATAATAAAGAAAGACAGGCGGCCATTACCAAAGAAATACTTGAAATTGTTTCCGGTGCCAATGCATTGAAAGAAAGTAATTCGTAGCCGGATTGATACAGAAATAAGTTTTAAAACACTGAGACACTATGTTTGAAGACCTGCAACAAAAATTAGAATCATCCCTTAAAAAAATAAGGGGACAAGGCAAATTAACCGAAAAGAATATCTCGGATACACTGAGGGAAGTCCGTCGTGTACTCCTTGATGCCGATGTTAATTACCGGGTAGCAAAAGAATTCATTGATAATGTTTCTCAGAAAGCTCTGGGCAAAGAAGTACTTAATTCAATTACACCCGGACAATTAATTACAAAAATTATTCATGACGAATTAACCTCTCTGCTTGGAAACAGCAATAGTGAGATCAGGATTAATGGTTCCGGTATAACTACTATACTTATTGTTGGTCTGCAGGGCTCCGGTAAAACCACTTTCAGCGGAAAATTAGCCAGAAGATTAAAAGAGCAGAACCGTAAAATATTACTTGCTGCAGCTGACGTATACAGACCTGCTGCTATTGAACAGTTGAAAACACTGGGCGAACAGATAAATGTAATGGTATTTTCTCTGGAAGAAAAAAATGCAAGAAAAGTGGTTTCTGAGGCCATGAATTTTGCAAAAGAGAAAAATTATGATACTTTAGTCATTGATACAGCAGGGCGGCTGCATGTTGATGAAGACATGATGGCAGAGGTCGCAGATATTAAAAACCTCGTTAGACCCACTGAAACGCTGTTTGTAGTTGATTCTATGACAGGTCAGGATGCTGTAAATTCAGCCAAAGCATTTAACGAAAAAGTGAATTTTGACGGTATTGTACTGACAAAACTGGATGGAGATGCACGCGGAGGAGCGGCGCTTTCTATCAGGCAGGTTGTTGGAAAACCGATCAAATTCATCAGTAATGGCGAGAAATTGACCGACCTGGAGATTTTTTATCCTGAAAGGCTTGCCTCAAGGATCCTGGGACGGGGAGACGTTGTATCACTCGTAGAAAAGGCCCAGCAGAACTTCGATGAGGAGGAAGCAGGACGTCTTGAAGAAAAATTAAAGAAAAATAAATTTGATTTTGATGATTTTCTTAAGCAAATTAAAGCAATTAAGAAAATGGGTTCTTTATCATCGTTGTTGGGAATGATACCGGGACTCGGGTCTCAAATTAAAAATGCCAATATTGACGATAAAGCGCTCGTAAAAGTTGAGGCAATTATCCAGTCGATGACGTTCCAGGAACGCTCGAGTCCAAAATTATTGAACGGCAGCAGACGAAAAAGAATTGCCCGCGGAAGCGGAACATCGGTGCAGGATGTAAACCGTCTTGTTAAACAATTTGGTGAGATGCAGAAGATGATGGGTCAGGTAGCCCGTAAAGGATTCGGAAACCCGTCATCATTTAAGAATTTGAAATTTAATTGAAAAGCGACTAAATCAGGAGGCTAATAACTTGGCAGTTAAGTTAAGACTAAGACGTATGGGAAAGAAAAAACAGCCTATTTATAAGGTTGTAGCGGCAGATTCAAGATCACCCAGGGATGGTAAGTTTCTGGAATCTATTGGTTTATATAATCCGTTGACAAATCCGCATACAGTCGATATTAAAGAAGACAGAGTATTATACTGGTTAAGTAAAGGTGCACAGCCCACAGATACTGTAAAAAGTTTACTGAGGCAAAGTGGTATAACTCTTAAAAGAGAATTAATCCGTAAAGGTCTTTCTGAAGATAAGATTCAGTCTGAACTGGAACAGTGGACTAAAATGCAGGAAGCGAAGCAGACAAGCAGGCATCAGAGAAAGAAAACTAAGGTTACGACGGAAGAAGTAAATGAGGAAGCCAAAGCTGCAAAGTCCGAAGATGAAAATGTTGCTCCGGAAAAGAACACGGAACAGGAAGTTAAAACTGAAAAAAGTACGGCAGAAGTAAAGGGCGCTGCTTCTGAGGAGAATACTGAAGTAAAAGAGTAATCTTTAACTGAAGATTTTCATTCTGTACGTTATTTCATAAGCTCCCGTGCTTTAATATAGGAGGCTTCTTTCTATGAAAGAATTCATCGAATATATCGCAAAACACCTGGTCGATAACCCGGAAAATGTCTCTGTTGATGAGAAAGCCCCGGAAGAGAACAAAATTGTACTCGCACTTAAAGTCCAGGCAGAAGATGTAGGTAAAGTGATAGGGAAACAGGGCAAAACTGCCCAGGCGATGAGAACTCTGCTTACTGCCATTGCCGCAAAGGAAGGGAAGAGAGCTATTCTTGAGATTCTTGATTAGTTCTTTTCGATGTGAGTGAATATTTTTTGGTCGCCAGGATAACTTCAACTGCCGATAAAAAAGGATTTGTGAAGATTTATTCATATTCCGATTTTCCCGAGCGATTCTTTTCACTCAAGGAAGTGTACATTGATTTCTTTGATAATAAAAAGAAATTTATTGTAGAAGAAGTTAAGAAATTAAAAAACGATTACTTTATCAGGTTTAAAAATTTTGAATCGGCACAGGACACAAAATTTCTGCTTGATAAAGAAATTTTTGTAGATGAAAAAGATGCTGTAAAGCTTCCTGAGAAGGTTTATTTTGTTCATGATCTAACCGGCAGCAAAGTATTCAGGAACGAAAAACTTTTTGGAATAATTAAAGAAGTCTTATCCTATCCCGCTAATGATGTATACGTCATTGAAGATCCCGACGGCGGGGAGATTCTTTTACCGGCTCTTTCAGAATTGATTAAAAGTTTTGATGCTGAGAGAAAAGTGATGATCCTTGTGCCGGGAGAAAGTTTCTATGAAGATGAGGATTGACATAGTCTCTGCTGTTCCTGAAATATTTAAAGGTCCCCTTGATTCCAGTATCCTTAAAAGGGCACAGACCAAAAAGAAAGCAGAGATATTTGTTCATAATCTCAGGGATTACGCGTTTAACAAACACAGACAGATTGACGATAAGCCTTTCGGAGGCGGAGCAGGGATGGTTTTGAAACCGGAACCGTTCTTTGAATGTATTGAAAAACTGCAGTTTGACCGGAATTACGATCATATAATATTTACATCCCCCCGCGGGAAGATACTGGATCAAAATACGGCAAACAGGCTTTCACTAGCCCGGAACATGATGATTGTTGCCGGCCATTATAAGGATATTGACGACCGGGTAAGAGAAAAATTCGCAACAGAGGAGATTTCTGTCGGGAATTTTATTCTTACAGGCGGTGAGCTTCCGGCTCTCCTTATTCTTGATGCAGTTATTCGTCTGATTCCGGGTGTTCTTAACGACAGCGAGTCGGCGTTAAATGATTCTTTTCAGGACGGTGAAAGGATAGCTGCACCGTCATATACGAGACCGGCTGAATACCGCGGAATGAAGGTTCCTGATGTTCTACTCTCAGGAAATGACAAAGAGATAAAAAACTGGAAAGAAGAGCAGTCGAAGATTTTAACTGAGAAGTGGAAAAATTTTAATAATTAGCGGAGATAAAAATGGTTAACATAAATAATATATTACCAGAACAAAACAAAACAGACCTGCCTGCTTTTAATTCAGGCGATCACGTCAGGGTGCACGTGCGTGTAATTGAAGGCGATAAAGAGAGAATTCAGCCCTTTGAAGGCGATGTAATCAGCATACGCGGTGCCGGTACAAACAAAACATTTACCGTCCGGAAAATATCCAGCGGCGTAGGTGTTGAAAGAATCTTCCCTTATAATTCACCCAAGATTGCTAAAGTAGAACTCCTTAAACAGGGTGATGTCAGGAGAGCTAAACTTTTCTACCTGAGAAAACTTTCAGGAAAAGCTGCAAGGATCAAATCCAAAGAATCCTGATAACTTCTATGAATATTTCAGCCTCGCATATGCGGGGCTTTTTCTTTTTAAATTATGAACATATTATTTCCCGAAAATATTTTTACTTCAATAATCGCACTGTCGCTTCCCGAAAACCTGAGAAAGATGCTTCGGTTTCACCCGGCATCTTCAATCAGTTCTGCACTGGAAAACGATAAGAATGCTGCTGCACTGATTCCTGCAATAGACATAATAAGTCATAAGGATTTATTCGTGTCAAAAAGATACGGTGTTTCATTTGAAGGATCACTCTGCAATTCCTACATATATTTTTCTGAAGACCGCTCTGTTAAATTATTAAACAATGCAGGGGATGTTTCATCTTCTGAAGTAATTCTGAGCAGGATTTTATTTAAAGAATTATACAACGCTGAAGTTGAAGTCGGGTTGTCAGCTTCACTCGAGAGGAAAACCAATAACCTGGTGATAACCGGGAATCAGAATTTTTATGAGGACAGGTTATTTAACGGAATTAGTTTTTCTGAAGAGATGATCGAACTTCTCTCACTGCCCTATATTAACTTTGTGCTGGCGTCGCCCGATGAAAAGTCTCTTGGAGAACTGGAAACTGTATTGCTGGGAAATGCCTCTACTGTGTACGATAATTTTGAAAACCCGGAAAGATACTTCTCTTTCTCAGAGAAGATAGTACAGTATATCAGCCAGAATGTTTCCTCCCTGGTGCTGGAATTCCATGAACAGGACCTCGAGGCCATCAGCCAGCAGCTCATGCTTCCGTATTTCCATGGGCTGATTAAGGAGATAGTTGAGCCGAGGTTTAAAAGGGACTGAATGAATAGCCGGATGACCAGTCTCGCCTGCAGTCGGGCTGGATGATTGAAGAAGGCTGCCTTAAAATATTATCTAAGACAGCCTTTCAAATTTTATATTGAAACGTGAGAGATACTGAGAACATCAGGATTTTCCTGCATTGCTTTTAGCTTTTCTGCTGAAACAGGGGACTTCAGCTTCATCGTGCAGCTTGCTGCAACACCACCCTGGAATATTACATTTTCAATCTCTTCAATGTTGATGTTGCCTTCACGGATTAGATCAAGAATCGATGCAAGCACTCCGGGTTTGTCGAAATGTTTAACAACAAGCTGATATTTTGCGTCGGTAATCTTAGCCCTGTTTATCCAGTGAGCAATCACGCCGCTGGTGGTATAATCTTTAATTATCCTTACTGTTTCTGCGGCCACAGCATTTTGTGATTGTTCTGTAGATGCACCAATATGATGTGTTACGTAAACATTCGGATTATCCCGTAAAACAGAATTAACCTCGCCTGATTTAGATTCAGGTTCGCCTTTGAAAACATCCAGAGCCACTCTTATATTTTTTTGCTTGATTGCTTCCAGCATGTCCTCTTCAACAATTACATCTGCACGTGATGTATTGATCAGGAGCGCACCGTCTTTCATGAACCCGAACATCTTTTTATCGAATAATCCTTTTGTATCGGCCGTAGCAGGAAGATGGATAGTAACGATATCGCAAAGGGGGAGAAGCTGGTCCATTTCCGAAAAATCTTTGATCGCTACACCTTCGATCCTCGAGATATCTTTGCCATAAACATTCATTTCAAAGGCAAGAGCCCGTTTGGCCACTTCTTTGCCTATTGCACCGACACCGATAATTCCGAGTGTTTTTCCTTTGATGCCCTCTGCTTTTGAGTACTCACCTTTATTCCAGACGCCTTTTCTGAAGTCGGCAACATTATCGGGAATTCTTCTGTCGAGTGCGATCATTAATCCCATTGCGAGCTCAGCAACTGCTACTGAGTTCATACCCGGACAATTGGCAACGTAAATACCCTTCTTATTTGCCGCTGCGATATCAATATTGTTAACGCCGGCGCCGGCACGAATAATAAGGTTAATTATTTTACTGCTGTTTATAGTATCAGCATTTACTATTGTCGACCGCACAACCAGTATATCAACTTCTTTTGCTGCTTCGGGGAGATCCTTTTCTCCCAGTTTAGGCGAATAGATTACCTCCAGGTTCATATCCTTCAACTGCTGAATATACTGATCGGGAAATTTATCTGCTATAAGTACTTTTACTTTCATTTCTTCTCCATTTAGGTTTATTAAGAAAACTCGTCCTTAAATTATTTTAACATAGGAATTTCAACATTCATTTTTTTTGCATTTTCAATTGCTTTTTCATAACCGGCATCAGCATGCCTCACAATACCCATCCCGGGATCGTAGGTAAGAACTCTCTGCAGTCTTTTCTCTGCTTCTTTAGTTCCGTCGGCTACTATTACCATACCGGCATGTATGGATTTCCCTATACCTACACCGCCGCCGTGATGAACTGATACCCAGCTGGCACCGCCTACCGCGTTAAGAAGAGCATTCAATATAGGCCAGTCTGCAATTGCATCGCTTCCGTCTTTCATATTTTCAGTTTCACGGTTAGGCGAAGCAACAGAGCCGCAATCGAGGTGGTCTCTTCCTATCACTATGGGAGCACTCACTTTTCCTGATGCAACAAGATCATTAAATATCTTTCCCATCTTTGCGCGTTCACCGTATCCGAGCCAGCAGATGCGGGATGGAAGCCCCTGGAAATGAACTTTCTTCTGAGCCATCGTAATCCAGTTAATCAGAGATTTCTTTTCAGGGAAAGTTTCCATAACAGCTTTATCTGTTTCATAAATATCATTGGGATCGCCTGATAAAGCTGCCCAGCGGAAAGGACCCATCCCGTCGCAGAAGAGAGGTCTTATAAATTCGGGTACGAAACCGGGTATGTCAAAAGCATTTGTCAGTCCGTTCTCTTTTGCTTCACCACGTATATTGTTGCCGTAATCGAAAACTATTGCACCCTTCTTTTGAAATCCGAGCATTGCTTCAACATGTCTGACAATCGTTTTACGGGATAGTTCTATATACTTTTCGGGATTGTCCTTTCTCAATTGAAGTGCTTCGTCAAAAGATATTCCTGCAGGAACGTAGCCGTTCAATACATCATGGGCCGAGGTCTGATCGGTAACTACATCAGGGATGATATTTTTTTCCAATATTTGCCGGTGGATATCCCCGGCATTACCAACAAGGCCTACAGATAAAGCTTTGCCTTCCTTTTTTGCTTTTAATACAAGCTGAAGCGCTTCATCGGGATTATCTGAAATCTTATCGATGTACCCGGTTTCAAGCCTTTTTTCAATTCTTTTTCTATCTACTTCAACGGCGAGAAACGCCGCGCCGTTCATCGTTGCAGCAAGCGGCTGGGCTCCTCCCATACCGCCAAGTCCCGCAGTTAAAACAAACCTGCCTTTAAAGTCCCCGTTAAAATATTTCCTCCCGCATTCAGCAAAGGTTTCATAGGTTCCCTGGAGAATGCCCTGCGTTCCGATATAGATCCAGCTGCCTGCAGTCATCTGTCCGAACATTGTCAGTCCAAGTGCTTCCAGTCTGCGGAATTCATCCCAGGTGGCCCAATCCGGCACAAGCATTGAATTTGAAATGAGAACACGCGGAGCATCGGGATATGTTTTGAATATCCCTACAGGTTTACCCGATTGAACAAGGAGTGTCTCATCATTTTCAAGATTCTTAAGCGAATTAATGATTGCCTCGTAAGCCTCCCAGCTGCGTGCTGCTTTGCCGCTCCCGCCGTAA
>Ga0075280_10000031_pt1 | contig 12991 bp, 12 predicted proteins | sample SF_Rice_10C_0N_4_FD_69780 | JGI IMG/M metagenome (GOLD analysis project Ga0075280, IMG submission 69780) | Rice paddy soil microbial communities from Twitchell Island, California, USA - SF_Rice_10C_0N_404 | ecosystem: Environmental > Terrestrial > Soil > Paddy field/soil | place: USA: Twitchell... | reverse complement strand
TGTAAGCCCGGATCTTAGATTCGAATTCCATTACTTTTTTATGAGGAAATTCTGGTTTGCTTACCTGGCAAAAGCTCTTATTGTTTTTCCAGGCGGTTTTGGAACTATGGATGAATTCTTTGAGATAGTGACCCTCATTCAGACGGATAAAATAAAAAAGAAAATGCAGTTGATCGTTTATGATGAAAAGTACTGGAAAAATATTATCAATTTTGACGGACTCGTTGCAAATGCGGTAATAAGTTCCGCCGATATGAACCTCTTTTCTTTCTGTAATGATGTTGATGAAGCTTTTACGCTGGTCACAAAGCATTTTGAAAAATATTATCTTAAGAAAGAAGCTGAGAAAAGGCAGGAGGAGCCGAAAATCCAACTGAAATAAGATCGGAAAGGGAATATAAAAAAAGCTGTCTCAAACCATGTTCGGGACAGCTTAATTATTTTGATTAATTAAGATTAATCGTTAGAATCAGTTCTATGAGCACGTCGTTCGGCTTTGAGTCGCTCCATCCTTCTTTTAATTGAAGGTTTGACAAAAAAGGTTCTCTTTTTGAATTCTTTGAGCACTCCGGATCTTTCGTATTTCTTTTTGAACCTTCTTAATGCTTTATCTATTGATTCGTTTTCGCCTACTGATATACCAACCAAATTATTTCACCTCGCTTTAACTGGTTGTTTATTGAGATATTGATTCAATTAATTTCTTATTTCCTGATTTCTGAAATTCCACTGTAATGGAACTGTATCCGTTGGAAAGTACTTCTTTCCTTACAACTTTCCCGAAATCGTCCCAGTTCTGATGATAAATGGATTCCCCGATTGTAAATGATTTGGAAGGGGAATATACAGTGCAGTCTTCGTTCTCAATTCCTTCTAATGAAGGTTTCGTTTCTTTTACATCTTCTGTCAGGTCAATAATCATCGTTTGCTTGCACTTCTTGCATTTAGCCCATCTTTTATTCTCATTATTTTCACTTAAAGAGGCCTCTCCTAATAGTTCCATCTTCCTTACGGCATTACAAATTCCGCAAAAAGCCTCAACATTTTTAACTCTAGCCATTTTAATACCTTTTTAAACTTCCAGACATGAAATATATCAAAAGAAGTGAGGATAATCAAGAAAATTAAAACTACCTATTTCTCACTCTCGGATGGAGTAATAACCAGTACCGGGCAAGTTGCATATCGTATGACCTTTTCAGCTACGCTGCCTAAAAGTGTATGCAGAATGCCTGTTCTGCCATGTGTGGCTATCACTATAAGATCAATATTATTACTTTCACAGTATTCAATTATCACCTGGAAATCAATGCCTTTCCTGATTACCGGCAGAATTTCAATTGATTTATCAATATTAATCTTTTCCAGTGCCTTATTAATGGAGTTTCTGGCGTCCTCATCAATGGTTTTGATAATTTTTTCCTCGGAAAGATCGAGCGACCTTATTGCAAGTATAGGGGGAGTTTTCTCAAGGACATTCAGGAAATGGATCTTTGCCCCGTATTGTTTTGCTAAATCGATTGCATACCTTGCTGCAGAAAGAGAGAGGTTGCTAAAATCGGTTGGTAACAGGATGTTTTTGATATTAAACATAGTTTTAACTTTAATTTAGTTGACATAGATTGTTTTCAATTTCACCGGGTGATCCGTTTGAAACTACAGCAAAAATATTTCCCTTAACCCGCGTTATTAGTGTAACCAGGTTTCCCTTCGTAGATTCATAACAGTTGCCTGAGTCGAGAAATGAAACCAGGTCGTCTGTTAATGTCAGGAAATTATGTTTTTTAATTTCTGTCTCATCTACCTGGAACAGATAAACAAGCTTCCCGCCTGACATCGAATAGACATGATGTGCAAACTTCTCGCCATGATCAACAGATACAACTGCACCTACGAGTTTCCAATCTTTGATTTCCGGTATATACACAGGGTATTCTACGCCCTGTTTCTTAAAAAATTCCTTTATTTTCTCAGCGTCATCCGATACAAACTGCGGGGCGAGCTTTCCTGCCAGGATGTTTTCAAAATTATTCATTGCCTGTACATACATATTGCCGCTTCCGCTTTGTTCAAATGCAAAATTTTTAAATTCAGCAGTAGGAGTGCGGTTAAAAATAATAAGGGCAATAGCGGCCAGTAATACAATTGTACTTCCCCATGCAGCAAGAGGCTTTGTGAAATATATATCCGGAATCATCTTATAAAAATGATTTAGACGATTGCGGGGAGATATTTTTCGTTCGAGTCTTATCCTTACTTTTTCAGGGACCCGGGAGATATTTAATCTTTCAGAGACAAGTCTCTTTATAGATTTCTGTACAAAATATTCGAACTGCAGTCCTGGATCTTTTTCGATTTTATCCCGCAGACTTTTTTCTTCCGAAGGGTCTTTTACTTCTCCGTCTGCAAGGGCTGCAATGTAATATAAATCTCTGCTTTCCTTCATAAATATTACTCAGTTAATCCGGGTGCTTTATCGACGTAGCCTTTATCAGCCGCATAATTATATAACTTTGCAAACAGCATCTTTCTCGCTCTATGAAGTCTCGACCTCACCGTGCCCACGGGGATATCTATAAAATCAGCTATTTCATCATATGTAAATCCTTCAATATCGCATAATATAATTACCATCCTGAAATCTTCAGGCAGTGAAGCAATTGCGTTTGAAAGTTCATCGTCAAGGAGGTTGTCATACATCTCTTTTTCGAGATGAGCGCTGTCGGTTGAAGAAGGTTTTATGCTTTCATAAAAATTTTCGACTTCCTCATAATCTACTTTGTCCGGTTCTTTGGATGATTTCCTGTATGAATTTATGTAAGTGTTTTTCATTATCCTGAACAGCCAGGCTTTACAATTAGTTCCTCGTTCAAATTTGTCGAAGAATCTGAATGCTTTAAGGTATGTTTCCTGGACAAGGTCGTCGGCTTCATCACTATCGCCCGTCATTCTGAGTGCAAAGTTAAATAGTGCATCCATATGAGGAATGGCTTCCTTCTCAAAATCAGCATAAAGCTGTTTCTGATCATCAATTATCGCCAGCAGGACCGGGAATGGAAACATATTAGATTATCATATCCGGTGATTGATATTTGTTATTGACAATTATATTAAAATTAAACTATTTATCAAACCTTCAGCGGACAACTTCCCCATTGAGGACCGTCTTTGCAGGATTCTCAATCTCAATGAGGAAACCGTTTATAACGACGAACTTTATTTTTCCTTCCCGGGAAATTATAAAATTAGCGGGGCCGTCAACTTTAATATTTTCTTCATCCGGGCAGTCTTTTAAGATGATATTTATCGGGTATGCAGAGTATTCCCCCGCAAATTCAAATCCGGCTTTAACGCTTGTATATCCCTGAGAATATAATTCTGGAAAGTTAAGTCTTGATAGCTCTTCTTCAGAACCGGCTGTTTTCTTACTAGTTTTTCCGGCTGAGATTTCCATTCCGGAAAAATCAATATCATCATAAGCTCCAAATACTGAGAGATCGCCTATGTCGGCAACTCTACCGACCTGGAAAAATGAATTTGCCGAATCTGTATTTTTTTCGGTTCTGTTTATTCCTACGTCTACCATAATGTTCCCTTCGTCTGTCCTGTAACTCAGATTCCGTAGTATCAGATCCATCATACCGTCCTTTTCATTAAAGGGAATGCTTTCATAGGTATCGTGACTTTCATTCAAATATTCATTTCCTGCTATGCTTACAAAAGAAGTCATCAAAAGAATGAAGTTCAGTTTTCTCAGGTACTGCTTTTCAGGATCTCCTTTTAGTCCCCCTGATTCAATCAGAATCGTACCCATTCCCCATTTTTGAAAATTATCCCCGAAAGCCCGTGGTTCGTATTCATCGGAATATTTTCCTATTTGCCCCGGGATAAAATCATTTAAGACATTATAAAGCTGCCCTATCAGCTTCATTGATTTGTCTCTGGCCCCGGTTATAGCTTTATCTGAACCGGTCGGTGGTGCTAAAAATGAAATTGCAGCAGGTTTGAAGCTTTTACCGGCACTGTAATAAATGCTCTGATCATGAAGATTAAATCCGAAATCTGCTTTAATGGAACCAAAAGTATTTTTGAGAATTCTTGCTTCCGGAGTTTGCAGACGAACCGCATCACGATTCAGATCGATGCCGATTGAATTTCTTCTTTCAAATATTTCTGCTCCGTCTGGGTTTACCATAGGAATGAAATAAATAGTAAGATTACTCAGAATTTCGCTTTTGAAATCATCAAATTCATTTTTCTCTGCAAAAAAATTAAAAATATCGAAGATAGCCATTGTGGCTGTTGATTCGTCGCCATGCATCTGTGACCAGAGGAAAACTTTCGTCTTACCGGTTCCTATGGATACCAGGTAAATTTCCCGGTTCTGCACAGACAAACCTGCCTGACTCACAGAAAACAGAGGGTTGTTTCCAAGTTTCTCAATTAATGGTTTTATATTGGAGTGTTTAATCCGCCTGTTCGAAAGCGACTGCTCACGGAATCTCGCGTAAGTATCAGTGAGCTTAGCTGTAAAGTCCTTGTATTTTACCATCAAAAAAGGAGTTGAGTATAGTGATTACGAAAAGAATTTGATCATCTTATTTGTAATTTAATGATAAGATTATTTATTTACTAAATGTATTCAATTGATAACGGAGAGAAATAAAATGGCAGCAAACAATTTGAAAATTGGTTCTCCTATGCCGGGTTTCAGGCTCAAGGGGACTGATGAAAAATATTATCCGGACTCTGCTTTCGATGATAAAAAAATCCTTGTAGTTATATTCAGCTGTAATCACTGTCCTTACGTACAGGCATATGAAGAGAGAATGAAAGAAATTCAGGAGGAATTCGGGAATAAAGGAGTTCAGGTAATTGCAGTAAATTCTAATGATGAATCCGGATACCCGGAAGATTCTTTTGAGAATATGAAAATAAGAGCAGAACAGAGGGAGTTCAATTTTCCATACCTGCGGGATGAGGATCAGTCGGCTGCCGAAGCCTTCGATGCCTCGCATACACCTGAAATCTATGTTTTTGATTCAGAAAGGAAACTAGCTTACCATGGAAAGATTGATGACAACTGGAAAGAACCGGATAAAGTGAAAACGAAATATTTAAGTGATGCAATAAATCAGCTTTTGACCGGTGAGCAGATCTCTATTCCTGAAACATATTCTATCGGGTGTACTATCAAATGGAAAAAGAGTCATTCAGTACTTTAATCGTTTTCCTTTTATCCTGATTAAACAGGTACCCCCATTGTTTCTTCAAATTTATCGAGCAGCTTCTGAGGCTGATGTGAGATAGCAAAGCAATAAAGAGGGTAGAGCGATGCATAGTTCTTTACAAGTTCCGTTAAAATGTCGGCCTTGTACAGAAGTTTACTGGTTTGAGGTATCTCCCGTTCAAGAAGGATATATTTATTCTTCCTGATTAAATCAAAATGTTTATCTGCATTAAACTTTTTTTGTATAAGCTGAGGTATTTTCTTAAACTCATGAAAATCGAACCGGTTATTTAATTTATATTGATCGAAGACCTTTGCAATTTCCCCGGGATATCTCTCAAGGTTCTGTGAAAAAAATAATTCATCTCCCTTTTCCCCGTTTAAGAATATTCCGAAATCCGCACCCTGTTTATCAAAGTAGAGATAAAATTCACTATCCATCTTGAACCTGCCGAAATGGATCAAAAAATAATTCTTATAAGGGGTATCTTTTGAGAAACGCATGTCCTTATTTATACGCATAATCGTTTTATTGAACTTTGGTTCTGTCCTGATTGCCGGGTTTAACTGGGTGAAGAATTGTCCTATTGATGATACAAATGATTTTGCCGGAAGGACTACATTTTCCTGGTAGCGCTCCCTGTTTTTGGCAAACCACTTTGTATTATTATTTTTTTCAAGTTCTTCAAGGAAGGCAAAAATATCTTTATTGAATCCGCTGAAAGGAGGAAGAACAGCACTCAATACATCATCCCGAGGTTAATAGTAAGGAAAAAACCGCCGAGAGTTTTATTGAAATGTCCTGTCAGGCTCTCAACGCCCTCGTCAAAAAAACGTATTATATAATATCTTACATTAATTCCGACCAGGCTGCTTTTATCCAATCCGAAATTAGCCCCGAATCCAAAATAACCACCTGCTGCAACTTTAACTTTTGTATACCCGAATGAATTAAAAAATTCTTTTTCATAAGGAGTAGTAAGAACAATAGAAGGACCGACTCCAAGGTTTAAGTAGGGCCTGAGGTTATCATAAATTACATTTTCAAAAAGCCGGTACTGTACGCCGAAGTTGACCGGTACTAAGAACACCCTGTTCTTTTTTCCCACAGTATAAGTCTGGTTTGTATAGTAATCGTAATATTCAATTTCGCGCTCATCTTTTGCTTCCGAAATTGAGAAATCGGTAAACCCGGTAATTTTATCTGAAAATTGTCTTCTGTAAAAACCTCCTAAGCCGAAACCGCCTTCGCTGAACATAATATCGAGTCCGAGTGCATTATTCGGAAAAACTTCCGGTTTCTTCTCCGGTGCCAGTTCACCGATCTCCTGTGCATTTACATTTAACAGGGGAATAATTATTATTGCTGCAAACAATAACTTTTTCATAATAATTACTTTTTTTTATTCAAAATTAATGAAGTCTGCATCAATATCAACATCTTATTTTATAGATATTTATGGTATCGCCTGATTCAGCATCCTTCTGGGATGATAAATATCTTAATAACCAGGCTGGATGGGATATGAGAACCACGACACCTGTATTTGAGGATTTGCTGCATGAACAGCGGTTTCTCAAACCGGGAAGGATTCTTATTACCGGATGCGGGAAAGGCTACGATGCAATACTGGCGGCAAAAATGGGTTATGATGTTTATGCAGTGGATTTCTCCGTAGAGGCCATTAAATTTGCAAAGGGGTTGGCCGACAAGGAAAACGTCAGGGTGAACTTTATTCAAGAGGATATTTTCAAACTTGATTTAATCTATAAAGACTATTTTGATTATGTATATGATTATGTTACCTATTGCGCAGTCCTTCCGGAACGAAGAAAAGAGTTCGTTGAAATAACAGCGGGGTTTTTGAAACCGGGTGGAATTCTTATAGCGCTGCTTTTTCCTGTGGAAGAAAGAAAGGGCGGACCGCCGTATGCTGTAGATGTAAATGAATTCTATGAACTTATATCGCCTCATCTTGAACTGAAATTCTCTTCAAGACGGATTAAATCAATCAAACCAAGAATGGGACGGGAAGTTCTGCAGATCTACCTAAAAAAGGAAACAGGGAAAATAAATGCCGATAAATCTTGAGTTGAAGGTCAGGCTTCGGAATCCGGATGAAGTTCTGAATAAAATCAAAGACATCAATGCCGAATTCAAAGGGGAATTGAACCAGACGGATGTTTATTATAAAAAACAAAACGGAATTCTGAAATTAAGACTGGAAAACGGCACCCAGACACTGATCAAATATGTGCGGAATGAAAAGTCAGGTGAGAGGTGGTCGGATTATAATTTGATTTCCCTTGAAAAAAATGATGCAAGAGAATATTTGAAAGATATTCTTGAGGAAGAGATCGTAGTTGAGAAACAACGGTTATTATACCTATATGATAATACACGGATTCACCTGGATACCGTAAATCGTCTGGGATCATTCCTGGAACTTGAAACACTTGTAATAAACGGTAAGGACGATGCTGGCCGGAGATTTGAGAATGTGGTTGAACTGCTCTCACTTGATAAAGAGAATGAGCTCAGGAAATCGTACCGGGATCTGATGATGGAGCAGGGGATATAATGATCTTAACGAAAACGGCACGGAAGGACTTCGATATTGAATTTGAGATCAACCTGAGAATAAGGCAGCGGAACCTGAATTCGCTGCTTATGATCGTCCCTACCAACCGGAGGATCCGGGCGCTGGTAAGAGAGCTTGTCTCCAGATCTCCCGGCGGCGCTGCCGGGAAATTAAATATTGAAACTATCGGGTCTGTCTCGTCTAAATTATTGTTCGATAGAGACGACATAAGGACAGACACTTTAAGTGATGCAGCCGCTTCTGTCATTCTCCAGCAGAGCTTCAATGCAGTACAACTGAAATATTTTTCAGGATATGACGGTGAAATTCCCAAGGGAACGCTGGAAAGGATTCGGAACGTTATTGCTGAATATAAAAGGCACGGCATTGGTCCGGCCAAAATAAGGAGTGAAGCTCAATCATTAACAGGTTCCGAACAGAATAAAGCTTTCGATATTGCCGATGTGTATGAAGAATATCAAAAAAAATTAAATTCATCGGGACTTAAAGAAACAGGGGATATTTATTCATCATTACCCGGACTGTCTGATAAAGATTTCAGCAGTAATTTTGCACACCTTTACCCTGATGTAAAGCTTATTATTATCATGGGTTTTGACGAGTTTACTCTTCCAGAGGTTGAAATTATTGACAGACTGACAACAGTAAATAAATCAGAACTTTTCCTGAGCTTCGATTATTTCAGGTATAACCCTCTTATATTTTCTCATCTTGACTCCTGTTATAATAATTTCCTTAGTAAAGGTTTCAAACCTGCGGGCGACAGATCAACCTCATTGTTCACACGTTTCCAGGATGAGGTAAGGGAAAACCTCTTTAGAAAAAAAGCTGACAGAGTTATTAGAAATTATAAAGATGAGATCAAAGTAATCTCCGCAGCTACCAGGGAAAAGGAGATTGAATTAATAGCCTCGGAGATAAAAGAACTGATATTACAAAAAGGAGTTAAACCGGAAGAAATTTATGTTGTATTCAACCTGATAAGCCATTACTCCAATACTATCCGTGATATCTTCCCTCTTTATGGTCTGCCGTTTAATTTAACCGACAGGTTTCCCCTGGATACAGCGCCGCCGGTTACAGCGTTGATTAGTTTTCTCGAAATAGCAGAAAATGATTTCTACTATAAGAATATCTTCAGGGCGCTAAGCGGCGGCATACTTGAAATGAAGGGAATAAATGTTACTAACCTCTTAAGAGCTTCCGTCAACCTGAAAATAATATCGGGATTTGATAACTGGCAGAGGTCCCTGAATGAAGCGATAATTTCTATAGAGGAAAATGATGATGATTCCTATGACCTTCCGGGTAAGAAGGAGTCTCTTCGTAAAGCATTAAACGACATCGATAAAATACACGACTTCCTTGATCCTTTTCTGCACAAAATGAATATCCCCGAATTCCGAAAGAATCTGTCGGATCTGATCAACAGGCTTCAGCTTCCGGTCAGACTGCTTGCCGGGGAACCCGACGAGGCTGAAAAGAATATCAAATCTTTGACGGTGCTGATTGATACAACTGAGGAGATCATCTCACTTCTTCAGGATCAGTTCGGTGATGATGAGAAGTTTTCAACAGGTTTCTTTCTTCATAATATCAGGATGGCCGTAAGTTCATCCCGCTACAACATTAAAGAAAAGCCCGGGTATGGTGTGCAGATAACCACGCTGAATGAGATAAGAGGACTAAAATGCGGTTATCTTTTCATCGGCGGACTTTGCGATGGAGATTTCCCGACACGGTTTTCTCCCGAGATTTTTTTCTCCGGCTCTATGGCCAAAGTAAAAGGAGAGATAAATCATCTCACCGAAGAGAGGTATCTGTTCTATCAGTCTCTCTGTACATGGAACAAAAAACTTTACCTGACTTTTCCGCGGCAGGAGGAAAGAAAGGAATATGTTAAGTCCGATTTCCTTAGGGAATTCACTAACACTTTTGAGATTACATCAGGCGATGAAAATGAATATGAGAATACTATTTACACCAGGGAGCAGCTTTTAAACTTTATCGGTGAAAAAGGAGTTGCTGAAACCCGTGCTGTGTTCGATCTGTCATCTGCCGGTCTTAATTTAGAAGAAATTGAACGGGCGATGATTATTGATCGTCAGAGAACCGAAATGCCGTTTACCGAGTCAATGTATAATGGCTTCATACAGGAGGGGATTTCAGAAGAGGCAAAAAATAATCTCGGAAAAATGAAAGAGCGCGAGTTCTCAATTTCACAGCTGGAAATTTATGCGGTCTGCCCTTATAGATATTTCGCTGAAAGAGTTCTGAAACTGGATATAATTAAAGAACCCACAGAAGAGATTGAAGCCCTCGAAATGGGAAGCCTTATCCATTCAATACTTTTTAACTTTTATTCTGCACTAAAAAAGGAGGATATTATTCTCGGTAACTGTACCGATGAAGTTTTCGCAAAGGCAGAAAAGTTACTCTTCAATATAGCCGATGCAAAAGTGAAGGAGGTTAATCTGAATTCACCGCTCTCTTTCTTCGAAAGGGAAAAAATATTCGGAATCGAAGGCAGACGTAAAAATTCCATACTCTATAATTTCCTTAAATCGGAGAGGGAAAATGCCGGAGGATATGTGCCTGAATTGTTTGAAACGGGGTTCGGACAGGTAAAGAAGGACCCCGGGCAGAAGGTCCTTTTAGAAGAATTAAAAGCCGGTGAAATTAAAGTAAGGGGGAAAATAGACCGGATTGATTTAAATAAAGAAGAAAAGACATTCAAAGTTTTTGATTATAAAACCGGGAAGAGCCGTCTTAAAAAACAGGATATGTTTGACGGTCTGCAGCTGCAGCTTCCTCTTTATCTTTATGCTGCTAAGGAAATTATTAAAGCTGAACTGAACGAGGATTATGATCCTGCCGGAGCACTTATTTATTCTTTAAAATATAAATCGGCTGATTTTGGAAGAAAGGAGATAAGCTTCGGCAAAAATGCGGGTGATGAGGAAATAACATCGCAGTATTATGAATTAATAAAAATTTGCCTCGAGGCAATTAATAGGTATGTGGAGGGTATCAGCCGCGGGGATTTCAGACTTTCGCAGATTGATCAAAGGGAGGAGAAAGCCTGCCGCTATTGCGGATTCAGATCGATATGCAGGATTGAAGAGGTTAATTCATGATTGCAGAAATAAAAAGTTGTAAAATGAAGTCGTGCAGGAACATCAACTGCCGCCCCGGTGCCTGCCCGCAGACAGGCAGAGGCAGGATTTATAATGTTCGTTTCATACCAATTCAAATGATTATAGGATTGGCAATATTTCTTTTTTCATCGATAGTATTTGCACAGCGAGTGGATACATCTGCAGCTATGATGGAGAAGCAGGAATTTAAGAACTCCCGGGCGGTATCGAAAGTTTTATATCCGGGCGACGCTGATATTGATGCAAAATATTACAAGCTTGATCTCACCCTGATTTATGCATCTGACTACCTGAATGGTTCTGTCCGCGTCGATGCGGTGCCCGCTTCGGCATCCATAAATTCATTCTTCCTTGATCTGAGCAATAGCCTTACAGTTGATTCTGTCATCTCAGATAATGAAGGTTTATCTTATATACATCAGGATAACAAACTGTTTATCACTTTACCCCGCACTTACCAAAAAGATGAAAGGTTCTCTGTAATTATTTATTACCAGGGCGTTCCTGTCTCAAACGGGTTCGGAAGCATTGAATTCGGGTCGCATGACGGGAGTCCTGCAATCTGGACATTAAGTGAACCTTACGGTGCTAAGGACTGGTGGCCGTGCAAAGATAATCCCGATGATAAAGCTGACTCTTCACAGATGAACATGACCTGCTCAGACAATTTAATTCCTGTATCCAATGGTGTGCTTCAGAAAATTACCGAAAACGGGAACGGAACACATACTTATTTCTGGTTCAACAAATACCCGATTGCCAACTATCTTATTTCGATGGCAATTACAAATTACACTGTCTATAAAAATTACTTCCATTATTCTCCCACCGACTCAATGCCGGTTGTACATTATATATATCCTGAAAATTTTGATAATGTTAAGCATCTCCTTGATAAGACAACCGGAATGCTGGCAATCTTTTCTGAAAAGTACGGCCTTTACCCATTCATAGATCAGAAATACGGACATGCAGAGTTCGGATGGTCGGGCGGGATGGAACATCAGACAATAACATCTCTCGGAAGTTTCAGTGAGTCGATTATTGCACATGAACTTGCGCACCAATGGTTCGGGGATATGATTACCTGTAAGAACTGGCATGAAATCTGGCTGAATGAAGGATTCGCGACATATTCTGAGGCGGTATACTTTGAGGCAGTTGATCCAACAACCTATGGTCCCTACATTGAATCACTAATGTCCTACGCAAAACAAGCTAAAGGTACAGTTTATGCAGACGACATAAGTTCAGTTTCTACGATTTTCGATTATGCAAGCACGTATGCCAAAGGAGCAGTAGTGCTGCATATGCTGAGGGGAGTAGTTGGGGATTCTGTCTTTTTCAATGTTATGAAAACCTACGCTGCTTCTCCTGAACTGAAATATAACAACGCGTCAACTTCCGACTTCAGAAGAATCGCCGAAAATGTATCCGGCAAAGACCTGGGTTATTTTTTTAATGAATGGATATACGGTAAAAACTACCCGCGCTACAGATACAGCTGGAACTTTACAAAGACCGGTACGGATATCTACACAATTAATCTTAAGCTTACTCAAAACCCCAATAATGAGCCGTCATATTTTACAATGCCCGTCGAGATAAAAATTTACACAACAGAGAAAGATACTGTTGTAAGGTTCTTCAATAATCAAAGTACACAGGAGTTTGAATTCCCGGTAACCGGCAGACCTGAATATCTCTCATTTGATCCCCGCAACCTTATAATGAAAGAAGTTCAGATTTCAGATTCAGTAGATATAACAAAGCCGGAAAACTATATTCTTAACCAGAACTACCCTAACCCGTTCAATCCTTCAACAACCATTCGTTATGAAATTCCTGTAAGTCAGCAGGGATTTGTACCGGTTAAAATAACTGTCTACAATCCGCTTGGACAAATGGTAGCCATACTCGTAAATGAAGAAAAACCTGCCGGAACATATGAAGCGAAATTTGATGCATCAGGCCTATCGAGCGGGATCTACTACTATAAA
>Ga0075280_10000030_pt1 | contig 13533 bp, 10 predicted proteins | sample SF_Rice_10C_0N_4_FD_69780 | JGI IMG/M metagenome (GOLD analysis project Ga0075280, IMG submission 69780) | Rice paddy soil microbial communities from Twitchell Island, California, USA - SF_Rice_10C_0N_404 | ecosystem: Environmental > Terrestrial > Soil > Paddy field/soil | place: USA: Twitchell... | reverse complement strand
AGGGTTTACGTGCAGAGGTGATTGAATGGCTGATGACAAACCACCCGCACGATTGTCCTGTCTGCGACGAAGGAGGAGAATGTCATCTCCAGGATATGACTGTTATGACGGGTCACAATTACAGGCGCTTCCGGTTTGAGAAAAGAACATACAGAAACCAATACCTCGGTCCTTTTGTAAATCACGAAATGAACAGGTGTATTCAATGCTACCGATGTGTAAGGTTTTACCGGAATTATGCAGACGGAAGGGACCTTGAAGCATTTGCCGCACATAATCATGTATTCTTCGGGAGACAGGATGACGGAATCCTTGAAAATGAGTTCAGCGGAAACCTGGTTGAAGTTTGTCCTACCGGTGTCTTCACAGATAAGACACTCAAGCAGCATTATACACGTAAATGGGATTTAACTACAGCTCCGTCAATATGTGTCCACTGCAGCGTTGGATGCAATACTATTGCAGGTGAAAGATACGGATCACTCAGGAGGATCCTTAGCCGCTATAATAGTCAGGTCAACGGTTATTTTTTATGCGACCGCGGCAGGTTCGGGTATGAGTTCGTCAACAGTGAGAGAAGAATTAAAAATGCTTCTATAAAAAGGAACGGCAGAAATGAACCGCTCGACCTGGCAACGGCATTCTCACAAATTCACGAAATCGTGTCAAAAGCATCTACTGTCATCGGCATTGGTTCTCCCCGTGCTTCCCTGGAAGCTAATTACCTTCTAAAAAAATACGTAGGCAGTGATAATTTCTACCTGGGAATTACACCGGAGCAATATAAGCTGCAGAAAATTCAGCTCGACATTATGAAAAGCGGCGCGTTCCATCTGCCGTCGCTGAAGGACGTTGAACAATCCGATGCTGTTTTGATTCTTGGGGAAGACATAACAAACACAGCACCTATGCTGGCACTCTCGGTGAGGCAGGCTCTTAAGAAAGCGCCACCGGAATTGTTAGCTAAATTGAAAATTCCTGCCTGGCAGGATGCTGCCGTACGTGATGCCGTACAGGAGGAGAAACTTCCGCTGTTTATAGCAGCTTCCTATCCTACAAAGCTGGATGATGTTTCTGCATCCTCAATTTGTCTTGCTCCTTCTGATATAGCAATGGTGGGCTGCGCTGTCGCAGCAGATTTAGATACATCTCTTGCAGCTCCGGTTGGTCTGTCCAACTCCCAAAAAGAGTTTGCACAAAAAGTACTTGAAGTATTGTCAAATGCGGAAAGGCCGCTGATTATAACAGGAACCGGTGCATTATCCGAAGAAGTAATCCAGGCTGCTGTTAATACCTCATATGCCCTTAGCAGGAAAAATAAAAATTTATCCCTCTGCTTTGTTTTCCCGGAAGCAAACAGTGCGGGACTAATGCTGCTTGGCGGACGCTCACTTGATTCACTGGAAAAAGAAGCAGACAGCCGTGCAATAATAAATCTGAAGAATGATTTTGACCGATCGATAATTGAAGCAATAACAGGTTCAAAATTGATTTCAATCGACTGCCTGCATAACACCACTACGGAGAGGTCGGATATTGTTATTCCTGCCGGAACTTTCGCAGAATCAGACGGCACCTTTATTAATAATGAGGGCAGAGCACAAAGATATTACCAGGTATATAATTCTGACAATACAGAAATCATGGAAAGCTGGAGGATTGTCAGTCATCTTTTCCCCGGAGATGAAAATAACAACCGTAATTTCGAGGAGATATTGGATGAGATTGCTTCCTCTGTTCCTGAATTGAGTGTGATAAATTCAATAACCCCTCCTCCCGGGTTCAGGATAGCAGGACAAAAGATTCCGCGTGAACCTCATAGATACAGCGGGAGAACCGCAATACGAGCTGATGTTAATGTCAGCGAAGGAAAACCTCCCGACGATCCAGATTCTCCTCTATCTTTCACAATGGAAGGCTACCGCGGTGAGCCGCCCTCATCAATTATTCCTTATTACTGGTCTCCGGGATGGAACTCGGTTCAGTCGATCAATAAGTACCAGATTGAAGTTGGCGGACCTTTGCATGGAGGAGATCCCGGAAGGAGATTATTCGAAAAAAATGTTTCAGCAGAGTTTAATTATTTCAGTGTTGATAATAAAAAGTTCAGCAGAAAAGAAGATGAATACCTGATTGTTCCTGTCTATCATATTTTTGGTTCAGAGGAGTTAAGCGCGGCGGCGCCTGCAATAATGGAAATGATACCGGAACAATATATCTGGATGAACCCTGACGATGCATTAAAAATGGATTTTAAGAAAGATGACACAGCGGAGATAAAGATTGGAAAAGAATCTTTCAGACTTCCCGTCAAAGTAAAGATGGGTCTTCCCCGGGGATTGGCAGGGCTTTCAGTTTTGGCAAAAGGGAAGCGAGTTAAGTTTAACCAATGGATCAGAATAACAAAGAGTAATGGCTGACATAATTATAAAAGTCATAATAATCCTGGGAATCCTGATCGTAATGCTTACGATTGCAGCCGGATTAATATATGTAGAACGCAGGCTGCTGGCATTATGGCAGGACAGATATGGACCCAACCGTGTCGGCCCCTTCGGTCTGCTGCAGGTTCTTGCAGACACGATTAAGATCCTTATGAAAGAAGACTGGGTTCCTTCATTTGCAGATAAGCCTGTTTATATCATTGCTCCCACAATCGTTATGATCTCAGTACTTATGACATTCGCAGTCATACCATTTGCTCCCTCGATATTTGTAAGCGATATGAATGTAGGACTCTTATTCTTTCTTGCAATGTCTTCACTTGGTGCATACAGTGTCGTTCTCGCGGGCTGGTCCTCTAATAATAAATATTCTTTATTAGGAGCATTAAGGGGTTCGGCTCAAATGATTACATATGAAGTATTTATGGGACTTTCACTAATGGGAATTGTTATGCTTAACGGCACTCTTAGTCTCGGCGGAATTGTAGAGGCCCAGACTGGAATATGGAATGTAATCCCGCAATTTGTAGGTTTTGTTGTATTTCTGATTGCGGGGGTGGCAGAAACTCACAGACTTCCATTCGACATTCCCGAAGCTGAAAGCGAACTTGTGGCGGGTTTCCATTCCGAGTATTCCGGAATGAAATTCGGGATGTTCTTCGTGGGCGAATACCTTGGAATAACGCTTATTTCAGCACTTATTGTTACATTTTATTTCGGCGGCTGGTTGGGATTTGATTTTCTTCCGCCATATATCTGGTTCATATTGAAAATGTTTGTGTTTATAGGATTCTTTATACTGCTCCGGGCATCATTGCCCAGGCCAAGGTATGATCAGTTAATGGAATATGGATGGAAGTTCCTGCTCCCATTGGTTTTACTAAATTTATTAGTAACCGGAGCAATTGTATTAGCAAGTTAAAAGAGAATAGAAAATATGTTAAGTAATATCCGGTCAATATGGGAAGCGTTCAAGCATGCTTTTAGTCCAAGAGATACGGTTCAGTATCCAGAAGAAAAACCTTATCTCCCGCCCCGGTGGCGGGGAAGGATTATCCTCTCGCGTGATCCTGACGGTGGAGAAAGATGTGTTGCTTGTTATCTGTGTGCAGTTGCTTGTCCGGTTGATTGTATTTCACTCCAGGCAACTGAAGATGAAAATAACAGGAGATATCCCGAATTCTTCAGGATTAATTTTTCGCGCTGCATCTTCTGCGGCTACTGTGAAGATGCCTGTCCTACATATGCGATACAACTGATCCCTGATTTTGAAATGTCAGAATATAACAGGCAGAACCTTGTCTATGAAAAGGAAGATTTGCTTATCCAAGGGGAAGGTAAGTACCATGGTTACAATTTCTACAAGGTGGCCGGGTTGAAGATCGGAGGGAAAGATAAAGGTGAAGCTGAAAATGAAGAAAAACCAATAAATCTTAAAAGCCTCATACCTTAATGGATGTTTTATTTTACATATCGGCGGGAGTTGCAATAGGGTCATCGGTAATGGCGATCACAAGAAAGAATGCCGTTCACGCACTGCTTTACCTTGTGGTTTCATTGCTCTCGGCAGCTTTTATTTTCTATCTTTTCGGGGCGCCGTTTATTGCTGCACTTGAAGTCATTATATATGCCGGGGCAATTATGGTCCTTTTCATATTTGTTGTTATGATGCTGAACCTGGGTAAAGACTCTGAGAGACAGGAACAGGACTGGATGAAGCCTAAGATATGGATCGGGCCTTCTTTCCTTGTAGGAATACTCTTTATTGAATTCATAATTATGCTGTCGGGCACTGGAGGATCATACTTTCAGTTTGTAAAAGTAAGTCCGAGGGAGGTAGGCACTTCACTCTTCACTTCTTATGTACTTGGAGTGGAAATGACTGCTATGCTGTTAATGTCTGGTATAGTCGGAGCTTATCATATAGGCAGGAGAAAAAAGAAAATGCGCCACAGGTATCTGGAGGGATCTGATGAATAATGTTCCTATAATGGCAGGACTTATTCTCACCGGGATCCTTTTTATGATCGGAGTAACAGGACTGCTAATCCGAAGAAACCTGGTTTTTATTCTTATGTCGATTGAGATAATGCTGAATGCTGCGGGGATGGCATTTATAGTAGCAGCATCAAAATGGATGCAGCCTGACGGACAGGTAATGTTCATTTTCATCCTTGCTATGGCAGCTGCAGAAGTTGCTGTAGGACTAGCTCTCATACTCCAGATCTTTCACAAATTTAAGACGCTTGATGCCGATAAACTTAATAATATGAAGGGTTAGTATGCTCTCTCTTTTGTGGATAATAATTGCACTTCCGCTGTTGGGATTCTTACTCCTTGCAGTATCCGGTAAGAAGTTATCGAGGGCCGTGGTGGGGACCGTAGGCGTTGGCACAATAGGCTTATCGGCCATATTGACTATCATTATAGGCATATCCTTTATTTCAGGACTCAGCCATACAAAAGTTTATGTGCAGACATTATGGCAGTGGTTTTATGTCGAGGGCTTTAGCCCCTCAATAGCATTTCACCTTGATTCGCTGTCAATGACATTCATATTCGTAATTACTTTTGTCGGCTTCCTCATACATTTGTATTCTGCAGAATTTATGATCGATGATGAAGGATATTCAAGGTTTTTTGCTTATATGAATTTATTTATAGCTTCGATGCTGATCCTGGTGCTGGCAGATAATCTTCTGCTTCTCTACCTGGGCTGGGAAGGAGTAGGGCTCTGCAGTTATCTTCTTATAGGATTCTGGTATAAAGATCCCGCAAACGGTACTGCGGCCAGGAAAGCATTCATAGTCACAAGGATAGGCGATACGGCAATGGCCATAGGACTTTTCTACCTTGTGATGAAATTTAATACTCTTAATATCAGTACCATACTTTTATCAGCGCAACACTTATGGCCGGTGGGTTCCACTATGGCATTTACGGCATCTATACTTTTGCTTGGGGGTGCATTGGGAAAATCCGCACAGCTTCCTCTTCAGACCTGGCTTCCCGATGCAATGGCAGGTCCCTCTCCTGTAAGCGCATTAATACATGCCGCAACTATGGTTACAGCAGGCGTTTATCTTATTGCACGTACAAATGTCCTTTTCATTCTGTCACCACCTGTACAGACCATTGTTGCGGTAATAGGGACGCTCACCCTTTTACTTGCAGGTTTCAGCGCTTTAACTCAGTACGATATTAAGCGCGTTCTTGCCTATTCTACAATAAGTCAGATCGGCTATATGTTCCTTGCCCTTGGAGTAGGTGCGTGGTCGGCTGCCGTCTTTCATTTTATGATCCACGCTTTCTTTAAGGCTCTGCTTTTTCTTGGTGCGGGTGCAGTTATCATTTCACTGCACCATGAACACAATATGTTTAAGATGGGAGGTCTCCGCAAGGAGATGCCCGTTACGTTCTACACTTTTTTGATCGGTTCAGCATCCCTGGCAGCTCTTCCACTTGTTACGGCGGGGTTTTACAGTAAGGATGAAATCATATGGTACAGCTGGTCATCTGCCGGCGGTAATCCCTGGCTCTGGATAGGTGCAATAATGGGTGCCTTCATTACAGCAATCTATACATTCAGGATGGTCTTTATTACCTTTTACGGCGAAGTAAAAATGAAACCCGAAAAAAAGCTGAGCAATTTAATACTCATCCCATTAATTGTGCTGGCAGTACTGTCAATTATCAGCGGGTTTATCCAGACACCTTCCACACTGGGTGGAGTATCAATATTTTCCAGTTTCCTCACTTCTACTCTTCCTGAAGTAATAGAGAACCATTTTTCAGAGGGACTCGAAATTTTATTCCAGGTAATCACCGCTGTGCTCGCCATATCGGGAATTTTTATCGCGTATCTGTTTTATGTAAAAAGGAGACCTTCAGAAAGAAGTCACTCGGCTGCCGTAAATTTCCTCCTTTCGGGCTGGGCTTTCGATAAAATTTATGATATTATTTTTGTTAAGCCGGTGGTTTGGATGGCTGAGATCGACAGGCACGATTTCATCGATTACTTCTATACATTTATTGCCTGGTTAACCGGGTTAGGGCACGTGGTACTTAAGCAGACGCAAACTGGAAAACTCCGCTGGTATGCAATGGGACTTGTTATCGGTGCAATTCTTACAATATCTATTGTGCTGCTGTCATGATACTTATTTACATCATCATATTATTATTCAGCGGAGGATTGCTTGCATGGCTATTTTCCAAAATAAACAATGCTGCTTCAAGGTGGATATCCCTGGTGTTTCTAACTGCAGCCTTTGTGCTTGCAATCATTTTATGGCTGAGCTCATCCGACCTTTTCAGTATAAGCAATGGTCAGAAATGGATTACAGAAGCACGATTTCAATGGATCCCGCAGTTCGGCATAAGTCTTCACTTCGGGGCGGACGGCCTAAGCATTCTATTAATACTGCTTACGCTGTTCCTCGGGATAATTTCTGTACTGACATCATGGAAGGGGATCACAAAGAGTGTAGGTTTTTATCATTTTAATCTGATGTGGATCCTCGCAGGAATAACAGGAGTATTTACTGCACTTGATCTCTTCCTTTTTTATTCTTTTTGGGAAGTAATGCTAATCCCAATGTATTTCCTGATAGGGATTTGGGGACACGAAAACAGAGTTTATGCATCTTTTAAATTCTTTCTGTTTACACAGGCAAGCGGACTGCTGATGTTTATAGCAATACTTGCACTTTATTTCATCCATGCACACAATACCGGTGAATATACTTTTGATTATACCGCCTTGCTCGGCACACAATTGTCATCTGCTGCAGGAATGTGGATTATGCTGGGGTTCCTTACTGCTTTCATTGTAAAGCTGCCTGCCGTGCCGTTCCACAACTGGCTGCCCGATGCACACACGGAAGCACCAACTGCAGGAAGTGTAATTCTTGCGGGACTCCTGTTGAAAACAGGCGCTTATGGAATACTCAGGTTTGTTATTCCTTTCTTTCCGGAAGCGAGCAGGACTTTCGCTCCCGCGGCGATTATACTTGGAGTTGCCGGAATCCTTTACGGGGCAAAGCTGGCATTTGCACAAACCGATTTTAAAAGACTGGTTGCATATACGAGTGTCAGTCATATGGGCTTTGTTCTTCTTGGCGCCTTTGCTTTTAATGAACTTGCGATGCAGGGTGTGGTTATGCAAATGCTGACTCACGGAATAAGTACAGGAGCTTTATTTATTCTTGTAGGTGCTATACAGGACAGAATTCACACAAGGGATCTTGACAGACTCGGAGGATTATGGGATCAGATTCCCAAAATGGGAGGGATAGGACTGCTCTTTGCAATGGCTTCACTCGGACTTCCTTCTCTCGGTAATTTCATTGCTGAATTTCTTATTCTTGCCGGCTCATTTCAGTATACTGTTTTCTGGACCATTATAGCTTCGCTGGGACTTGTAGCTTCTACTCTTTATTCGCTGAGGATCCTGCAGAAAGTATTCTTCGGTGAAAAAGTTGAGGAGTGGAAGATCTCCGATTTTGACAGCAGGGAAATTTTGATAATGGGAAGCCTAGTAATAGCAATTGTATGGATAGGTATTTATCCGGGCTCATTCCTTAAAACATCTCAGCAGACTGTTAAAGAAATATTAAATCAAACAAAAAACCCGGCATCTATAGAAGTCTACAGATATCCGGATCATGACAATAAGAATAAATTTGTTGAAATTAAAACGCCTGCGGGTCTGAAATGAACGCTCAGGATTTTTACGTATTGATACCCCTGATTATTATAGCACTGGCATCTATAGTTATAATTATCACGATTGCGATGAAAAGATACCATGCTGTCGTAAATGTTTTTTCACTACTGGCATTCATTGCCGCGTTTATCAGTTTATTCTATGTGGCAGATTATATGCCCCGGCAGGTTACCCCGCTTCTTATCATCGACAATTATGCACTGTTCTACTGGGGACTGATCTTTGCCGGAGCATTCTTTGTAGTGCTTTTATCCTATAAATACTTAAATGATAGGGATATAAACAGGGAGGAATATTATATCCTGATCTTCAATGCTGTTCTAGGGTCAGTGATTATAGCAGCCAGCAATCATTTTATTTCTTTCTTCCTTGGACTTGAACTTCTTAGTGTATCTCTTTATGTCCTGATAGCTTACCCCAGGTTCAATGATAAACCGATTGAGGCAGGGATTAAGTATTTAATACTGGCAGCAGCCTCATCAGCTTTTCTTCTATACGGGATGGCTCTGGTTTACGCAGATACAGGTTCTATGTTCTTTCCGGATATTGTAAAGGCCCTCGTTTCAGGTACAATGATCTCACCTTTTCCAATATTCGGTTTTGCCCTGATGATTGTAGGCATCGGGTTTAAACTTGCAATTGTGCCGTTCCATTTGTGGACCCCGGATGTTTATGAAGGTGCTCCTGCTCCGGTTACAGCCTTTATAGCAACAATATCCAAGGGGGGAGTGTTTGCTTTCCTTCTAAGATTGTTCTACCAGTTGAACCTTTATAGTTATTATCCGCTGGTAGCGATATTCACAGTAATTGCTGTCGCTTCGATGTTTACAGGGAATCTTCTGGCTCTGAAGCAAACTAATGTAAAAAGGATACTTGCGTATTCCTCTATAGCCCATCTCGGCTACCTTCTGGTTGCTTTCCTTGCTGCCGGAACGATGGGAATAAATGCTGCCACGTTCTATCTTGTCGCATACTTCATTACAACACTAGGTGCCTTTGGAGTAGTTACAATTATGTCAGGTAAAGACGACGAGGCAGAGGATATAGAAGATTACAAAGGTTTATATCACAACAGACCGGTTACCGCAGCGATTTTTACAGCGATGCTATTTTCACTTGCCGGCATTCCTTTAACTGCAGGATTTATAGGGAAATATTACGTTCTGCTTTCAGGAGTGAATACTGCTCTCTGGGTGCTCGTAATCAGTCTCGTTATAAACAGTGTTATAGGATTATATTATTACCTGAGGATCATTGCCGCGATGTACTCCAGACCGGACACTGATGTATCAAAACCAGCCGCAGGTTTTACCTTAAGCACCGGGTTCGCTCTCGGAATTCTTACACTGCTTCTCCTATGGTTCGGGCTGGCTCCTGCCGGGATCCTTAACCTGATTAAATCGCTTGTGACCGGTTTTAGTTGATCTGAATTTAGAATAGTTTTGTATATGTCATTATTATTTAAATGTATCCTGGTTCTTTTTCTTATTAACACTTTTTAGTACAACGATAAAAACTTTTCCTCAACAGGAAAAGGGGGAGTATATTATGGAAATCGAAATCGGCTCGCGTTCTTTCAGTGAAGGAGAAATGATCCCCTCAAAGTTTACCTGCGACGGCGCGAATATTTCGCCACAGTTAAACTGGAACTGCAGTGTTGAGGGAGTTAAGACTTTTACTATTATTGTTGAAGATCCAGATGCATCAAGCGGTAATTTTATACACTGGATAGTGTACAACATCCCCTCAAGAGTGAATTCATTGATGGAAAATTCTACGCCTTCTAAAAACATTCCAGATGAAGTGCTGATGGGGACGAACGATTTCGGAAGGATCGGTTACGGCGGTCCCTGTCCTCCCTCCGGAACACACAGGTATTATTTCAGGATTTACGGACTCAATACTGCTGTGCACCTCGATTCCGGAGCTACCAGGAAAGAAGTTCTGAAAAAGATGGAGGGACATATTATTGCAAGGGGCGAGCTGATGGGAAAGTATGGGAAGGGAAGAATTTAGCGGATTAAGGAATTGAGCAGATTAATTGATGATTGGATTGCTTAAAGTTTAGTACCCGCTTTCCTTGTCCTAATGCCCTATACCAATTACGACTGACCAGGGACGTACTGATTTGATTGATGGATTGCTGAAGTACTTAAAGTTTAGCACATCCTTAGTTGTTTTATTGCCCGCTTACCAATGACTATTAATCAAATCCTCAAGCCTCTTCCACAATCTCCGGAGTACTTTTGATATACTGCACGAGCTGACTTATCACAAATTCCTTTTCATCGATAACAGCTTTGACAACATCGCCGATCGAGATCAGTCCTGTCAGTTTTTCATTTTCAAAGACAGGGAGGTGGCGGATTCTTTTTTCAATCATCAATGCCATACATTCCTCAACCTGCCGGTACATATCGACATAGATTACCTTATCCGACATTATTTCTCTGACTGTTGCATTCCTTGAAGATTTTCCCTCTAAAGCTACTTTGCGGGCATAATCCCGTTCAGACATAATGCCTGCTATACTGCCGTTTTCTATAACAAGCAGCGCTCCTATCTTCTTTTCAGCCATCAGTTTTAATGCACTGAAAATTGTGTCATCCGGTGAAACAGAATAAATGTTATATCCTTTATTTAAAAGAATTTCTCTTACTGTCTTCATTTCTGCCCTTTCTCGTTTTTAATGACGGGAAGCTTTATTGATAATAGGCAAAAATTGATAAAGAAGCACTATATATTTTCGGACAAGTGATTTTTTATTTTATTGTATGATTTGCCTCAACCTTTATATTTGTGAACCAGACTTTCGTCTGGTTGTCTTTTCCATAATGTTCAGTGCTTATAGTAATTCCATCAAACTTTTTATTGCCTTCCCAGGTATAAGGTCTCTCTTTTTCCTTACTTCCGCCTGGTCTGTATATCCACTGTCTGATCATGTTGTCGTCCCCGAGGAATAACACAAAAACATCGTTGGGGGTATAGCCGACGTTATTTTTATACTCGACGATGAGGGAAGTTCCTGTTTCATCACTCAGCGGAAATTTCTTTTTCCCATCGATTTTAATGTCCACATTTTTATCCCATACCATATGGAAAGGGAAGAGGAGCCAGTATTGGTCGTTGATAAATCTTTTGTCTGCGTATACCGTTGTTGCGCTTTGTGTATCGATCTGGTTCCGGTTATATGTGACACTGGTGTCTGCACCACTTATTCCGGGACCATTATAGACAACCCTGCCTGTTTTGGGTTCCCATGCCCAGGTTCTTTTTACCGTGACATCCTTGTTGCGGACATTAAATGTAAAGGCGATAGAGCTTATATCGGAAAATGAATCAATCCCATATTTGCCTGCAACCCATTCCGGAAGGGAATTCTTGTTGGTTTTTTCCTGCGAAAAGGAATCAGTTCCAACTGAAAGCATAATTAATAAACTCAGTATGATTGCGAACGGGGACGCAAATCCCGAAACTGTTTTCTTTGATTGTGCCAAATGATTTACAAAACAAGACATTTAAATCCTCATTTTATTAAAGGAAATATGCGGTTAGAAATTGTCATAAATTAGAGCCATCCTATATTTAAGATATTATTCTGTATCACACAAATTTAGGGGAGTAAAATGCAGGTACTTCAGAGCTATTTGAATTATAGAATTATAATGCAGAAAAATATCCCTATTTAAATCTTTTTATTTATTTTTCAATACCAGTAACTCCTAAGTTATATTAAATAGAACTTCTATGTTAAAGAAAATATTTTTAATCGTAATTATGGCTGCTTTAATAAAAAGTACTTATGCAGATTTTCAGTTTGCCGGTGATATTATTTCTGCGCAGAAATTTGATAACATGGTCGCCTTTAAGCTTAATAATGCACTCTTCAACCTGTACGTAATAAGCGATGATATTATACGTTTCAGGTTCACGAATAAGGAGGAGTTCTCAGGAGCCCCTTCGTATGCTGTAATATATAATTCCTCCGGAACATTTTCATACAGTGACCATTCTGATTATTATGAAATTGCTACCAAAAAACTGATTGTCAGGGTAGCAAAATCTCCTTGCAGAGTAAGCATATATGATAATAGTATGAACCTGCTGAACGAGGATGAAAAAAGTTTCGGGGTTAGTTTTGATGCCGACGAGGTCAGATGTTTTAAAACTCTGTTTAAAGATGAACTGTTTTACGGACTCGGAGAAAAAACCGGCAGCCTGAAGAAGAACGGCGAACAATGGACAATGTGGAATTCGGATACACCCGATTATACTGAAAGGCAGGATCCGCTTTACCAGTCGATACCTTTCTTTATAGGAATCCGGAACCATAAAGCTTACGGGATATTTTTCGACAACACCTACCGGTCATATTTTAATATGGGAGCCAGCAACAACAGGTTCTACTGGTTCGGTGCCGAAAAGGGTGAACTTGATTATTATTTCATAAACGGACCTGAAATCAAGAAAGTCATTTCTCTTTATACATTGCTGACGGGAAGGATGGAATTACCTCCTATGTGGGCCCTGGGATATCAGCAGAGCAAATGGAGTTATTACCCTGAATCGACGGTGCAGACACTTGCCCAGACATTCCGCGATAAGAAAATCCCCTGCGATGTAATCTACCTCGATATACATTATATGAATGGGTACAGAGTTTTTACCTGGGATAATGACAGGTTTCCCGATCCCAATAGAATGCTTAATGAACTTGGAAGAAAAGGATTTAAGGTTGTTACCATTATCGATCCCGGCGTAAAAGCGGATACTAATGATTATAGCCCCGCGAAAGAGGGTCTTGAAAGGGATCTTTTTGCAAAGTATCCCGACGGTGTTGTCTACCAGGGGCAGGTATGGCCGGGATGGGCATATTTCCCCGACTTCACAAAGAAGGAAACACGGGAATGGTGGGGAAAGCAGAATGCAGAGCTTTTAAAACAGGGTATTGCCGGGATATGGAATGATATGAATGAGCCGTCGGCATGGGGACAGGCAATACCGGATATCATTCAGTTTGACGATTACGGTTTTGGGGCATCGTATAAGAAGATCCATAATGTTTATGCGCTGGAAATGGCAAAGGCAACTTTTGAGGGGATTAAGAATAATCTTCCGGGCAGGCGTCCTTTTATTCTTACCCGTGCCGGCTTTTCAGGTATTCAAAGATATGCAGCGGTATGGACAGGCGATAATGCGGCAAGTGAAGTACATTTGAAGCTGGCCTGTACAATGGTGCAGGGATTAAGTTTGAGCGGAGTTGCTTTCTGCGGCAGCGATGTGGGCGGATTCTTCGGATCGCCTTCGCAAAGACTGTATACAAGGTGGATGGAACTAGGGGCGTTTACTCCTTTTTACAGG
>Ga0075280_10000029_pt1 | contig 14083 bp, 10 predicted proteins | sample SF_Rice_10C_0N_4_FD_69780 | JGI IMG/M metagenome (GOLD analysis project Ga0075280, IMG submission 69780) | Rice paddy soil microbial communities from Twitchell Island, California, USA - SF_Rice_10C_0N_404 | ecosystem: Environmental > Terrestrial > Soil > Paddy field/soil | place: USA: Twitchell... | reverse complement strand
TAAACCAAGACCAAGCAGCTTAGCCGTTATTTTGTTTGGGAAAATATCGAAAAGAATATGAGATCCATCCAGGGGAGGAATCGGGAGCAGGTTGAATGCAAAAAGAAAAACATTGAAGAATACCCCATACCAGAACAGGTTTAATACATAATGAGAAACTCCGGAATGATTTGTAATGACAAAGAAAATGAAGAATACAATTGACAATAAAAAGTTTGATGCGGGTCCTGCAAAGGAAACAACTGCGTCATCCCTCAGCTTGTGCTTAAACTTTCTTCGATCGATTGGGACAGGTTTTGCCCAACCGATCAGTGCAAAGCCCGATGCAAATGAGGCTACCGGCATTACAAGGGTTCCAATTATATCGGCATGCTTGAACGGATTTAGTGTAAGCCTTCCCATATTTTTAGCCGTATCATCTCCAAACCGGACTGCAAGAAGTGCATGGGCAAATTCGTGTACAGTAATTGATAGTAAAAACATAGGCAGAAACGTTAAGAACGAAATTATTTTATCACTTACTTCAATACCGGACAAACTAACCTCTTGGATGAAAATCTCTATGAACCTGTTTAATATATTCTCTGTCTATATGCGTATAAATCTGCGTTGTTGAAATATCAACGTGACCCAACATTTCCTGTACGGCACGGAGGTCAGCACCGCCCTCAAGCAGATGTGTAGCAAAAGAATGCCTGAACGTATGCGGATGTACTTGTTTATCTATTTTTGCCTCTTTTACATAACGGACAACTATCTTCCATACCCCCATTCGCGAGAGTTTTGTTCCTCTTGTATTAAGAAAAAGATGGTTTTCACTCTTGCCCTTTTTTTCAAGTAAAGGTCTGCTCGTTTTCAGATACTCTGTTACCCAGTTTACTGCACTGCTTCCAATCGGCACAAGTCTTTCTTTCGAACCTTTCCCGAATACGCGTATTATATCCTCATTAAAGTAGAGACCGGAAATTTTCAGGTTAATTAACTCACTTACACGTATACCGCAAGCGTAAAATACTTCCAGCAAAGCTTTATCTCTTAACCCGAGTTTCTTACTTACATCGGGCATCGACAGAATGGAATCTACTTCATTAATGGAAAGAACCTGGGGAAGCTTTTTGGACAATTTAGGGGAAGGTATTTTCTCAACAGGGTTTTCGGTTATATAGTTATTCTGAAATAAGTAGGAAAAAAATCCTTTAAGAGAAGAATGATAACGGGAAGCAGAATTGTTTGCAAGCCCTGCTTCTTTCAGAAACTTAAAAAAATCAGCAAGATGTTTATACTTTATCTGTTGGGGATCCTCTATATCATAATTCATCAAAAACTGGATCAGGTTGTTTATATCGCTTCTGTAGGAATCAATGGTATTCTCTGATAAGTTCTTTTCTAATTTTAATACAGCGAGATATTCATCCAGAAATATTTTCATTGTTCTTCTTTTTTCTCCGGTTCACCCTTTTCCATTTCCTCCTGTTTAGGATAGCGGATACGGCGATGGTGCTGCCCGAGAAGTATGCTTATAAATGCCTCTTTTATTTTATCTATATCGCTGAATGTGATTGGGGAATTGTCAAGTTGTCCGTCATTAATCCTTCCCTTAATAATTTTATCGATTAAATTTTCCACTTTTACGGGGTCGGGATCTTCAATAGATCTCACTGCTGATTCACTTCCATCGGCCAGCATGATAATTGCCGTTTCTTTGGTATTGGGTTTGGGCCCTGGATAGCGGTAATCGTCAATAATAACTTTTTCCTCGCCATACAGTTTTTTGGCCTTCTCAAAGAAGAAAGAAATTACCATTGTACCATGATGCATCGGAATAAAATCAATAACTTCCTGCGGAACGTTATACTCACGTGCAAGTTCTATCCCCTCTTTAACATGCCTGCTGATTAGTTCCACGCTTTCCTCAGGAGTAAGGTTTTCATGTACGTTCTGATTATTAAGCTGGTTTTCAACAAAGTTCTGAGGCGTGATAATCTTACCGACATCGTGGTAATATGCTCCCACCCTTGCAAGTAAAGGGTTAGCACCAATTTTTTCCGCAGCTGTCTCTGCCAGCGTACCCATAGTCATTGAATGATTAAAAGTGCCTGGCGCTTTTCTGGCCAGTTCCTTCAATAAAGGTCTGTCAAAATTCGAAAGCTCAAGGAGCGTAAGATCAGTTGTTATTCTGAAAAACCTTTCAAAGAATATAAGCAGACCATATGTAAGCACCGGGCTGATAAGTGCGTTCGTAGAAGCAAATGCAGTCTCTATCATTAGGGATTCGAAGGGGGCAAACCGTTCCAATCCAAAAGCAAAAACGGCAACCAGGTAACCAAGCAGTATGAAAAGAAATGATCTGAATATCTGAGAACGGTTTTTAATGTCCCTGACGGTGTAAACAGCAAGAGCCCCGGCAAAAATGTTCATTACAGCAAATGTATAATCATTACCCCTTAATGCACCTGCTATCAGGGAAATTATCACCGTGGTATAGAAACCCACCCGTGAATCAAAAATAATTGTGAGCAGCATTGTTGCTGCAGGAATAAATATAAGAAACTGCAGAGGGACATCTACTGTTATCTGGCTGATTAAAAAAGTTACAAAACAGACAAATACAAGAATTATCGTTATCAGCAGTAATTTCTGATTATCAAAAAAGATCTTCTTTCTGAAAAGGAAAAGATAAATGGTCAGCAATGCCAGCAGGAGTGATATATGGAAGAATTTTCCAACGAACTGAAGCCAGAAACCACTCTCTCCAATCTTTTCACCTTTAGCAGCTCTATAGGAATCTATTTTTAATTTAGCTTCTCTCGTCACCCTGTCGTGTTTGGCTATTATCCTCTCATTTTCATTAACTATCCCAACATATTTGGAAACATTGCTCTTAGCCTGATCAATTTCTTCCTGTGTAGCTTCCTGGCTGTATATAATATTAGGATTAATGAAATGAGATGCATATTCCTCTTGTGCATTTTTAAGATCTTCAGAATATTTCAACTGCTCAATCCCGTTCCTCACAATACGTTCAGCTGTTTTAACATCTATAAATTTGGCTGCCGCTTCTATACGGTCAATATTTCCTGTCCGGACAGCAATACTATCCTTATCGGTTGGGGACTGATTAATTACCCCATTTTTATAAACTTCAGCAAGAATGCTGTTTATGCTGTTCAGAATATCCTTCAGGTTTCTCCTCTGCAGCATATTTCTTTCCTGCCTTCGGAGATTCTGAAAGGTGTTATATGAGGGAGTACTGAGAAAAGTCGGGTTGAGATTTTCGTTACCGGAAGTCGAAAGCGTACTGTCGATGATCCCGATCAGAAAAGCATCGTAATTCTTAATTGTGTCAAGTATTGCATCTATTGTTTCCGGATTTTTCAGATATACAGGGTAAACACTGCTGGAAGCTGCTTTAAGTTCAGCCTGGTAGGTTTTCTGATCTTTAAATATAGGGAAACTGAACTGCGCAATTAGATCATCGTGTATCCATATTGAACCTACTGTAACTTCAGATTCAATGGACTCTCCCTTGGGAAACATAAATACTATAAGTACCACAGCACTGAGTCCTATCAGAAATTTCAGCCGGAGACTGCTTTTTTTATGTTCTTCCTTTTTCATTATTAACTTGTTTTTGCCCGTAATATCATTTCAATAAATTCACCTACGCCGCCGCTGTTATTATCATGCGCAGTAATAAAATCTGCATGCCGTTTAACTTCCGCTACTGCGTTTGATACTGCAACTTTAAAGCCTCCTACTTCGAAAAGACTTAAATCATTATACCAGTCACCTATTACTGCCGCCTGACTCACCTTGTATTTCATATATTTCAAAAGTCTTTTGAATCCCATTCCTTTGGAAGTTCCTTTATTCCTGATCTCGAGATAATAAATATTATCCCTGCTTTGCGACCGGAAATAAGACCTGTCCAAACCAAAGGTATAAGGGAATCCAAGCCTGTTGTAGACGTATCTCAGGTTGTCTTTATAATCTGAAGCAAATACAACCTCCAGTGTCCTGCTGCAATATTCATCATACGATTTTACTTCTTCATACCGCGCACCGAATTTCTCCATTATTTGCGGAATTACAGAATTCCTTTCAGTATAAAAGATAGCATCGTCGTGACAAAGAGCTATATTAAGCAAAAAAGTGTCTGCCAGTGTAATTGCTTTTCTAACATACTTTTCCTTTACGAAAGATTCAAACAAAACAGTACCTTCCCGGTGACTCTTAATCAATGCTCCATCCATCGATATGAGCGGAATATCGATGCCGAGATCAGAAGCAAGATCAATAATAGCGGAATGAAGTCTTCCTGTAGCTACAGTGAAATGAACACCATGCTCCGGCAGCAGCGATATCAGTTTTTGAGATTCCTTATCAATAAGTCCTTTGTCTGACAATAGCGTCCCATCGATATCTGAAACCACAACTTTAATATTTTTCAGAATTTCGTTTCTTTTCATTATTTCACTAAATACCGGAAAATGACTGATAATAAAACGTAAAATAATGATTATTTAATTAAAGTTTTCCAACCTGCTGCACTTAAGTTCTTGTAAATAATGATGATAGATACAATGCCGGCAGCCAGAAAAATCAGGGTTTTAAGTATATCCCCGAAAAGGAGGCTCCCCGTTCCGAATAGAAATGAATAAACCAATACAACACCTGCAATCCAGTTAACGAACATTCCGGGGAACTCTGCATCATTTTTTACTTCCGGAAGTTTATCCGAAATCTTTTTCCACAGAACACCGCCCGGGTGAATTCTTGTGTAGAACTTCAATAAAACATCTTCGCTGGTTGGTTTTGTCAGAAACGTAATACTAACCCAGACAAGCGTTGTGCACAAAACAAGTATAAATAACGTTATTGGAAATTCAATACCATTAATTTTTAGGATAGGATATACTACAAAAGGAGTAATCATTGCTGAAATCTCTGACCAGGCATTGATCCTCCACCAGTACCATCTCAGAATCAGGACTAATCCCAATCCGGCTCCGCACTCCATTATAAACACCCAGGCACCTGAGATTGTACCAATGAATAAAGTAACAATAGCAGAGATTATCATCAGCAGTATAGTAGCTATTCTTGAGATTCTTACGTAGTACGTTTCATTCTGCCCGCGGTTGATAAACCTCCTGTAGAAATCATTAATAAGGTATGATGTTCCCCAATTAAGCTGGGTTGCAATTGTGCTCATGTAAGCGGCAAAAAATGCTGCCACTAAGAGACCTTTTAACCCGGAGGGGAGAAAGTCTTTCATAGCGAAGATATATCCAAGCCCTTTCTGGTTTGAAGCCAGGTCAGGATAAAGAATTAAAGAACACAATCCCACGATAATCCAGGGCCAGGGGCGTATTCCGTAATGAGCAATCTGAAAAAATAATGTTGCGAATAATGAATGTTTCTCATCTTTGGCAGACATCATCCTTTGTGCTACATATCCGCCTCCTCCCGGCTCAGCACCTGGATACCACGAGGCCCACCAGATTATACCAACATAAGCAAGGAATGAGGTCACTGAAAGCGAAAAGGCCATTCCAGCATCTTTGATATTGGAAATTACCGGCAGGAATTTAAACGTATATTCGGGCAGTTTGTTCTGCAGTCCGGTAATTCCTCCTACCTGGCTGGAATTGACAACAAGAACCGCAAGGATTATACAGCCGGTCATTGCGATAAAAAATTGGAAGGCATCCGTAATTACAACACCCCATAGACCTGAGAGTGCCGAATAGAAAGCAACCAGAAGCATACAGCCGAAAACATAAAATATTACTTCGGATTCAGGAATTCCGAACATTCCTGTTAATATTGATGCCATTGCTTTATTTACCCACCCCATTATAATGACATTAATAAATAAGCCGAGGTAAACAGCTCTGAATCCTCTTAAAAATTTTGCCGGTTTACCAGAGTATCTTATTTCTGCAAACTCAACTTCCGTCATAATCCCCGCCCGTCTCCATAACTTTGCAAAAAAGAAGACCGTAAGTAGTCCCCCGAAAGCAAAATTCCACCAAACCCAGTTGCCGGCAATTCCATTTTTTGCAACCAGTTCTGTAACAGCCAGGGGCGTATCTGCAGCAAACGTTGTCGCAACCATCGACAAACCTGCAAGGTACCATGGAAGATTCCTGCCCGACAGGAAAAATTCATCAGTACTTTTACCTGCTCTCCGGGTGTAATAAAGGGCAATGCTTAAAGTAAAAATGAAATATGCAAGGATGATAAGATAGTCGATTAAACTCATATGAACACCTAGATCCGTTTTGTAAATAAAGAAGAGAGGTATCCGGTTAACAATGTAACTGCAACTCCTATAAAAGTAAACCAGGTCCAGGCCGTAAGTTTGAAAGAAATAATAAAAACCATTACAAGTATACCGAGAGAAAAACCGAACAGGGCATTTGTCTGGCTGGTTCTTTTTGTGAACAAACCCAACAAAAATGTTCCGAGCAGCCCGCCGTATGTGAAAGAAGCTATACTGAGTGCAAGTTCCACCACAGCTGTGGAGGTATTCATAAAGAAAACAGCAGATAGTACAAGCACTGCAGCCCAGAAGATAGTGATGAACCTTGAAACAGATAATTTGTCGACTTTACTTCCCCAGACCGGCTGAAGTAAATCCATCATAGTGGAAGAGGAAAGGGAACTCATAGAACCTGCAAGGGTCGACATAGCAGCAGCAAAAAGTCCGGCTATAATTATCCCGGAAACACCGGGCGGAAGAACGTGGATTATAAAATTGGGAAATATCTCATCTGGCTTCATATTTATGCTGCCGTAGTATGCATATAACATCACCCCGAGTACCAGGAAGAGCGCGAACTGGAAAATTATAATCAGGCCGCTCCCAATAACAGCTTTCTTACTATCCTTTAAATCCTTAGCTGCAAGAAGCCTTTGTACAATTAATTGATCTGTACCGTGAGAGGCCATCGATAAAAAAGCACCTCCGGCTATACCACCGATTAGAGTGTAAGGCTTATCAAAGAAAGATTTTATACTTCCCGATAAACCGAGATTAAGTACCTGGAATTTGTCGCTGCCGGAAGCTGCATATACAACTGAATTCCATCCGTCAGGCAGCAGATTCAATATGAAAAAGCCTGCCAGCAAAGCGCCGAAAATATATATAAACATCTGGATGACATCTACCCAGATAATTCCCTTTACTCCTCCTGTATATGTGTAGATTAAAGATACCGCAGCAATAATAATAATAGCAGCAGGATATTCGATATTTAATAATAATTTTAAGGGAATCGCTGTGGCGAAAAGCCTTACCCCGTCTGCTGCCGTCCTGGTGACCAGGAAAACTACCGAAGCATAATTCCTTGTTTTATTTCCGAACCGGGTTTCGAGAAAAGTATAGGCAGTTTTTAGTTCACCTTTATAATACGCAGGCAGAAACCATACGGCTACAATAATTCTTCCGATTAAATAGCCGAAAGTTATCTGCAGAAAATTAAGGTTTGTTAAATATGATAAGCCGGGAATGGAAATGAAGGTTAGACTGCTTGTTTCTGCTGCCACAATGGAGAAGCATACCGCCCACCAGGGGACAGTTTTAGAACCCAGGAAATAATCCTTAACGGTTCTTTGTTTTCCGCCCGAAATTATTCCGAAAACCGCTATACCGATTAAGTAAACCGCAATGATAACATAATCGAGCGATCTTCCTGACAATAAATTATTCCTTCTTTAATTCTCCGAAGGCTTCATCAACCGTTTCGCAGACGGGGAGTACACGGTCCAGTTGAGTAATTTTAATAAGTGAGTATACTCTTTCTGATGGTGCGGCAATACGCATGGCCCCGCCGTTAGAATTCAGAATTCTGTTCGCTACAAGTATTGCACTTAAACCTGAACTATCGCAGGTTTCAACTTCACTCATATCAAGAATTAGTTTGTTAATCCCCTCAACCTTAAGCAGCATAGTAAATTCACCTTTAACCAGTCCTGAAATATTAGTATCGAGCCTTTTTTCATTCAATTTAAATATTGTTATCTCGTCGATCCTTTTGATCTCGAAATTCATATTATTCCTTAAAACATTTTCAAGCAATTTAACAAATTTTTGTATGAATTCTCAGCATCAGTACTATTATTTATAACCTGGATATTGTAGAACTTATCCGGATCCCCTTTCGCAAAACCCATCTTATATGGAGCCTTAATGCGGTTTACAATATAGCTGCAGAAGAGGTTTTCCTGCCTGTTCAGGTCTATTACAGCCTGGAATCTCATCGGTTCAAGCTTATCGCTTATTCTTTTAGATGGAAGTTTTAATTTGCTGATATCGTCAACACTGTAACCGATGGCTTTCTGACGGAATTTGGTAGGCAGCAGATTCACTTTAAAATCGTGTGTGAATACTGTAACGCTTTTCCTGTTGTCATCGAGATAATCAAGAATAAAAAATGCCTGTCCGAAATCTGCGTCATTTTCAGGCATAGCTACAAAAAAATTAAATGATTTCCTGAAAAAATCCCGAAAGTTGGTTTCGGTTATTTCGAAATCCTTTAATTTATTTTTTATTAATAATCCGGCTATTTTGTCTTTAAGTTGTCCAATCATTTCTTTTCAGAGTCTTCAAGTTTTGTAATAAATTCTTTTTCATTAAGTATTGAAACTCCAAGCTTTTCAGCTTTTGCAAGTTTCGATCCTGCATTATCACCGCAAAGGAGGTAATCCGTGCTTTTGCTTACTGAGGACGTAACCTTACCTCCAAACTTAACAATTTTATCGCTTGCATCTTCACGGGAGAAATTATTCAGAGTTCCCGTCAGCACAAAAGTCTTACCGGTAAAGAAAGTATCCTTCTCAATTTTCTTCTCAGCTGTGAAATTCAGTCCGTGCTTTTTGAGCTTCTCAATAATTTTTTTATTATGAGGGTCACTGAAGAATTTCACTACGCTCTGGCTTATACTGGGACCAATATCATGAATAGCTTCAATCTTCTCTTCACCCGCATCCATCAGCTCATCAATTGAATTAAAGTAATCAGCCAGCTTTTTTGCTGCCCCTGAACCAACATACCGTATTCCTATTGCAAAAAGAACTTTGGCAAACGGTTGTTTTTTGCTGTCCTCTATGGCAGCTAATAAATTGTCCACGCTTTTTGCGCCGAGCCGCTCTATCGCTACAAGATCATTCCTTCTTCCTTTTAGATCGTAAATATCATCATAATTACGGAGTAGTCCGTTTTCAGCAAAAAGGTTAATGAGCGCTGTTCCGAGTCCTTCTATGTCCATCGCACCGCGTGCAGCGAAATGTTCAAGTCTGCCTCTTATTTGTGCAGGGCACTCAGTGTTCTCGCAGTAATAAGCTGCTTCTCCCTCAGGTTTAAATAAAGGAGATTTGCATACAGGACATTTCTTTGGAGGCTGAGCCGGTTTGCTGTCTGCCGGTCTTTCCTCTTTAACTACTGAAACGACCTTCGGGATAACATCTCCTCCCTTTTCGATGACAACTTTATCCCCTTCCCTTATATCTTTTCTTCTTATTTCATCGATGTTATGAAGCGTTGCCCTGCTGATAGTTGAGCCTGCAAGAAAAACAGGTTCCAGTTCTGCAACAGGCGTTACAGTTCCTATCCTGCCAACCTGCCAGGTGATTTTATGTAATTTTGTAAATGCCTGTTTAGCCTTGAACTTAAAGGCAACTGCCCAGCGAGGGGATTTTGCAATATTTCCGAGTATTCTTTGATGACGCAGTGAATTTACTTTTATAACAGCTCCGTCTACTTCATACTCAAGCGAGTTCCTCTTTTCTTCCAGCTTATTGCAGGCTTCAATTACAGCATCAATATTTTTGCAGAGTTTGAATTCGGGGTTTACATTAAATCCAAGCTTCTTCAGTATCTGAAGGTTTTCATACTGCGATTCGTAGTTTTCATCCAGGCTGATTAAGGTATAGATAAAAACATTAAGGGGTCTCTTCGCTACTATACGGGGATCCTGCAGCTTAAGCGTTCCTGCTGAAGAGTTGCGGGGATTGGCAAACAGCTTTTCTCCCTGCTCCTCCCTCTCCTTATTCAGTTTTAAGAAATCTTCCAGCTTCATAAAGATTTCACCTCTTACTTCAATATCGCTGAACGAGTATGGGTATGAAGTTTTTTTGTTCAGCCGCAGAGGGACTGAGCGGATTGTCTTTATGTTTGTCGTTATCTCCTCTCCAATTACCCCGTCTCCTCTTGTCGCTGCAGTCACAAGATAGCCGTCAACATAATGAATACTTACCGAAGCCCCGTCTATTTTGGGTTCAACTACGTATTCAACTTTTTCCTCTTTCGGCAGTCCCTCCCTGATCCTCCGGTCAAAATCAAACAGCTCTTCTTCATTATAAGTATTAGCAAGACTCAGCATTGGTATAAGATGAGTTACCGGCTTAAATTCTTTGGTGAGATCTGTGCCAACTCTCCGTGTAGGTGAATTGGGAGTAATTAAGTCTGGATTCTCCTCCTCCAGCTTTTCGAGTTCTTTCATAAGAGAATCGTACTCCCGGTCGCTGATCGTAGGTTCGGTCAGGACGTAATACCGGTAATCGTGCTCTCTTATTATATCACGTAATTCTTCTATCCTTTTCCGTGCTGCCATCGACATTATTTTTTCCCTGCCTGTGGGAGATCCTGTAGATATTCAATACCGTTTGAATCAATTTTTACATGTGAAACCGACCTTGATTTAGGATTAAAAACCAGCGGCTTATTATTAAGCTGTAATTTAATAGCAGAGGATTTTCCGAATGTGATCTTAAAATTATCGGCAGCTTTTAGTGATTTCTGAGAATTGGGAAATAATATAAATTCTTCTTCTTTTGTATTATCAAGAATAAGTTTCACCCAGGAGGTATCTGTGGTATGGATCAGCAGGTTAAGGCTGTCTGTTGATACAGCTTTACTCTGTGTAGAATCAACTGTGCTGCCGGGTGTTTCCTCGTATCTTCGTTGTGATTCTGTAACAACTTCATCGTAAGGTTTTTCAGGGACAACTATTTGATCATTGCTGCTGAAGAAGAACATATAGATCAGCCCTATCAGTATAATAGCTCCGCCTATTGAAGCCCCGATGATAATACTGTTTTTATTGCCGGGCATAGTTTCACTTCTCTTTGGTGCAGTAGAGTCGAATGCAGCAGGCTTTGAATATATTGCATTTGACTGGTGAGCAGAATGCTTTATTTCCCTGAATTTCTCTTTTTTATCCTCTGTTTTCTCTGGTGTTTTTTCTTCTGGTTTAGCAGATATTTTCTCTTCCGCTTTAACTTCCTCCTGCGTTTCAGGTCTGGCCGGCTGATCTTCCGGCTCATATTCGTATGGAAGTCCTTCCCTGGCACGCTCATATTTTTTCAATATGATATCAGGATTCAGTCCCGCAGCATTTGCATACTCTTTCAGGAATGCCTTCACATATAACTCGGGAAGGAAGCTGAAATTGCCTTCTTCTAAAGCTTCAAGAAACTTCAGATCAATACGGGTTCTGGCAGATAAATCCTTTAATGATAAGTTATTCTTAATTCTTGCCTGTTGTAATTCTTCAGCTAATTTATCGAACATTTTCTTTTATGATTTTTATTTAAACAATTTATATTCTGACCAGTTTAGCTGCAAAAGCTCCGTCAAGCTGATGCGAATGAGGGAACGTCTGGATGCAGCCGTTAGGGTCAATGATTTCTCCGGGAAAAGATCCTGATGCGCTTTCCAATTTGAATTCAGGGTGCGCGGAAAGAAACTTATTTACAATATCGCAGTTTTCCTCGGGTTCGATGGAGCAGGTGCTGTAAACAACTACGCCTTCCGGCTTCACCAGGGAAGCGGCCTTTTCTAAGAGCTGATATTGAAGCTCTGTCATTCTTCTGATATCAAGGAGATCTTTCTTCCATTTAATATCGGGTTTCTTACACATAGTTCCTGTGCCTGAACAGGGAACATCAGCAAGTACACGGTCAAATCCCGCATCGGAATATTGAAGAGCATCAGTTTCGATAAGTTTAATGGAATTAATTCCAAGGCGGATAATATTTCTCTCCATTATTTTTAAACGTGCTTCAAAGCGGTCAATTGCAATTATTTCACCTTCATCGTGCATCAGGCCGGCAATGTATGCGGTCTTTCCGCCGGGAGCTGCACACATATCAAGAACCCTCATTCCGGGCTGTGTATCAAGCAGCCTGCAGGCAAGTCCCGCACTTTCATCCTGTATGTTAAAATATCCCTCTGCATAATATTCCCAGGCTGTTATGTTAGTTAAATTCTGAAGCTTGAAAAATTCGGGAAGATATCGTCCAGGTTTAAATCTAAGATTAACCTTATTAAGCAGCAGTCTGAACTCATCCGGGTTTGTTTTTAGTGCATTTATTTTAAGGGTCAGGAAAGGTTTTTCATTATTTGCTGCAAGCAGCTTCTCTGTTGCTTCCCTTCCGAACCTTGCCAGGTACCGTTTCACCATCCACGATGGATGCGAGTAGTAAGCAGAAAAGTAGCCTGGTAGGTCTTCTTCAGGATCCGGGTAACGGATTGCGTTTTTACTCCTGATTATATTCCGGAGAATGGCATTCGTAAGATCAGCAGGCTTCTGCCCCTGCAGCTTTTTTACAAATTCAACCGCTTCATTCACCACAGCAAAGTCGGGCACCCTGTCAAGAAACATTATCTGATACAGGGCAACACGGAGACCATTTTTAAGATTTGGAATTGCTTTAGAGAATTGTCCTTTATAAAATCCGTTCAGCACCCAGTCGAGCCTTCCCATCCACCTTACTACACCGTGCACTATTTCATAGAGAAGGGCTTTATCAGGACCTGTCAGATCGCTGTTACGCATTTCATTATCAAGCAGTCTTTCAAGGTATGAATCCGTTCTTTCAACCCTGTTCAGTATCTTAACTGCAAGTCCTCTGACTCCTGAATACAGGTCTCTTACTTTATGTTCTTCAAATTGTTCAGCCATACTAATTATTGTTTCTCTCTTTCACTCTCAGTAATTTTGAAAATAGTATTGAACAGATCTTCATCCGCTTTGGTCATATTAACTTTTCGCCTTAGCATCACTCTCTTAGCAGTATCTATGCCCTTGCTTACTTCATAAGTTTCCATATGCTCTCTGCCGCCCCAGGAAAATGAAGGTATAAATTTATCGGGGAAGCCGTCCCCAAAAATATTACAGGAGAAACCGGTGATAGTTCCGGTGTTAAACATAGTATTTATTGCTGTCTTTGAGTGATCTCCCATAATCAGGCCCAGGAACTGGAGACCGGTATCAACCTGTTTGCCTTTCATCCTGATATTTATGGTGCTGTAATTGTTCTTAAGATCGCTGCAGTTGGTATCTGCACCAATGTTGATCCAGCTCCCGAGATAAGCATGCCCCAGAAATCCTGAATGCTGTTTATTCGTATATGGCATTATTATCGTTTCTTCAACTTCACCGCCGATCTTGCATACGCTGCCTATTGACACATTCTCATAAATGTTTGTAAGGGCTTTGATCTTTGTCTTGTCACCAATGGCAACAGGACCTTCAATTACGCTATTGGGATAAATCTCAACATCTTTTCCGATGTATATTGGACCGTTTGATGCATCTATTACCACACCCGGTTTGATAACAGTCCCGGTTTCAATTATAACATCATCTTTATTAATCAGGTTAACGCTCCTGAATAGTCTCGCCTCTTCGGAAATGCCCGGTGCATTTATAAGATTAAAATCCTGTTTTATTTGAGCACCGTTTAATTTTATAAGATCCCATATATAATCCACTGTATCTACATAAGAATTCTCCGAGTGGATCCCTTCAAAGTCAGAAGGTTCAGGTGATCCTTTTATTGAAGCTTTGATCTTATTAAGGCTCGCTGAGGTTACTTTTGCCGCAATAAGAACGTCATCTTTTACTAATACTTTTTCGGCTTTACTTTTTCCTATTAGGTCAAAAAAGTTTTCGTCGATTAAAACCCTTCCGTTGATAAAAAGATAATTATCATCCTCAAGCAGGTTTACACCGATACCCGGGTTATTCTGCTTAACTGTTTCTTCAAGGTACTTTCTGCAGAAAAGCGTCTG
>Ga0075280_10000028_pt1 | contig 14126 bp, 8 predicted proteins | sample SF_Rice_10C_0N_4_FD_69780 | JGI IMG/M metagenome (GOLD analysis project Ga0075280, IMG submission 69780) | Rice paddy soil microbial communities from Twitchell Island, California, USA - SF_Rice_10C_0N_404 | ecosystem: Environmental > Terrestrial > Soil > Paddy field/soil | place: USA: Twitchell... | reverse complement strand
GATCGGCAATAATTCTTCCCTTATATCCTACCGGACCAATTGAGCCGGCTTCAGCACCAGTAATCTCTACAAGTTCCTCTGTGTGAGCAGGACGAACGGCACCTCCCAAGGCTCTTTCAAGCTTGGCTTCGTTTACTTCTTCATTTCCAAGCATTAGAACAAGAACTGCACTGCCGGCGTGTATATATACCCTTGACTTTGCACATTGCGTCTCATCAATTTTAAGGAACTCACAAAGTTCGTCAATCGATTTTACATTTGGAGTGTGAATCTTTTTTATTTCTTCACTCTTTTCGCTTCTTGCTTTACCATCTGTTTTTGAAGTTGCTACTTCAAGGTTGGCAGCATACCCGCAATTTTCGCAGTGAGCAACAGTATCCTCACCGGCATCGGATTTAACCATAAATTCTTCTGAGCCCGAGCCGCCCATTGCACCGCTGGAGGCACCAACAACAAAATATGATAAATGACAGCGGTCGAATATATTTCTGTAAGCCTTGTCGTGCAGGCTGTAAGAATGATCGAGTCCTGCAGGAGAAATGTCGAATGAGTATGCATCCTTCATCAGGAACTGCCGTCCGCGTATTACCCCGCTTCTCGGTCTCGATTCATTCCTGAACTTAGTCTGGATCTGATACCAGATCTGCGGCATATCCTTATATGATTTAAGAACATTTCTTGCATGGAATGTCATTATTTCTTCATGAGTAGGTGCAAGCACATATTCACGGTTTACAATCTGGAAAAGTATATCCCCGAATGCCTCAACCCTTCCTGATTCCTCCCATATCTCCTTAGGATTTAATGCAGGCAGATGAAATTCCTGTCCCCCAATAGCATTCATTTCCTCCCGGATAATTTCGGATATCTTCCTTATTACACGGTACCCTACAGGCAGAAAAGAATAAATACCCGCTGCAAGCATCCGGATCATACCTGCACGAAGCATTAAAATATGACTGGTAACAACAGCATCACTGGGTACTTCTTTTAAAGTCGGAACAAAGGATTTACTGAGTCTCATAATAACGTCTGATTAAGGGTGACAAAAACATTAAATCGTTGACAAAAATAAAGATTTGATGATGCTTATCAAAATGATGTTATTTGAATTTTATTTAGTCTTTTTAAATCATAATTTCAGCAGATATTAAAAGAATTAAAAAGGAATATATGAAGCTGGTAAGCAATCCCTGGCACTCTGTAAATCCGGGCAAAGATGTTCCGGAAATAGTAAATAGTATTATTGAGATACCGAAAGGCTCAAAGGCGAAATATGAGCTGGATAAAGTAAGCGGATTATTGAGGCTTGACCGTGTTCTGTTTTCTTCAGTTCACTATCCTGCTAATTATGGATTCATTCCGCAGACATACTGTGACGATAAGGATCCGCTTGACATCCTGGTTATCTGTTCAATCGACGTTGATCCTTTATGCATAATCGAGAGTAAGGTTATAGGAGTTATGCATATGACCGATGAAGAGCAGGTTGATGATAAGATAATTGCAGTTGCAAAAAATGATATGTCAGTTAACTATATAAATGACATAAACGAACTTCCCCCTCATACTGTGGTTGAATTAAAAAGATTCTTTGAGGATTATAAAAAACTTGAGCAGAAAGTGGTGCTTGTTAAAGATTTCCTTGGAAAGGAAAAAGCGTATAAGATAATAAAAGACAGTTTGGAACTTTACATAGAAAATGCGGAAGAACTAAGAGCTAAATTGTAAATGGTCAGCTTTTTTAACCTGAACCTGTTTTATAATATACACTGCATCGCGCGGACGGACAAGTTCCGCACAACTGAAAGTTACCTTTTCTCCTTTTGATGCCGACTGTACTTTATTATTATCTTCTTGTAAGATATTATCTACTTTAATCCGAACCACGCCTGTAGTTTCCCCGATTATATATATTTCGTCTCCTTCTCTCAGAATACCGGTCTCAATTGAAATATATACAACGCCGGCCTGTTTATAATAATTTACAACCCTGCCGAGGAACTCTTTCCGTGTATTTGCCCTGCTTCCGTAAATGCCGGCATATTCTTCAGAACCAGGAGTATCAAAATAAAAGCCGGTGGAAAATCCCCGGTTGAATACTTTTTCAAGCTCTTTTAACAAATCAGTTTTAATTTCCTGCGTTAACTTTCCTTCATAATAAAGATCAATGGCTTTACGGTAGGCAGCGGTAACGGCAGCAGCATACTCAGGACTTCTTTTTCTTCCTTCAATTTTAAATGAATCGATACCGGCTTCAATCAGCTGGTCAATAAAGCCTATAGTACATAAATCTTCGGGAGATAAAATATAATCTTCACCTACTATCATACTTTTACCGATCGTCGGATCATAAACTTCATATTCTCTTCTGCAGGGCTGAATACATTCACCGCGGTTAGCACTCTTATCGAATAAATGGTGACTCATAAAGCACCGGCCGCTTACTGCTATGCACATTGCTCCGTGTATAAATACTTCAATTTCAAGATCTGTAAATGCCCTGACTTTTTTAATATCCTCCAACGTGCATTCTCTGGCAAGCACTATTCTCTCGGCACCAAGATCTTTATAGAACCCGGCAGCAAGAGAATTGGACACCGATCCCTGGGTGGAAATACAAAAAGGCATTTCTAATTCTTTACACAGCTGGACTACTGAAAAGTCCCAGCAGATTATTCTATCGACCCCTGCTTTCTTTGCCTTAAGAACAATTTCACGAAGCTGAGGAAGTTCTTCTTCATAAATTATTGTGTTGAGAGTAAGGTAGGTCTTTACATCTCTTTCCTTACACAAGGAGGTCAGTTCCAGCAGGTTATCCGTCCTGAAGTTGGAAGCTTTTGCACGCATATTCAGTTTTTCAACGCCGAAGTATACAGCATCGGCCCCTGCATTTACCACTGCTGTAAGCATGGTTTTATTTCCTGCGGGGGCCATAAGTTCAGGTTTGGTGTTTGTCATTCGTTGTCTGTTATTCTTAATCATCTTCAATCAATTGCTAATATTTCGTTTCCATCTTAATGCTAAAAATTCAAACTCTTTATGATTTTGATTCCCAGATCTCAGCTATTTCGATAATCACTCTTACAGCCATTTCCATATCCTGTATTGCAACCCATTCGACTTTTGAATGAAAGCTATGTTCACCGGCAAAGATATTAGGACAAGGAAGTCCCATAAATGAAAGTCTTGAACCATCCGTACCGCCGCGGATCGGGTGCATAATTGGTTCAATGTTCAGATTCTTCATCGCCTGCTCAGCATAATCGGTTACCTGGGGATGCTTTACCAGTATTTCCTTCATGTTGCGATATTGTTCGATCACCTCAAAATCAAGTTTGGCAGCAGGATACTTTTTAACGGTCTTTTCAGCCAGACTTTTTAACAGTTCTTCATACTCTTTCAGTTTGGAAGTTTCAAAATCTCTGATGATAAATTTTAATGTTGCAAGTTCTTCGTTGCCATTAATGGAAGTACAATGAACATAACCCTCGCGGCCTTCGGTAGTTTCAGGCGAAAGTTTATCTTTAGGGAGACTTTCTATAAATTCCGAGGCAACTCTCACTGCATTAACCATTATTCCTTTGGCGTAACCGGGATGTATATTCTTCCCGTGAATTTTAATATTAACCGCATCTGCACTGAATGTTTCAGATTCAACCTCTCCCCTGCTCTGGCCATCTACTGTATAAGCATATTTTGCACCGAATTTTTCTACATCGAATTTCTCAGTTCCTCTTCCCACTTCCTCATCGGGTGTAAAACAAATTTTAACAGGACCATGCTTAACTTCAGGGTGAGTAAGCCAGTAATTTACGGCATCCATAATTTCAGCGACACCTGATTTATTATCCGCACCAAGAAGTGTAGTTCCATCAGTGGTGATAATATCAAATCCATTCATATTCTTCAAATCAGGATTTTCACTCTCCAAAATTACCTGGGATGGATCTTTAGGAAGCTTAATATCACCGCCCTTGTAATTTTTATGGATAACCGGATTCACTCCTGCCCCGGTAACAGCCGGAGAGGTATCAACATGGGCGATAAATCCAATTGGAGGAACATTTTTATCACTATTTGAAGGAAGGGTAGCCATTACATAGCCATACTCATCCATATGGGCATCTTTTAATCCCAGCTTTTTCAGCTCTGCCGCCAGGTCTTTCGATAGAACTTTCTGTTTTTCAGTTGAAGGGAATGAAGTAGAATCTTCATCTGATTGAGTGTCGTATTTCACATAATTAAGAAACCGATCTACACAGGTAAATTTATATTTATCATCAAACATGAGCACCTCATTTTTAATTAGTTAAGTCAATAAAATTAACTCAAATAGGCAAGAGTATCAACCAAATTGATCGATAGAGGAGATATTAAAGGGTCCCTACGTTCAATGTAGTTCAAGTTTAAGTTCGAAGGTTTAAGAAAAGTCCTATTTTGGAATCCAGGGTCCCATCTAAATTAAATCACGATAACAAAATAATTCAGGTTTTAGATAATATTTAAATGGATTAAACCGCTATTGTTTTGAAGTCACTATTATAACTGATCAATAAACAAGAACAGCTTTGCGAGAGTGTTTGACCTCAGGTATATTGGGTTTACAGCGTATTCAAAGCGCTTTCAAAGCGTATTCAGAGCGTATTCACAGCGTATTCAATGCGTTTTCATAGTGTATTAAGGTCGGGGTTAATAAGTGTTTTTATCTCAAAAGTAGGTTCTAAGCGGAAAGCTGCAATTTGCCTGAAGTTACGATACCCTGGTTTGAGTTTTACGGTCAATTAAAAGCACATTATAAGAAAGGGACGGATATTCCGTCCGTCCCGTTAAAGGAGGGTAATGATAGACTCTATTGATTTTTTTCTATCATTTTTATTTCTACTCTGCGGTTCATAGCTCTTCCTTCAGGTGTATCGTTTGTTGCGATCGGATTTGATTCACCATGAGGAACGACTTCAAGCCTGTTCCTGTCAATACCTTTATTGATCAGATAATCAACTACAGATTGAGCTCTTCTCTGTGATAAATCCATATTGTAGGATTCTGAACCCACTGCATCAGTATAACCATCAACTTCCCAACGGGTATCCGGATTATCTTTCATTGTCTTTGCCAGGTTATCAAGAGTAGGGTAAGCATTAGGCAGCAAGTCAGCTTTATTGAATTCAAAATTCGTATCTCCGCTGAGAGTAATTTTTTTAACAACGGTATCAGCTTTTGCACAGCCATCCTCGTCGACTTGTTTGCCGGCAGGGGTATTGGGACATTTATCTTTGTAATCAGGAACACCATCCATATCGCTGTCCTTCGGACATCCGGTTTCGTCCACAGCAGCTCCCTGGGGTGTATCAGGACATTTATCATTATTGTCAAATACACCATCACCGTCTGTATCCGGACATCCTTCATCATTTACCTGAATTCCTGCAGGAGTGTTAGGACATTTATCGAGATTATCCGGCACACCGTCATTATCTGCATCTATTGCACAGCCGTTTTCATCGACTTCCATCCCCGATTTTGTATTCGGGCATTTATCTTTATAATCAGGAACACCATCTCCGTCCCTATCAAGCGGGCATCCGAATTCATCGACTGTTACACCCTGCGGAGTATCAGGACACATATCCTTAGAATCCTCAATGCCGTCGCCGTCGCTGTCTGACGTTGTAAATAATGAATAAGCAATACCTCCCATTATAGTGACCATATAATCATTATTTCCGCCGGTTGCCAAATCATCCCAGTTATCATGAGGACTTAAAAACGCTCCAAGTCCGAGATTCAGGTTAATCGATTGCGATAACAGAAATCTCAAACCTAGTTCAGCCTGGAATATTGTTTCCTGTTTTGTGTATTTACCAAGAAGATTATTCTTAAGAGGATGATCATTATTGTCTTTAGGGTTGAACCACATATAGGAAGCCCCCATACCAACATAAGGAAAAACTGCTTCTTCTATTGAAAATGTATAGGTAAGATCCCCGCCGATTCCGGTAATATTAGTTCTGAATACGCCGGGTATTTTACCATTATCTTCGCCCCCCAGGAAACCGGCAAATACAAAACCTTTTATCCCCAATATTCCCTGATTGGTAGTAGGGAAGAAATACTCTAATACTCCTCTTCCTATAATATCCGGACGAACTTTATTGTAATCTGTTTTTGCAAGCGTCATCCCCGCCTCTGCGCCAAGCATCAGAGTTCCAGAGAAGGCATGATGCTTAATATTACGGTTTACCTGAGGAATCACCTGATTATTTAATAAAATTAGAATCATTATTATCCCTAATAGTTTCAATCTCATATTCTTATCCTTTCCATTAATTTAACATGTCGTCAAAAAGATAAATTACTGGAATGATAGCCTTTTACTGTGGAACAGGATACATTAGTAGGGATTTGTGATATTTATGCCATTGAGGATATAAGGGCTTACCGTCCTCTATCCGGGGCTGAACTTATTTTAAGAGCAGGATTTTGCGAACAAGAGAAGTATTTTGTGTGATAAGGGAGACAAAATAAATTCCTGAACTTAGCCGTGTGCCATCAAACTGCATTTTATAATCACCGGAATTCAGATAGCCGCTATGCAGTATTGAAACCGTTTGCCCAAGAATATTTGTAATTCTCACAGTTACGTTGGTACCCCGGGGAAGAAAAAACTCAACTGTTGTCGACGGGTTAAAGGGATTGGGATAATTCTGATACAGCTCGATCTTATCAGGATTTAAAGGATGATCTTTTATTGAATTAGGAGCAGAAAAAAGCAGCGTAACGTCACCGATATTAGTCATTGAACTATCGATTATTATTTTGTCGCTTACAGCATTTGCATAACCTATTTTTTGAGCAACCAGATAATAACTGCCGTAGGGAAGAAAATTTTCTCTGAAATTGCCGTTAGTTTGGGAGAACGCATACGTAATTAAATTGTTTTCCGCCGATTGAGCATAGACAATGGCATCGGTAACACTGCTGTCCCGGTTCCCGGCGATACCCACTGTTCCGGAAATTATTCCGCCTCCGATGGATGAATCCCTGGGCATATAAATATCTGCATTGGAAATCTGCGAACCAATATAAATTGAATCAGCATTCTGCCAGAAACTCGGATTGTTTCCAAGAGAGTCATAATAAGCAGGTATAAAATAATCGGAAAATGATTGTACAAAATAGTACCCGGAGTCAATAATATCATCAACAGCATATGAACCATCGGGATTAACAAAGGCTGTATACGCACCGTCCAAAGCCGGAGAATTCAGCTTTGAGGGTATTACTTTACTTGGAGTGTGTGTACCGCTTCTTACTACGACAATGCCTTTTTTCAATGGATAAATCGCAAGCGAGTCATATATTGTTCCTGAGATGGAATTTGGTGAGGGCGATTTTCTTACAAGATTAAAATCAGCCAATGCAACACTATTTGTATCAACAAAAATCTGAGCTGCACTTAATGGTTCATACTGCTGATTATAAAAGGAAACATAAAATGAATCACTGCCTGCGGCTACAGTATAATTTCCAACAGGAAGTTCAGCAGAATAATTCCCTGCGGCGTCTGAAATAGTCCGGGCAATAACGAAGTTACCTCCGTAAAGGAAATAAACATCTGCATTTGATACGGGGGATCCTTCAGAACTTATGTTTCCCTGCATAATTCCTGAATAGAAATTATCCTCATAATAATCAATTTTTACCTTGAGATATGCATAAGGATTAAAACTATTATTGTATACAAAGAGCGTATCCACTGTATCCTCGTAAGTATAGTTCAAATAACCTGATAGGATACAATCCATCATAATTGAGTCACCAGGTTCTATAGTAATCGGGTATCTCCAGGAACGGTTAAATCTCAGGTAATAAAAATCATTGTGGCTATAATAAATACTGTCAATAATAAGCGGTTCATTCCCGGTATTTATAAAATAAGCATTTTGAAGCCGATGAAAAATATCCTCATATTCGAGCTCTCCCGGGCGTATCTGCAGTACCGGCTGAGCGTGTAAAGACAGGTAACTCAGGATTACAAAAATTCCTGTTATGAATACTTTCATGATTATTGTTTAAGTCGATTTAAATAAGTATACTATTAGTAAATTAAATGAACGAATAGTGACAAGCAAATAATTACTACTTTTGACTGAGCAAAAGCTAAATTACATTAATTTTTCAAAAAATGAATTGGATGAACTTTTTTCGGAGGCAAAATCCGGAAATTCTTCGTCTTTCAGCAAATTATCCTCGAAAATAAGAGATATTTCATATAGCTATTTTCTCTCAAAATTAAGACATGGAAAGATACCTAATGTTGAAGATGTGGATGACCTTTCCAACACAGTTTACCTATCCTTTGCCGAGCAATATCATAAAATTGAAAACCTTGAGAACTGGCTCAGAAGAGTGTTATTTCTGACATTCGTGAACTGGTATAAAAAATCCAAAAAAAGAAGGACATTTGAGCTTGACGAGGCTTATCATATTGAACAGAACGCCGAACATCCTTCAGTCAAAATTGATGCAGAAAAAATTGTCTCCATTTTAAATACATTGAGTACAGATAAACGGGAGATATTCAGGATGAGATTCTGGGAAGATCTGAAATTCGCAGAAATAGCAGAAAATCTGGGGAAATCGGAAGATGCGATCAAGAAAATGTTCTACAGGACGATTGACGAGCTAAAAATTAAAATATAAGGTGTCCCTTTATTTATAAAGTCTTTACTAATTGATTATAAACGTGAAACATACTTTGAGATGAGTACTAAAGATAAAATATTAGAAATTCTAGAGAAGAAAAATCCTACAGCAAAGGATAAGCAGGAACTTGAAGCTCTTATAAAGAACGATGATGAACTTAGAGAGTTTGTTGCATCGTATTATGACCTTTCCCTAATTGTAACACATTCTTCTCACTTAAGTGAGGACGAAATAGCCGAATATATTCTGCATCAAAATGGGATGAACCCTGACAATACATCAGTTACAGGGAGGATTCCCTTCATAGAAACTCATCTGAGAAAATGTTCCGTATGTGCTGAACTATACAAAGAACTGAATTTTGAATATTCGGATGCAGACAGCTATATATCCGAAATAATTCAGCATGATAGCAAATCTCTATCTAACCCCGAAAATGTTAAACCTAAAACTTCATACTCCCGTTACCGGACATCACGCTATGCGTTTGCGTCTGTTTTGGCTATAGGGCTGGTATACCTGATTCTGTTTATTTTTTCATCTTTGTCAACGTCAGCTTATTTAAAAGCTGCCGGACTAAACAATGTAACTGAATTTTCCGTAAACAGGGGGAGGGCGACTGAAAATTTTCAGAATAGCCTGAAAGCCCTGGAAAAAGAAAATTATAATCAAGCAATAGATTACCTTCAGAAGGATATTAAACAGAACCCGGATGATGAAACGATATTCTATTCTTACTATATGTTAGGGTTATCATACCTTGAAACTGCCGGACTTAGTTTTGCCGGATTATTCCCGGGCTATGATCAGGACCGTGCAATTGCCGGTGCCAACTATTTAAAAGAAAGTGTAAGGAAGAATAATTCCGGAAAATTTACCAACATTAAACTTAACGCATATTTTTACCTTGCAAAGGCCAGTCTAATGGTAAACGATATAAAATCTGCCAAAGAATATTTATCTATGGTTATCAACGAAAAAGGCAGTAAGATGGAAGAAGCCAAAAAACTTCTGGGGGAAGTGGAGTAAGTTGTGTTAAATGATAATTCAAAAAGTAACAATATTATTATTTGCGCTCATAGTATCATTCCTGCAGCCCGCAGAAATTGATTCGAGACATTCCGGATCTGTTTCCTCAACGCTCTTCAATTTCCCGGATTCCTTATTAAATCAAATAAATAATAACGGCTGGAATCCGCATCTCATTTCATCTTTTAAAACTTACCTTGTTAATTCTGAATCATCACCCGGAAAAGAATTTGATCTTATAAAAAGTTTAAAGGATGACTACCGAAAGGCGCTTCTGAATGCAGTTATTCTAAAGAAGCAGAATAAGTTTATCGAGATGTACGACACATTGAATTCTCACCTTAACGATGTTCCCCATTTCCTTCAATATTATGATGAGCTTGTATATGCAGCAAATGCTTTAGACAGGTTACCGCTTTTGGAGTCTAAAATAGAAGCTTCAAAAGATTTTCATCAGCGGGAGAAGAATTACCTGCTTGGGTTGATCAACTATCAGAAAGCCGATTATAATTCAGCAAAAGAATATTTTGAGAAATGTCTTCAGGCGGACACATTAAACAAATTTACCTTATACCAGTTATCATATTGCTACAGGAGCCTGGGGGACTACAAAACAGCATTATCTTTAATTCAAAAAGCAGAACAGAGCTCTGATAATGATATTGATTTTCATATACAGGCTATGCTTGCTGAGGGCGGGTTGTATTTTCTTTCAGGTGAATATGATCGGGCCAATAATATTTATAACAGTGCTTACAACCTGAGTGTTGAAAATCATTTAAAACATGATGAAGGGTTATCATATGTGGCACTGGGAATAATGGATGATATCCAGGGATTCATAGACAAAGCAAGAGATGAATACAAACAAGCCCTTATAATTGCGGATAAAATTCATAATATCGAACTGGAGGCTTATGCACATTCTGAACTTGGAGTTTCATACAGTTATACAAATGAATTGATTGAAGCCAGAGAAAATTATTTAAGGAGTTATAATTTATTCAAGCAAATGGGCAACCAGCTGCGGCTTTCCCTGCTTTCCAATAATATCGGCAAGATTTATATGTCGATCTTCAACTATGAAAGTGCAATTAAATACTACAAAGACGGAATTGAATTTGCCGGCGATAACAAACGATCTCTTGTGCTTAACCTTACCGGGATGGCGGATGCTTATACTAACCTGTCCAATTATTCTGAAGCATTAAAGTATTATAACCAGGCAAAAAAGCTTTCCTCGGAAATAAATGAGATTGAGCTGAGTGCAAATATAAGCAGCGGACTCGGTGCATTAAACTTCAACCTTGACCGCCCGAATAATGCACTGGGATATTATCTGCAGGCTGAGTCAGAATGCAGCAGGATTAATAATCCATATCTGACAGCCGATATATATGATAAGCTGGGAGTGGTATACTCATCCTTTGACAGTCTTGATATATCGGAGAATTACTTTAATGAGGCCCGCAGACTGGCCCAGCAGAATCATGCGGTTTACACATCAGCACTGGCGGGGATAGACCTTTCAGAAGTCCTGGTTAAGAAAGAGGAATATATCGGGGCCCTGGCTGTTCTGAATGAATCTTTGAAGAATTTATCACCAGGCGAATTCCCTTATTTACAGGCAAGATCAGAAATTATAAAAGGTAATATCCTGGAAAAGCAGGGCGACTTGAACAGGGCTGAATCTTCATACAATAAAGCACTCAGTCTTGTAAAAAACCTGAACGAAAAGAGCCTGGAAGTCGAAGCTTATTATTGTCTCGCTAAGTTATCTGATACAAAAAATTTATATCAGAACGCAGAATCGTATTATTCTTCTGCGGTTAAAGTTATTGAGGATGTATCGCGCCCTTTGTTCAGCCAGGAAGATGTACAGATTTCCTATTTCTCCGGCAATCGTGAGGTTTACAATTCTTTTGCCGAACACTATCTGAAACTAAATAAATACGAAAAGGCATTTGACCTTATTAATAAGTCCCACTCCAGAAACATGATCCAGAACCTTAATAATCTCAAGCTCCAGTCAATGGTAAATGACAGCACAGCTTTGAACGAATTATATGATTATGACTGGATTATTCATTCGGGTCTCTTTGGTGAGCAGAAAACTGAGACTATTAAAAACAAGTTAATGGAATTAAAATTATCATTGACCAGATCTAATCCGGGCCTTGCTCCTTATTTAAATATGGAAAAATGGCCCGGATTAGAAGAGATTCAAAATTCTCTGAGCGGTGATGAAAATTTAGTTTCATATTATTCAACTGAAGATAACATATACGCTTTTTTAATCAGCAGAAACAAGTTTGAACCATTTAAATTTAATATTTCCAGGGAACAACTGGTTGGAATGATAAATAATATATCTCCATATTTTGAGAATACTATCAGCAAAACAGATGCATTCTATAACCAGGACCTGTTTTCTTTTAATGCGAAGGCCTCATTCGATTTATATAAAACAGTTGTGCAGCCTGTCGTTCAGAATATTCCTAAAGATAAAAAGATAATTTTTTCACTCTGCACTGAGCTGTTATCAATGCCGTTTGAGTTCCTGGTAACAAATTACAGTGAGAATGAAAGTCCATTTTACTATAAAAATAAAAGCTTTCTTTTGAAGGACTACGACATCTCCTACTCCCCTTCTGCAACAGCATTTCTGGAGCAGCAGAAAAACAACCTGAAGAATGACGGTAATGCATTGCTGGTGGGAAATCCTTCAATCAATACAGAAAGCAATGAGTTTGCTGAAAGGAGAGGTCTTCTTGATGAATCATCAGGTATTCCGAGGAATCTTGTATTTCTGCCCTTGAAGTATTCAGGGGAGGAAGTAAACAGTATCGGTGAAATATTAAATGCCAATACTATATTACTTGACAAAAATGCAACTGAAACCAACTTCAAACAAAATGCTTCATTAAGGAGGATCATCCATTTATCCACACATTCATTCTTATACAATAAGCAGCCCTTAATATTTTTTTCAAATACATACGATGCAGAGAACGACGGGTTCCTGGAAGCGAGCGAAATTGTTCAGCTAAAGCTTAACAGCGACCTGGTTGTACTTAGTTCGTGCAACTCGGGGTTAGGAAGTGTAGACGAATCTGAAGGAATTTTAGGGCTTACTAAAGCATTCTTTGAAGCAGGGTCCAAAAGCGTAGTAGTTTCCTTATGGGATGTTAACGATAAATACACCTCCAGACTTATGACTCTTTTTTATGAAAAACTAAGTATGGGGTATGATAAATCCAAAGCCCTAAGACTGGCAAAAATTGATTTTATTAAAAATTATTCCGCAAACCCCTATTACTGGGGAGCATTTGTGTTATCCGGGAATATTTCCCCTATCCTACTGAAGCATAACAAGAATATCTCTTTCTCTATAATAATACTTCTGATGATAATAGCAGCAGCACTGGTTGTCGTGCTAATAATTAATAAGAAGAAATTTCCTCTTAATAACCCCGCATCATAACCTTTTCAAGATCTGCTTTAATCATCAGCTTGACGAGATGATTAAAAGTTGTTTTAGCTTCCCATCCGAGTACTTTTTTTGCTTTTGAAGGATTTCCTATCAACAAATCAACTTCTGTGGGTCTGTAATATTCGGGATCAATAGCTAATACAGTTTTCCCTTTTTTCAATTTATCGGTGAAAGAATATTTGTATTCATTTCCGGAACGGGATGCATTCAGAAGCTTATTTCCTTTTGACCAATCAATTTCCTTTATTAAACCCTTTTCTTCAGCTCCTTTCCCTTTCCATTCGAGCTTGATACCAATCTCATTGAAGGCTAATTCTGCGAATTCTCTTACAGTATGAGTTTCACCGGTAGCAAGGACAAAATCTTCAGCCTTTTCGTGGTTCAAAATTCTCCACATCCCTTCGCAATATTCCGGGGCAAAACCCCAATCCCTTTTTGCATCCAGGTTTCCCAGAAGAAGCTTGTCCTGCAACCCAGCCGATATTTTAGATACTGCGCGGGTGATTTTCCGGGTAACAAAAGTCTCTCCCCGCCTTGGGGATTCGTGATTGAATAGAATTCCGTTTGAAGCAAAAATGTTATACGCTTCTCTATAATTAACAATTATCCAGTACCCGTATAACTTTGCAACGCCATAAGGGGAACGCGGATAAAATGGCGTTTCTTCAGTCTGCGGAACTTCCTGCACTTTACCGAATAGCTCACTGGTAGACGCCTGGTAGAACTTTACTTTCCTCAAACCCACTTCTCTGATTGCATCAAGGAATCTGAGAGTTCCGAGTGCATCTACCTGTGCGGTATAGTCGGGAACTTCAAAAGAAACCTTCACATGACTCTGAGCGGCGAGGTTATAAATTTCCTCCGGCTCAATTTTTTCGAGCAGCCGGTTTAAGGC
>Ga0075280_10000027_pt1 | contig 14138 bp, 8 predicted proteins | sample SF_Rice_10C_0N_4_FD_69780 | JGI IMG/M metagenome (GOLD analysis project Ga0075280, IMG submission 69780) | Rice paddy soil microbial communities from Twitchell Island, California, USA - SF_Rice_10C_0N_404 | ecosystem: Environmental > Terrestrial > Soil > Paddy field/soil | place: USA: Twitchell... | reverse complement strand
CCGGTATAAGCGAAATATTTAATACTATCGATTTGTCGCCATCAGGAACTTTTACCTCCTCAACTTTTCTTTTATATCCAATGCAGCTGAAAGTTATAAAATAGCTGCCGGGTGATATTTTCAAATTATAGTGACCGGAACTGTCGGATATGGTACCTGCGGATGTTCCGATAATAATAACATTAACATCGTTAACGGGAGTATTGCTTGAATCTTTTGTGATGTGTCCTGAAAGGCTGACGGTTCTCTGCTGGGCACAGAGATGGGCAGTAAAAATTATTAAGATTAATACAGTAAACCTCATTAAGACTCCGAATGAAAACAATTAGTTTACCGTATTAATTTTGTATAGGCGAATCCTTTTATTACTTCAAAATTATTGAAAATTTACGGACGGGGCAATTAAATTTCCGGGTCATAATTTATCCCCGGCAGTCTTAACTCTCTTTAATGAAATTTTCCATTCCCCGGGTTATTTTATTGAAATTACGGGTAAGCAGTTAATCTGAACTTTCATTATTTCCAGAAATATGCAGAAAAATGTAGAACTTAAATCATAAATATGGTTATGGATAATAAAAATGCAGCATTAATTAAAAAATTAGTCTGATTTTTATAAAACTTCATTACTATTCTTGTACCGTATAAAACCGTACTGAAAGCGCTCTGAATGCGCAGTGAATACCTTAATAATTAGTGCATCAAAGGGGTAGATCGCTGATTCCCGCAGCAAGTCAGTTACTGCCGAAGACTTTTTGCTTGCATCCCCAGCCTGAATGGCTCTTCTTATTTTTATTTTTGCCGAAAGCAGGAGGATTATAGAATACCGTTACCCCGTTTTCCATATCAGCTTTCAGGTAATATTTTATTGAATTACAGTCGCAGTTGCTGATTGCCGTCTCCGGTTGAGAACCGGTATTATCAGTATTATTTCCCAAAATAGTCCGGAGATAAGGCCTGGTTTTTTCAACATCATAAAGTGAGATAGTAATAACAGTTAAAGTATTCTGTTTAAGATGATTAAATGCATTTTGTGCAAATGAATAGGCAAAAGAATAAGGATCGTAACTGTCTTTATTCAGTTCCTTAAGGAAAGTTGAATTCATCTGTGAAAGATGAAGATTTTCGGGGGATGCGACGAGGTATTTTGTATAAGGTGAAAGAAGTGAAACCATCCCGGGTGTGCCGTTATTGCACGTTGATAGTACGATCAGATCAAATTTATTTTTTCCTGCAAATTTTTTTACAGAATTGGAAAATATTTCCTCATTAAAATTGATGTCAGGATGGCTTTCATTATAGGCATTTATATTTCCTATTTTTGACGGGATTTCGTGACCGTAGTATAAAAGGATCTTTTGTGATTCAGCATTATCCTTGTTCCTGTACTGATTGAAAAGATAAATTTCTTTTGTGAGATCAGAATCTGAATTGTCCCTTGTGTAGGAGTCTTCTTTAACTCTTTTCCCGTTACTGAAATAATAAAAATGACTGTCATCCTGGGGAAAAAACAAAAACTTCGAGGCAGGACCCTGATGAAAAACAAAGACTTCGGAATTATCCAGGTACTTTGCAACTTCCAAAGCCTGTTTTAAGATCTCAGTATCTGCATAATGGGAGGCACCTGAAGTATCATGAAATAAGTAATCAGCGTCGCCGTGAATTATATAGATAATTTCATAATGCATCTGTCCTTCCACAGAATATGCGGTAAAAACAGGAGCAATACAGAGGAGAATTAATACAATAAAATATTTCATAAACTAAAAGCCGGCCTGGAGCCGGCTCAATCACTATAAAAGCAGTGCGACAAGTATAATTATAAGAACCAATGCTATTACACTAATGGTAATATATTCTGCCGATTGTTCAAACTGCTGCGTTGAGTAATTTGCAAACTGGTTAAGACTGGCATCCTCCACTTTGTCATAACCATTCAATCCATTTAGTTCATTCTTTCTATCCTGCACCTTTTGCTTAAAATAATTTATTCCGGCCATGTCCTTTTCGGATAAAGGCATCTGCTGGGCAGTATTAAATGCTTTCAATAAGTCATCGAATGAATTATTAAGGACCTCTCTTTTCTGAGCAGGGTTCTCTGTCTGCTGTACTTCCCGGTTAATTTTATTAAAATAATCTTTCAATTCTTTCTGAGTATGATTACCCGCGAAAGCTGAACCGGTTAAGAAAGCCATAACTAAACAAAAAATCACTATATTAAATCTGATCATACGTGTCTCCTTCAAATTAATATTACTTTGAGTGAAGAATACAAAACAAAGCAGGCCATAACTGTGCGAGCTAACACCAGTTTATCCCAAATCAAATTCCTTATAACATTAAATACCCTTTGAGATTTAGATGTAATTGAATTAAGTTTCACCATAGTTAACCGTTCCAAACGGTAAAGTTCTTTTTGTAATGACTCTAATTAAATCAACTTTAACAAATAATCGGGAGTTAGCTATGAATCTTGTTGACCGTGCTAAAAACATTTTGCTAAGTCCGAACACTGAATGGGATGTGATCCGTTCAGAATCTCCAACAACCGCTCAATTATTTTCCCAGTACGCAGTTATCCTTGCAGCCATACCCGCCGTAGCAGGATTTATAGGGTATTACCTTATCGGGTTATCTTTCGGCGGATTCGGAACTATAAGGCTTGGAATTGGCACCGCATTTTCCTGGGCCATCCTGACTTTCATACTTTCCCTTGTGAGTGTTTACGTCCTCGGATGGATTATTGATGCTCTCGCCCCCTCCTTCGGTTCAACTAAAGATTTCATTTCTTCTCTGAAAGTAGCTGTTTATGCATATACAGCTGCGTGGGTAGCAGGGATTTTTCAGATCATTCCTTCACTTTCTTTCCTGGCTGCCCTGGCAGGAATTTACAGCCTTGTTCTGTTGTATATCGGTCTGAAAAAAGTTAAGCTTGTTCCCGAAGATAAACTGATCGGTTATTTTATCATTACTATAATAGTTACGTTAGTTCTGTATTTTGTAATCGGAGCAATAATAAGTTCAATAGTTTTCAGAGACTATCTTTTTAACGGAACCTTATAATACTATTTAATATCCGCCTCTTTAACGGGGGCGGGTTTTTTCAGATCTTTGGAATCAATTCTGCTTTCATACATTTCTGTTGACCCGTAAGCAGCCGGTTCGTATATTCTACAAACCATCCAGGAGAACAATAGATGGATCTGAATGAAAAATACTTTTCAAACGGTTCCCGCGGTTTCAAAATATTGAATCGATTTTACCTCAAGTACAGGGATCTTTTCACGAGGACTATTTTTATTGAGTTTGATGACTTCAAAAACCAGATATTTCTGAATATCTCAGGGATCAGGCTATCAGAAGATATTATTAACGAGGAAGCTTACATCATAGGTGCAATAAAGATTCAATGCAGGGTTCAGTTAGATAAGGCAATCAGAAGTAAAAAAGTATTGTCGGAAAGCAGAACGGCCGGCACAGCTGCTGATGGAGAAAGTCCATCATATATGGAAAAGATTGAGACAGCACTTCCTGATCCACACATTATTCTTGAAGGCGAGGAACTGCTCAATATTATAAACATTTTTAAAATGGAGCTGAAATCTGAAGAGAGAGACCTCTTAAACAGTATGATTGATGAGAAAACAAGGGCTGAAATAGCCGGGGAGAAAAATTCGAATTTAAATACACTTGACACTCACATCAGGAGGTTAAGAATAAGATTTTTTTCTTTTCTTAAAGACAACGGGTATAATTATGAAGTCTACAGAAAATATGAGAAATATGATTAGTCCGTATGAAAGTATTTACCCGCTATTTAAACATAATAAGCGGACTTAATGCAGGAAATGTGAAAATGGAAAAAATATTCTCGGAATATTCAAAATTTCTGGATAAATCCGGCAGCCATCTGTCGCTGCAGACACTGGCCATGTATATCAATCTGCAGAATCTTCTAAGTACTAAAGAGAAGGCATTTATATCTGATCACCTATCGGAATGCAGGCGGTGCAGTGATTCATTTAATCTTGTCTTTGATGAAGACTTCGAACTGGATACAGAAAAAGATGGAATCCCCGTATACCGACAGCCGGACGACGGTGATGAGGATACTTCACTTTTCACAAGTGAGGACGGCCTGGTGGAGATTGAATTAACGAGACTTAGTCCATCAGATTATAACCTGAGGTTTCTTTCATTACCGTCAAGATTAAAAAATGAAAAAGCAGCTTTACAGGTAAATTCCCGATATGTAGTACGGGTACTTTCGATGGATATGGATACTATATACATTGTGCACAGCGAAACCGATATAATGAATGCCGGTTTAGCCGAACTTGTCTCATTAACTTCCCCGCCTGCAGTTCCTGTCCTGCCTGAATCAGCAAGCCATGGTATTAAGAAAAATATTTATTTATATGCGGCTGCTGCAATGGTGATTATTGCGGCGTCCTTATTTATTTATTTTGCATTAAATAGAGCGGGAAATTATCCCAACGAACCAACCCGGGTAATTACAAACCTTACTCCCGGGCAGAAACCAATAAACGAATCAGATACTGCTGTTTCAGAAACTCCATCTGATGACAAAAATGAGATTGAGAATAATAATTCTTCTGACAAGGATGATTATTTTGCAGCGAACACCACGCTGGAGAATTTCATCGGAAGAGACGAAAGAGGCGAATCAAAAGTTGAAATTATATCTCCCTCTATCGGAGCTGATATTAAAATGCCCATTAAATTTGAGTGGATGACAGCAAGAAAAAATATGACGCTGAATTTTGTTATCCTGAATAACAGGAATTCATCTGTTTATGAACGGCTCATCAACGGTAATGAACTTACAATCGACTCAAAGCTTAAACCAGGACTCTACTACTGGAAACTTGAATCAACGAATGAAGCTGAGGCCATGGGTAAATTTTATGTACGATGAATCAGCGGCCTATTAAGACAAAAGGGCTCCACTCAAGAGGATAAGCGAATTGTCCCGAGTGAATCATATCTAGCTTGGCTTTCCTTAATGCCGACGAATAATCCATCCCTGAAAGAATATTCTTATAGAAACTTACCATTAAAGCCGAAGTAGATTTGTCGGCCACCTGCCAGAGAGAAACCACAATATTATCGGCACCGGCATAAAGAAAACTTCGTGTCAAAGAATAGATCCCTTCGCCCTTAACGATTTTACCAAGTCCGCTTTCACATGCACTCAAAACAAGTAAATCTGCATTCAGGTTGAGGTCATATATATCCCCGGTATGCAGTACTCCATCATCAGCAGATCCCGGGGAAGTATAAAACGCAAGCCCGGAAAGCCCGGGGTGTTCTTCATCGATAAAACTATGTGTTGCCAGGTGAATGAATTTATAATTATACATTTTATCCGACTTTAATACGCTTTCAGTAGAGGCATTATTAAGAAAAAGATCGTAATGATAATTGTACTCTTTAAATAATTCACCGATTGATTCGACTTCCGTTTCGGTTTCAGGGAGCGGAGAATATTTTTTACCCGGGACAAAGAGGGATCTTGCTGAAAAACCGGTATCGACGACAGATGCAATATTATCAGTGTTAGAATGATCATTCGAAAATACCGGCGCAAAACCGGCAAATGACATCCCGGGATTATTATTCACATGCAGCAGACTCTCTTTTAATAACCCTGCAGAATAATGGTAACTTATTTTATAGTAATTTATCAGGTAAGACAATTGAGTGAACTCGCCGTTAAAGGGAACAGGAGGGTTTTTTGTCAGGAGCGCTTCAAAGGGGAGATAGGAAAGTGTATAATCCGGAATAATGTATAGTTTTTCTTTATTGCGTATAAAAATTTCTACAGGTTCTACGAGTTTGGAGTATAAATCGGATGCAGCGGAAAGATATTTCATATAATTCAGTTTCTGCAGCGAGATTCTGAAATCTTTAACTTTATCAAAAAAAAGGGAATCGCATTGTACCGTAACTGCATTCACTGTTCCCCGGGTTAAAACAAAAATTGTAACAGCAGAGTCGCTGGTAAAATATTCCAGAAGGCAGGCATTGGGAGGCAAAAGCTTTCTGATCTCATCAGAAGAAGAAAGCTGTGCCGGATATTTTAATTTATGGTAAGCAGGAAAATTACCTTCAAAATAATTAATCAGATCATCATATTTGCGCTGACTTTCAAAAAGCAATTTCCTGTTATCTCCCTCTGCTTTCAGATCATTTGATTCTTCCGCTTCCTGTAATTTTGTCTGATACAGGTAAACGTCTGACCGTAAATCTTTTTCCTTATCAACCAGGCTGTCGGGTAGACCAGCATATTTACGTGCATCCGACTCAGCTATGGATTCCGAAAGTATACCTGCTTTATTTCTTTCAGCAAAATGAAAAGCCGATTCAATATAGACGGTGTTCTTAGTCAGGCTGTATAATTTGAGAGCAATCAGCACACCGTTTTTATTAACCTCATAGGATTTTTTTGTCAATATTAATTTGGACTCTTCCCGGCCGAAACCTGCTTTAAGTTTTTCCATTACTCCTGAAGCTGCATTAAATGCTTTCAGCGCATTATCAAGAACGCCGATATCACCTGACTCTTTAGCTTCCCTATAGTAAGCGTTTCCCTTTCCAATCAAAGCAGTCAGTAATTGTTCTTCTGCCGGCATCCTGCCGAGTTCTCCAGGGTCCGTGTCACCGGGATAATATTCAGGCCAGATCACATAGAGTGCAGAATCATAATATGCTTCAGCAGGTTTATATTCGGATTCTTTCAGGGACAGATCTCCTGAAAATGAGTATGCTTCCGAAAGACCTGGATTTGAAGGATCGATCTTTCTATAAATAGCAATAGATTTATTAAGGAAATACCTTGCGTTATCACTGCTGCCCATTTTCACAAAAATATTTCCTATGCCTGAATAGCTGAATGCCACATCACGTGATTCTTCCCCGGCATAATCCCTTCGTATCTGCATCGCTTTGTAGGCATACCCGAGAGCTCTTGTGAAGTTACCGTTATAGGTGTATGTACTGGCAAGATTATTATAGCTCATTGCAACATAAGGATGACTCTCCCCGAGTTTCTCTTCCCATATTTTCAAAGCTTTTTCATCGTATTCAATCGATTTGGAGTATTCTTCCTTAAGAAAATAAACATTAGACATGTTTGTGTAGCAATTTGCAAGGTATGGATTATCATTGCTTAAAGTGGAATCCCATATTGAAAGTGCTTTTTCAAAATATTCCAGCGCCTTTTCATAATCACCTGTGCGGTAATATATTAATCCTACATTATGATATCCTTTGCCTGTATTTGTATGTTCCGTTCCAAAAATTTTCTCATTTATTTCAAGCATATCATGGTAGTATTTATATGCTTTATCATAATTGCCTTTTTCGTAATAAATCGTCCCTATGCTGTTATACAGTTCGGCACGAAGGGAATCCTGATTTTCTTTAAGATAATCGACAGCATCCAGACCGCTGTTGAGGTGACTAAAAGCCTGGTTATAATTTCCCAGGTATCTGAAATTTATCCCCATATTTTTCTGGCAATCTATATAGCTTTTCCAGCTTTCGCCTTTTTCAAACAGCTTTGAAGCCTTTTCATAATAGTAATTGGAACTATCGTATTTAACATCACGCCAGAAATCATCCCCTTTTTGATAAAGTTTTTCCGCTTCTAGTGAATCTGCGGGACTCATTGAAAGGATTTCGGATACAGGGCAGGAGGAAAACAGTATAGTTATAATTAATAATGGTAAATATTTTCTCATTCGTCAGTGCATCTATTCCGGATAAAAGTAAGAGGAAAGCAGTTTTATCATTCACTCATCTGCAATCTAAATTTTCTTTCAGTCACTTTCAATAAAAAATTTATGACCCAACAACGCGGGGTACCGGGTATACACTTCTCAGGTTAAGCAGCCTTCTTTGGGGTAAGCGGAATATTTTAAATAAATGATTAAGTACCTGAAAGTTTTTTTAAGTTTATTCTACTATAGATAATGAGCTTAAAAAAATCATAATTTTCAAAGGAGGCAGTGTTGTCAAAAACATTTACTGCATTAATACAGCTATTAATTTTTTGCTTCGATTGAACCTAAAAGAATATATCAGAATACATCAAATAATTTATTTATTTAACCCGCTTTATAAACATTAATTATTAAAAGGATTTCAAATGAAAAGAGTTTTGACAATTTTATTCATCTTTTTAATTAGTTCTCTTCAGGCACAAACCACCTGGGAAGCACTGCCTTCACATCCGGATGGCAGCGGATTTACCGGACTTGTTGTAAGTCAGAACGGCGATCTTTTTGCCGCAACGGGAAGTTATAGTTATCCTTCTACAATCGGAGGCATAAGCCGTTCCACAGATGGGGGAACTTCCTGGGATAAAGTATTTCCTGCATATATCGCAAGGACAATTGAGATTACTACAGACGGGACCTTGTTTGCAAGTATCTGGGATTATCCGAATTCGAATGAAGGTATATACCGTTCGACAGATAATGGTTCCACCTGGCAGCCAATGTATATCACCACCAACAGTAATGAGCATTTTTTTTCGATAAAGGATGCAGGGAGCGGAGTTATGTATGCAGGTGCAAGATACGGAGTACTTGCATCATTCGATGGAGGGAGCACCTGGGGATATGATGCTTCTTTTCCTGTTGGTGAAACGTGGGTATGGGATGTTGAAGCTGCAGGGGGGACTATATTCGCTGCATCTGCCGCGGGCACATATTCAAAATCTCTTCTTAACTGGGATCTGATGCAGGGGGTTTCGGCAGGGGACACGGTGATCTGTCTGACTCCTCCTATAAACTCTACCAGCAATGGAGGCTCCACGCTTACAAATTTAATTTTCGGCGGTTCGCAGAAGGGCCGTATTTATTCAGCAGTTGTATATCCGCTCGCCAATTTTGCAATAGTTTACGCCAGTTTAGTTTATAAAGTGTTTGCTCTTTTTAATCTTAATAATTCAATCATATTTGCCTCCCGTGCACTTAAATCGGCCGCGGATGGTTTGGATGGGGATACTACAGGAACAGGAATTATGATCTCCTATGATGGTGTCAACTGGATTTATGACAGCGACGGATTACCTTCAGATGCAACCATTGACGTATTCGCTTCAAATAATACTTTGAGAGGGTCTATGACCGTTTATGCGGGGGCTTTTCAGAATTCATCTGACGGAGCAAAGATTTATAAGAAAGAATACACCATAGCAACAAATGTAAAAAATGAAAAAGCGGCCGTTCCTGAATATACACTATCTCAAAATTATCCTAATCCTTTTAATCCAACTACAGAAATTAATTTCAGACTCCCGCGGCAGTCTTTTGTTAATCTTGAGATATACAATATGCTGGGAGAAAAAGTCAGCACTCTTGTTTCTAAGTATCTAAGTCCCGGCAATTACAATATCGAATGGAATGCTGCTGATTTTCCGAGTGGGGTATATTTCTACAGGATTAAAGCAGACAATTTTAATCTCGTAAAAAAAATGTTGCTCCTAAGATAGTAGTTTGATCCTGAATACAATCTTATGAAGTCCCGTTTATACGGGACTTTTTTAATCCTTATAGTTCTGCGTCAAAGAGTTAACGTTGAGAGAAGGATGATGTCTTTTCTGCACCCTGCCTTCCTTCCAGCTCATTCCAGATTTACAGACTTATTGACTGATGTGAAATAATAAGTTATTTTCCTTGAGTTACCTTTGATACTCTCCATTTAATTTACATTATACCCGCGGTACGGTGCCGCATATTGTTAGCTTATTTCTGATTTATAGTTTGGAAGTATAAAATGAATAAACCGGGCTATATATTAACTATCTTATTCATACTGGTCTTCATAAGGCCGGGCATCTGTCAGAAGATTAAATTTAAACATTTATCTGAGCAGAACGGGCTATCTGAAGGGGTAGTTAATTGTATGATTGAGGATCACTTCGGTTTTTTATGGTTTGGAACCGAGGACGGATTAAACCGTTATGACGGATATAACTTCAGGGTTTTCCGCAGTGTTCCGGGAGATACAAATTCACTATCCGATAATAATATCTGGTCATTATTTGAAGACAGCGAGGGAGGGCTCTGGATAGGAACCCAGGATGGTGTATTAAACTGTTTTAATCCTGAATCTGAAAAGTTTGAACATTTTCGTACATCCAATAATCCGGTAAGCGGGAACAGCATAACATGTATTTACCGTGATAAGGAGGATATCCTCTGGCTGGGTACATATAAAGGAGGACTTTGCAGGCTCGATATAAAAAGAGGAACTGTTCTGAACTGGATGCCGGATCCGGAAGATGAGTCATCATTAAGCAATTCATTTGTGACTTCTATTTATGAGGACCGAGGCGGGAACCTCTGGCTCGGTACATATAACGGGCTATGTCTATTCAACAAATCATCATCAAAACATCCTTTTACCCGTTTTTATCATGATCCTGCGAAAGATAATACTCTGACCGATAATATCGTCTGGAAAATATTTCCGTCTAAAGAAGACGACGAACATATATGGGTATGCACATATAATGGATTGACTTATGTGAACACAACGAAAAAACTATTCACGGGGATCATTCCTGACAAAAATAATCCGGATAAATTCAGCCGAAGCATAAGTTCAATCTGTGAAGACTTTGCAGGAACAGAGAAGCATTTATGGATAGGCACATATGACGGGCTGGTTAAGCTAAGGCTGCAGGGAGAACTTAGTGATTTTAAAGTTAAAGCTAATCCGGATTCAGTCCTGCGGATAAATAAAGATCAGCTGAAATTTTACAGGTGGATAAATGAATCAGGGAATCTGTCATCTATTAATAATAACCACATTAATAATATACTGGTTGACCGGTCGGGGGTATTATGGATAAGCGGACAGGAAGGGATTGATTATTATGCCGGGCAAAAAGATAAATTTAACTCCTGGTTAGTACATAAGAATGAAAATCCCGATTTTGAAATGCCGGAAATAAAAGATGTTCAGGCAATATGTGAAACAGGGAAGGATCTTATATGGATAGGGACCAACCAGGGAATATATACTCTTACTAATTCAGGGGGTAATTACAAGTTAACCGGGTTACAGGAATTTTCTAAAATGAATATCTGGTCAATGGCTGCCGGTAATGACAATGGTTTGTGGATAGGCACTTACGGCAACGGGCTGGAATATTTTAACCCGGACTCAAAAAGAATAAAAAAATGGAAGGGAGACTGGTTCGATTCTTTAAATATAGGGAATCCATATGTACGTGCCGTTCATCAGGATAAAACAGGAGCCGTCTGGATCGGATTGTGGGGAGTGGGTCTCAACCGTCTTGATCCGGAAACCGGAAAAATAAATAGATGGCATCATGAAAGTGATAATAAATCAAGTCTCAGCTATGATGATGTATGGGTCATTTATGAAGACAGCAGGGGACGGATATGGATTGGAACGTACGGAGGCGGATTGAATCTTTTCACTTCCGCCGGCGGAGGCTCATTCCAAAAATGGAGCTTCAGTGACGGAGGCCTTACCGGTTTAAGCAGCAACAATATACTTTCCATATGTGAATCCCGCGTGAATGTACAGAAGGATAAAACAATTTTATGGATCGGGACAACAAGGGGATTAAATAAGCTCATTGTAAACAATGAGTCAGATGGTAAAACAGGAACGGAGGCTGTATTTGAAAACTATCCGGCACTGGGAAAATTTTTAACCAATTCTATAAACAGCATCGAAGAAGATGGTAAGGGACACCTATGGATAGGAACGAACGATGGTTTGATTGAATTTGATCAGACGAAAGGAATACTTGAAACTTACACAGTCTTTGATGGGCTGCAGAGCAGCCAGTTTAATCCTAATTCTGCTTATAAATCAAGTTCCGGTGAAATATTTCTCGGAAGCGTGAATGGTTTTAATGTATTTCATCCTGACAGCATTTATCATTCCGCATATAATCCGCCTGTAATGCTGACAGATTTCCAGGTGTTCAATCAGGCTGTCCCGATCCGGTCTGATTCACCTTTGAGATCTTCAATAATCACTTCAAAGGAAATAGTACTTTCCTATAACCAGAATGTTTTTTCATTTCAGTTTGCCGCACTTGATTATAATGCCCCTGAGGTTAATCAGTATGCATACAAGATGGAGGGATTTGATAATGAATGGATATACAGCGGGACGAGAAGATATGTGACCTATACGAACCTGAATCCCGGGGGATACGTTTTTAAAGTCAAAGCAACAAACAGTGATGGCATCTGGAATAAAACTTTTTCACAGATTAATGTCGTCATTACTCCTCCGTTTTGGGGAACGTGGTGGTTCAGGGGTTTGATCCTGCTGGTTATTATGGGAATTCTATATTCAGTATACCGGTTTCGCTTAAACCGGCTCCTGGAATTAGAAAGGCTAAGAATAAAGATTGCGTCGGATCTGCATGATGATATTGGTTCAGCACTTACCCGGATTTCACTTGAAAGCGAACTGCTCAACACAAACGCCGACCCCGAAGGCAGGAAGGAAGGACTGAGTAGAATAGGAAATATGAGCAGGGAAATAATATCATCTATGAGTGACGTAGTGTGGTCGATCGATTCAAGGAATGATTCAATTGAAGACCTGATTAACAGGATGAAAGATTTCGCATTTTCATTATCATCTTTAAGGAATACCAGGGTTATATTTGAAACAAAGAACCTTAATATGCAGAAAAAATTAAAGGTTGATTTAAGACAGAATATATACCTTATTTTTAAGGAAGCTATGAATAATACGTTTAAATATTCTATCTCGGATGAGATAAAAGTAGAACTAAAAAATATCGACGGGGAATTCAGCATGATTATTCTGGAGCCAATATCAGATTTTAATCCTCAAAAAATAACGGGTCATGGTTTAAGAAATATGGAAATGAGGGCGGAAAGAATAGGGGGCAAGATAGAACTTCATAAAGGGGAAGGGTTGAAAGTAGTGTTAAAGAGAGCCGAGATATAAAATCCGTATCTTTTTATACTGTTTTTTTGAGTATAAATTAGCTACCCTATTCTCCCCGCATCATTATGCGGTTGCTGCAATCGAAGTTATTTCATAGCATAGTCCCATAATATAATTCCCAATTATTAATTAATGAGGTTAGGACATGAAGAATGTTATAACGTTCGCGACTGTATTGCTGATTTTGTCCGGGAGTCTCTTTGCTCAGGTTCGTGGTAGTGCCCTCTTATTTGACGGCGTAGACAACTATGTGAATTTTGGAAATTCACCGGTTTTTGATATTGACTCTGCTGTTACATATGAGGTCTGGATAAGACCCGATACCGGACAATCTGGATTTATTTTTAATAAGTGGGTGAATTTTCAGGAAGATAAACAGCTGGTCTATTCAGCAGAACATATATATTTCTATTTGTTCAATACATTTGCAGGAGCTTCACTGCAATCGTCTTCTGTGATCCCTCTTCATGAGTTTACACATATTGCGGCAACTTATAATGGAACAAAGGCAGAGATATATGTAAACGGCGTGCTGGATACTATGAAGGATGTAATCAGCGGTGTATCCAACTCTTCAGGCAGTCTTTATATGGGATTCAACGCAGACCGGTTTGATGTTATAGACCCTTTTATGGGAGCTATAGATGAATTCAGGATCTGGAATACAGTGCTGTCTGATTCAGAAATACAGGCTACTATGAATCAGCCTCTGACAGGAAACGAACCAGGATTAATCGGATGCTGGGATTTCGATGAAGGTACCGGAACAACAACTGCCGATAAAACAATGAATGGCAATGACGGCACTATAAGCGGAGCGACCTGGTTAAATCCGACAGAAAATATGAATGAAACCGTTTCCATACGATCTTTTAATATTTCACAGAATTATCCAAATCCATTTAATCCTTCAACCAGTATAACCTATAATCTGCCGTATGAATGTAATGTTGAGATTTCAGTTACGAATGCAATCGGCGAAAAAGTAAAAGAACTGATAAATGAGCACGAAAGCGGAGGCGAACATACAATAAACTTTTATGCAGGCAGTCTTGCTTCAGGGATATATCTATACAGGATAAGAGCTGCGTCCATCAACGGGAGTGCAAATTTCGTAAGTACAAAGAAGATGC
>Ga0075280_10000026_pt1 | contig 14160 bp, 8 predicted proteins | sample SF_Rice_10C_0N_4_FD_69780 | JGI IMG/M metagenome (GOLD analysis project Ga0075280, IMG submission 69780) | Rice paddy soil microbial communities from Twitchell Island, California, USA - SF_Rice_10C_0N_404 | ecosystem: Environmental > Terrestrial > Soil > Paddy field/soil | place: USA: Twitchell... | reverse complement strand
CTGTCACATTATGAAAAATATTTTCCGGATACCAAAGCATCTGCATTATTGGTAAAACCCGGATTTGAAAAAACGCGGGGCGACATTTCCTATATCGAAGTTCCTGATCCGAATAAATCTTTCTTTAAACTGGTGCGGAAATTTTTCCCCCCATCGTACCCCCTTGAAGGGATCGACAAAACAGCTTTTATTCACCCTGAGGCGCTCCTTGGAGAAAATGTTTCAGTCGGGAGGAATGTGGTAATCTCCCGGGGATGCAGAATAGGGGATAACGTTAAGATCTTTCATAATACTGTACTTCTTCAGGATGTGGAAATCGGTGACGACTGTTTAATATTTCAGAATGTGAGCCTCAGGGAGAATTGTAAAATAGGAAGCCGTATTATAATCCATCCCGGTACCGTTATCGGTTCCGACGGCTTCGGATTTGAACCTGATAAAGATGGAAAATTTCAAAAGATCCCGCAGATCGGCAATGTTATTATTGAAGATGATGTTGAAATAGGTTCCAATGTCTCAATTGACCGGGCTTCTATAGGTTCAACTATAATTAAAAGCGGAGTAAAGATAGATAATCTGGTTCAGATTGCACACAATGTCTACATCGGTGAGGATACTATTATCTCTGCACAGGCTGGTATTTCCGGAAGCACTAAAGTCGGAAGGAATTGTTTTATACTTGGACAGGTTGGATTAACCGGCCACATTGATATTGCAGATAATGTTATTCTTATCGCTCAGTCCGGTGTCTCAAAAAGTATTACGAAGGCAGGAACTTACTTCGGCTCTCCCGCAAAAGAAGTTAAGACAGCTTTTAAACTCGAGTCCCACATCAGAAATCTCCCCGAATATGTAAAGAAAATTTCTGAACTTGAAAAAGTAGTTAAAGACCTCAAAACTCTGATCGATAAAAAATCTACTGAGCAGCAATAAATTGAAAACCCCTTCGTTTATTGGATTTCAAAACTCATCTTGCTATTTTATTAACCGATTTATAAAAACAAAATTCCGGACATTTCAATGCTAGAACAACAAAGAACGATTTCTAAAGAAGTTTCAATATCTGGAATAGGTCTGCATACCGGTACTGAATGTACGATGACCTTCAAACCTGCTCCTGAAAACTATGGAGTAAAATTTGTGAGGGTTGATCTTAATGGTAATCCTGAGATCCCTGCAAACGCGGATTATGTTATTGATATATCACGCGGGACTACCCTCGGAATAGGTGAAGCTAAGGTTCATACGGTTGAGCACGTACTTGCTGCAATATATGGACTTCAGATTGACAACCTAACCATCGAAATTGACGGAATTGAACCGCCCGTAGGAGACGGAAGTTCTCTGCCCTATGTGAACGAACTCTTAAATGCAGGTTTTGTTCAGCAGGATGCACCAAAGGATTATCTTATCATTGATGAAACAGTAATGTACCACAATGATGAAAAACAGATCGATATTGTCGCACTACCGCTCGACGGGTACCGTATTACGGTTATGGTGGATTATCAGAATCCTGCGCTCGGCAGCCAGCATACTGGATTATTTGACCTTGAAAAAGAGTTTGTATCGGAATTTGCACCTGCCAGGACATTCTGTTTTTTAAGTGAAGTTGAAGAGCTGGCAGACCAGGGATTAATTAAAGGGGGCGATATCGATAACGCTGTCGTAATTATAGATCGTGACCTGGATGAAAACGACCTTAAAAAACTGCAGAAAAAAGTGGGTATTAAACAAAGAATTTCTTTAGGCACTAACGGAATACTGAATAATAAGGAACTCCGTTTCAGGAATGAACCTGTAAGACATAAATTGCTTGACCTTATTGGAGACCTCGCATTAATCGGAGCACCTGTAAAAGCGCAGATACTGGCAGCTCGTCCGGGACATAAGGCAAATGTGGAATTTGCTAAACAGGTAAGAAAACTCTTTCAGCAGCGGAAGCTTGTTAAAAAATATCAGTTTGTAAAAAAAGAAGGTATTGTCTTCGATGCAAATGCAATCCAGAGAATATTGCCGCACAGGTATCCTTTCCTCCTTGTAGATAAAATAATTGAGCTTCAGATTGATAAAAAAGTCATAGGGGTCAAATCGGTTACTGTTAATGAACCTTTCTTCCAGGGACATTTCCCAGGGCAGCCTATTATGCCCGGAGTTCTGATTATAGAATCAATGGCACAGACGGGCGGAATACTGCTTCTCAACTCATTTCCTGATCCGGAAAAGAAGCTTGTCCTGTTTATGCAGATAAATAACGCAAAATTCAGAAAACCGGTATTCCCCGGGGATCAACTATATCTTGAGATAGTACTTACGAACAAGAAAAGTAAAGTTGTGATGATGCAGGGGAAGGCATTTGTGAATGAGGTTCTGGTAGCTGAAGCAGACTTTATGGCAGGTATTGTTGATCGTGAATCAAATTTAAACTCTCAGAATTAATTGTAAAATTATGGTTACCATACATCCTACCGCAATTGTCAGCAGTAAAGCAAAGCTCGGGAATAATGTAAATATTTTGCCTTACGCATTAGTCGAAGATGATGTTGAAATTGGTGATGACTGTACTTTAGGCCCGCATTCAGTAATATATAATGGTGCAAGGATTGGAAATAATGTTAAGATATACCAGGGCGCTTCAATAGCACATACACCACAGGATCTGGGGTATAAAAATGAAGTGACCTATTTTTATGTTGGTGATAATACTATTATTCATGAATTCGTTACGCTTCACCGTGGAACAAAATCCACTGGATTCTCAAGAGTAGGAAAAAATTGTATGCTTATGGCCTATTCACACGTGGCTCACGATTGTACTGTAGGAGATAACTGTATTCTCGCTAATGGTGTGCAGATCGCAGGACATAGTACGCTGGAAGATTATGTGACTATAGGCGGGTTAACCCCTGTCCACCAGTTCTGTAAAGTCGGTCAGCATTCAATGACCGGAGGAGGATTCAGGATAGTGCAGGATTTGCCCCCGTATATCCTTGCCGGTAATGAACCCCTTAGATATTCGGGACTTAATATAATCGGATTAAGGAGGAGAGGTTTTCAATCGGATGATATTACTGCTTTAAAAAAGGCATATTCAATTTTGTACGATAAAGCTTATAACGTCTCTCAGGCACGTGAAAAAATTAGTTCGGAGCTTGGTGAGAATAAATATGTTCAGACAGTACTTGAATTTTTAAAGGAGAGTAAAAGAGGGATTATAGGTAAATGAGCTGGAAGTACTTAAATACAGGTGAGAACACCGGTTCCTTCAATATGGAATTTGATCTGAATCTTGTAAAAGAAGCAGGTCCGGGCAATAACATTCTCCGGCTATACAGATGGAATCCTTACTGTATTTCCCTCGGAGCCAACCAGGATATTTCCGGAATCAACACCAGAAAAGCAGAATCCGATGGCATTGATATAGTTAAAAGACCTACAGGAGGACGTGCAATCCTTCACTCTGAAGAATTGACCTATTCGGTTGTAATGCCCCTGACCGAGGGGATCTCCCCAAGGCTGATCTATCAGGAAATTAATTTGGCTCTGATAGAGGGGCTGAAGATTTATGATCCCTCACTAGCGGCGCTGGAACTTGAAGGCATACAGCCTGATCTTCTTTCTTTCTACAAAGATAATTTAAGTGTCGCCTGCTTTGGCGTTCCGGCAAAAAGTGAAATAAAATATTCGGGAAGAAAAATTGTGGGAAGCGCTCAAAGAAAGATTGGAAACATACTTTTACAGCATGGTTCAATAATGTGTGGTAACTTTCATATAAATTTAGCAGACTATTTTAACCTTGATGATGATGAAACCTCTTCCATAAAAGAAGAATTGAAAAACAGAACAACCGAACTTGAATCTATTCTGAATTATAAAACCGATTACACCAGCCTCGCAGAATCAGTTGCAGAAGGATTCGAGAAATTCTATAAGGTGCGGATGTTGAGACAAGAATTATTATTAAAATAATAAGTTGCTAAAATGAGTACAGAAAAAACAATTAAGAGGATAACAACAAAATCCCTTTCGCTTCTGAAACAAAAAGGAGTGCCGATTACTGCTTTGACGGCTTATGACTTTATTACGGCAAAACTTCTTGATGAAGCAGGAATCGATCTTATCCTTGTCGGTGATTCACTGGGTAATGTTTTCCAGGGAAATGAAACAACGCTGCCGGTTACGATGGATGAAATGATCTATCATACAAAAGCGGTTTCAAAAGGCATTAACAGGGCAATGCTTGTTGTTGACATGCCGTTTATGTCGTACCAGCTCAGTAAAGATGAAGCTTTCAGGAATGCCGGAAGAATAATGAAAGAGACGTCAGCAGGTGCTGTAAAGCTGGAAGGAGGTAAACGGGTAGTCAAGGCAATAAGAAAAATTACCCGGGCCGGAATTCCGGTTATGGGTCATATTGGGCTGACTCCTCAAAGCATTCATTTATTCGGTAGCTACAGGGAGCGTGGAAGAGATGAAGATGAAGCATTGGAACTCCTTGAGGATGCTAAAGTGGTTGAAGAAGCGGGAGCTTTTGCGTTAGTTCTTGAAAAGATACCGTCTCAGCTTGGAAAAAGGATTACGGAATCTGTAAACATTCCTACAATAGGTATTGGTGCCGGACCTCATTGTGATGGCCAGATACTCGTGACTCCTGACATGCTCGGGCTGAATGTAGATTTTCACCCCAGGTTTGTCAGACAGTATGCTGAATTGGCCGATGAACTTTCAGGTGCGGTGAAAAATTATATCAAAGATATTAAAGAAAAGAAATTTCCCTCTGAAGAAGAAAGTTATTAAATAATTAATGACTTACATACACACTAAGATTTGATTAAAATATAATATGATTTTACGATTTTTTTTATTCACTATATTCCTGTACTTCTCTTCACAGGCACTCTTCCCCCAGGATGAAATCAGAAGCTACATTGAAGGCTCAAACATTACTGCTATCAAAGCAGAAGCAGGTGATATTTGGGTCGCCACTTACGGACAGGGAATATTCAGGTATTCAAAAAAAGACGACAGCTGGGAAAGTTTTTCTACGAAAGAAGGGAATCTTAATAACGATCTTTTCTTCAATCTTGCTGTGAGCAAAGATTATGTATGGGCTGGTGCTGCTGACGGATTATTTATTTATAACCGCAAAAAGAATTCATGGTCAAATAAAAAATTTGCCCTCGGCGGTGAAATGGGGAACTGGATAAGAGCACTTTGTTATGATCCTGAAGAGAATGTGTTATGGATAGGAAGGTTTAAGAATCTTACACGCCTCGATGTCAGAAGGCAGAAATTTATAGATTATGATAAGACGATAAAGGGGGACTCTAAAACAAATAACTTTACTACAATTTCTCTGGATGGGGATAGTCTTGTTTGGTTCGGGACCGAAGGCGGTGTCCATAAATACTATAAAAATAGAAATATAAATAGTAACTCTGCATGGGATTTTTACAACAATAAAGGGGGCAAATTCCTTGAGGAAGGCTCTTTCATTTCTATCAGCGATTTCATGTTCGATAATAAATATGTCTGGTTTGGAACAGATGAGTTTGTAACCAAAGAGCAGCCGGAATTCAACATTGGAGGAATTTATATTTTTGACAGAAACCGGAGATGGCTGAGGATATCCAAAAAAGATGGTCTTCCTGCGAATGGAGTTTACTGCTTTGCAAGAACTGGTAACACCGTCTGGGCCTCTGTTTACCAGTTTTCCAAAAATGATAGAGCTGAATACGGACATGGGGTCTCCCTGATTGATCGGATAACCGGAGAGGTTAAAGATCTTGATCTGGATAAAGCTAAAATAAAAACCTCAACAATCCCTGCTTTATTATTTGACGGAACCGATCTCTGGATAGGTACGGATAACGGATTATTCAGGGTTAAGATTGACAATCCTCTGGCACACTGGAGCGGAAGAAAAAAGCCTTTACAAGAAGAAAAACCGGCCGGACGTAGAAAAAAGTAAGTTATCTGCCAGCCTCAGATATTTTCCGAATAAATAGGACCGATTAATGATCCCTACTGATTTAGGTATCTTCAGCCTCTTCTGCTGGTTTGTAGAATCGGTTCATCCCTGGAGAAAATAAAAAGACCTGAATCCTGTATAGAATAGTAACAACTTTGCAAAAATTCATTCCCTATTCGGTAACCAATTAGCCCGGGCATAAACTCAATTCTTCTTTAGTTGCTTGGTACAACCCATACCCGTCTAATCAGCTTTGTGCAAAAAATGATCATGCCTTAAACCGTATTCCAACTGCCTAAATACGTCATAAATACCTGGTGAATACGCTATGAATACGCTCTGAAAACGCACTGAAAACGCACTGAATACGCTATGATTACGCTTAAATAAGCTGATACTGCCGAAAGCAGTCCTATGTTAATAGCATTATTGGTATTAAAGGGAGTTCAAAATTAAGACGGGTGAAATTCCTCCGGGCACTTTCTAAAACCTGGATTATTTTATCATTCTCAGTTCAAATCAGAGAGCTTTGCCCGGCCCACATTTATACTTATAATTCTTTTTGAAGAATCATTTTATCCGTATTTTTACGCTGATAATTCAATTTAAGGATATTTATGATCTCCATTCCTGTTCGCAGAATGAATGAACTTAAAAGAAATTTTAAAGGATTAAATATTGCCGTTATCGGCGACATGATGCTTGATTGTTATTTCCAGGGTGATGTTAAAAGAATTTCACCGGAGGCTCCAGTTCCTATCGTTGAAGTGGGTAATGAGTTTTTTCGCTTTGGGGGAGCAGCCAATGTGGCCCTTAATATCCTGAAACTGGGAGGAAATCCGGTTCCTGTAGGAGTAATAGGCTATGATAATGACGGCACCATATTTACATCGCTGATAAAAGAGCTGAATATTAACCTGGACGGAATATTTATAGATGAATCGCGTCCCACTACTGCAAAAACAAGAGTTATCGCAAATAATCAGCATGTGGTTAGAATTGACAAAGAGAGTAAAGAGTATCTTAATAAAAAATTACAGGACAAAATATTTAATTACCTAAATGATCACAGTTCGGATCTGGATGCAGTAATACTTGAGGATTATAACAAAGGTGTATTATCCGCTTCCTTAATTGAAAAAATAATCAAGCTTGCAAAATCGAAAGGTATTATTGTTACCGTAGACCCTAAGTTCAACAATTTCTTTTCCTTCAAAGAAGTTACAGTTTTTAAGCCCAATAGAAAAGAAGCCGAAGATGTTCTTGGTATGAAAATAAAAACTGATGAGGATATATCCGCAGCAGGCGCGAGGATCCTTGATAAGATCAACTCCAGGTATGTTCTTTTGACTCTTGGTGAGGGAGGGATTGCCGTGTTTGAAAAGGGGAAGCCTGAAAAAAGAATGCCGACTAAAGCAAGAAAAGTTGCTGATGTGTCCGGTGCGGGAGATACTGTAATTTCTACCCTTACTATGGCGCTGGCTGCAGGTGCAGATATTATTGAGGCTTCATACCTTGCTAATTATGCCGGCGGTATCGTGTGTGAAGAGATAGGCATTGTTCCGATTGAAATCGATAAGTTATTCAGAGCCGTTAAGGAAGATAATCCATGAGTAATATTAAATCTCTTGATGAAATAAAGGAATTAAGAAAATCCTTCAGAGATGCAGAAAAAAAAGTGGTTTTTACAAACGGCGTATTTGATATAATTCATGCCGGTCATGTCGATTATTTAATAAAAGCCAGGCAGTCGGGCGATGTACTTATAGTGGGTATGAATAGTGATAATTCAGTAAAGAGAATTAAAGGTGAAAATAGACCTATAGTACCCGAATCGCAGAGGGCATTCGTGCTCTCAAACCTGAAGCCGGTTGATTATGTCGTGATATTTGAAGAAGATACACCTGCAGAACTAATTGAGAATTTAATTCCCGATATATTAATAAAGGGGGCCGACTGGTCTCTGGATAATATTGTAGGTAAAGATGTTGTGCTGAAAAATGGGGGAGATGTTAAGACCATAGAATTTGTGAACTCCCAGTCAACTTCAAATATTGTTCAAACTATACTGGAGAGATATAACAGGTAGGCTGCAAATTCATCATTTGATGTTAAGTAAATTTTCTTTATTTAATAACTATCAGATCATTTATAATTAAATTTTTGCAAAGTGGCAGAAGAGCAGATAAAAGAAAATAAAGCCGGGAAGAAAAAAAGAACGCTGCTGCAGAAAATAGTCAATGTATTTCTCTACATCGGCCTGGGAATTTTTCTGATACTTGTTATTGCGTTTGCTGTAAGCCAGACTTCTTTTTTTCGTAACTGGCTCCGCGAGACTGCGATGAATGCAGCTAATAATGCCCTGAATGGAAAAGTATATATCGGACAGCTTGACGGAACCATTTTTACTTCGCTTATCCTTCATGATACTTATATAACGATGGATAAAGATACTCTGCTTAATGCCTCAAGGATAGAGCTGAGAACAAGCCCGCTGCAGCTGCTCTTTAAGAAAATTTACGTTAGGAAATTAGAACTTGATGATACCCGGATCAACCTGGTCAGAGATGCCCGCGGTGAGCTTAATGTTTCAAAACTGGTTCCACCCTCCAAGAATATTGATACAACTTCTTCTTCTTTCCCCTTCAAAATAATTATCGCGGAAATGAAGATAAAAAATTCAGCCTTATCCCTGAAGGATTATAATATAACTTCAACAGCTTCCTATGATAGTCTAAATCTGCATAACCTGAATGTTAAAAATTTAAATCTCTCCCTCAGTGCTTTAGCTGATATAAATAATAATGATTTTGAGATAGGGATACATTCTCTTTCCCTAGATCCGAACATAAACCGGTTTGCGCTGAAGGATCTTTCTGGCGAATTCTATGTGAATAATGATTCTATAAGCGTAAAGGATTTTAACCTTAAAACGGAAGCTTCAGACTTTACTATTAATGCACTTGTAGGCAATTTTTCACTCTTTGACTCCACACGTAACAGTGATTTTACAAAAGCCGGGTTAAATGTGAAACTTGATGCAGATAAGTTTTCATTCTCCGATTTATCGGTCTTTGTACCTTCCACCGATATTCTTCAGGGGACTATTTCTGCTAAAATTAATACTTCGGGATCATTTAAACTACTGCATCTCGAACTCCTGGAGATAAATTTTCAGAATACTCATCTTCAGACCAAAGGGCAGATTGAAAATATTGAAGCAGGTCAGGACATGCAGATCACTGCTGATTTTAATCATTCATATATTGATCAACGGGATATAAATGACATAATTCCTTCACTGCAAATACCCGTTTTTAAGGAATATGGTACAATCAGATTCGACAGTCTGCTCTATAAAGGCAAACCTCTAAATTTCTTTACAAACGTAAATATAAATACCGAGCAAGGTTCATTCGCTGTTAGTGGATATCTGGACCTGGATAAGGGACCTATTACATATGACCTGGGCTTCAGCACAAAAAATCTCAACCTGGCACCTATAGCAGGTATGACCTCAAACCTTACATCCCGTGGTTCGGTAAAAGGAGCGGGCATAAAACCCGATAGCTTGACTGCATCTGTTAATTTTTTTGCCGGCGGTTCGACCGTAAACGGTATTCGAATGGATACTTTAAGACTGACTGCTGATGCAAATAATAAGAAAATCAATTACAACCTTACCGCATATTCAGATACTCTGTATGCTTCTCTCAATGGTTCGTTTGATTTTACAAATAAAAAACTCCCTTCGTATGAACTGATAGGGGATATTAAAAATCTTGACATGGCCACTATCTTAAAGGATACTTCAGCGCGGACAGACCTTAATTTCAGCATTGATGCAAGCGGAGAAGGTTTCAATCCGGATAGTATGAATCTTTTCCTGAGCACCACGTTATACAACGCTTCAATTAAAGGAATTAAAATTGACAGCACCCGCGCAATAGTGGACCTGAGAAGGAATGATGGAGGTGAAAGAGTTGTTAATATTATTTCTGATCTCGCAGATATTACCCTGACCGGGGATTTTACGGTAACCGATGCAGCCTCCTTGATGACTACTGAAATGAAGGTCGTGACCAATGCAGTAAAGGATAAAATTAATAATCTTTTGCCTTCAGAAGCAGGAGACTCGATAAGGATATCAACACAAAATTTTCCGGTTATTGAAAAAACGGGTGAAAGGACCAGTTTGGATTATGTAATAGAGTTTAAGAATTTCCAGTTACTCTCACTTTTTCTCGGAGGCAAACAACTTGAGCTTGACGGGGACGTTCAGGGGAAACTTGAAGAGACTGCAGACTCTTTAAACTTTACTTTTAAAACAACACTTGACTATCTGAAGTATTGGGGCAAGAATGATGTTTTCTTTTTATCCAAATTGAACCTCGATCTTGCACTCCATAACGACCTGGGGAGCATTTCGTTATCACAGTTAAATGCGGATGTTGATTTAAGCATTGAAAGAATTTTTACAGGTAGTGATATAAAAGATTTACACCTCGGACTAAGTATTCAGGATGATTCCGCTGCCTTGCAGTTCTCTGCAAATCTTGAGAATTATCTCACGGCAGATATCGATTCGAGAATGGAGTTTGTTAAGGGAGGAGTTAATATATCGTTCGATACCCTATCCGCAACTTATAATAATTTTAAACTTATAAACAGGTCGCCGGTAAACATTGCATACTCTCCCGATCAAATTAAATTTAAAGATTTCAAGCTGTTCCACAATAAAGGAAGCATTTCTATTGACGGCTCCCTTCAGAGAAACGGAAACCAGGATCTGACACTTGCTGTTGAAGGTATTACTGGAAAAGACATAAGTGAGTCGTTATTGGGAATGAGGCCGGAAAATTCTATCCAGAGCTATCTGAACTTTTCTGCGGATATCAAGGGTGATTTTCAGTCTCCTGTAATGAAGATAAAACTTAATGCCGATAGTGTAACATATAAAAATAAAAATTTTGGTTCTCTGATTGCCAATCTTAACTATAAGGATCAAAAACTTAATACTGATATCAGGTTTGTAGACAGTCTGCGGAATTTGAAGAATCCCAAGTTAAAAATTACCGGTGATGTTCCGGTCAATCTTGCATTTTCAGGTGTCGAAAGCAGGTTGATAGAGAATTCCCCTTTAAATATTGATGTTGAAGCGGATAGTTTCAGACTTGGAGCTTTAGGTAACCTGCTTCCCCAAATCAACAAGATAAAAGGAGAATTGACCGCTAATCTTCATGTTGGAGGTACTTTCAAAGATTTTCAGCCTAAAGGAAAAATAGTTCTCGATCATGCTGATTTTGTCGTTCAGAAAAACAATATGGAATACCAGGCAGGACTGAAGTTTTCTATTTCTCCCGACCAGTTGAAAATAGACAGTCTGTTAATTAAAAATGCTCCAAATACAAAAAACGGCGGGCAAATGACCGGCAGGGGAGAAGCTACATTAAAAAATATGCAGATTGTTTCTTCCAGTTTTTTTATTAGCGGACAGCTTAAAGTTTTAAGTCAGGAAAGTAAGTCCGCCAGTCCCTCTGTGTATGGAGATCTTGTTGTCTCTACTGATGGTAAAATACAATTTTCATTGGACAGCAGCGGCGCTCTGATTTCGGTTCCAATTGTTATTAAAGAAGCTAATTTGATTTTCCCGCAGACCGAAAGCGCATATCAGAATAATTCCAGTGATTTCATCTATGTATATGCAGCCGATACGAACACAGCACTGAAAGGTGAAGCAGATTTTCAGAGATTAGTGGACCTTTCGCATCAGCATAATCAGTCACAGCAGAATAAATCAGGCGGATTATCATTTAATTATAAGGTAGATGTACACGTTGAAAAAGAAGCTAAAATAACCTTTGTTTTATCAAAAGAACTAAATCAGAACCTGACTGCTATTCTACAAGGGGATTTCCATTATGAAAAAATAAACGGAAGACCTGATGCAAACGGAGAATTAAAACTTCTGAACGGTTCTACCCTTGAATTTCTAAAGACGTTTGAGGCAGACGGAAGTATAAAATTTGAAAATCAGCTTGATAACCCATATCTTGACATCACTGCAACTTATACTGATTATTATTATCCGGCCGGGGATTCAATCTCCAACAATGAAGTTAAAGTGGCTGTTAAAATTACAATTAAAGGTTTCCTGAAAGATCTCGGTAAGAACCTGGTGCAGAATCAGAATAATATTGCTGTATATTACGGGGCGAATAATATTGATAACAACAATCCCGATCCCACAAAGACAGCTTCGGATGCTGTACTCTTCATTCTCGCCGGGAAATTTACCGAAGGTGCAACCCAGCAGGACAGGAATGCTGCTGCATCAACAGCGGCCGCTCTTGCCGGTTCGGTAGTTGGGGGATTTTTAAATAAACAGTTCGGAGATATTATAAGGAGGGTTGAACTGCGACAGGTAGGCACTGTTACTAAATTTAACCTGGTTGGGAAAGCCGGCGATATACAGTATTCTGTGGGAGGCACCACCAACGTTTTTCAGGATATTTCCCAGGCTAATGTAAAACTTGAATACCCGATAACTAATCAGCTGCTGCTGAGGTTGGAGCGTAAACAGTCTGTAACAGAAACATCAACCAATATTAATGAGATGATAAACGAACTTGGTCTTAAATATATATTTGAGTTTTAATGAAGAAAAAAATTATAGCGTTATTCAGAAAAAATCCCGGTAAAGGATTTAAAAACAAAGAGATTGCCAGTGAATTAAATATTACTGAAGATCACGAATACAGCTCTTTAAAAGCTGCGGTCTACAAGCTCTATGAAGAAAACTTTCTTTCCCGGGTCGGCAAAAAATATTTTCTTAATCAATCTCCTTCTACAAACACAGTTACTGGTGTCCTTGAATTGACCCAGTCAGGATATGGATTTGTCATACTAAAAAATTCAGGTCTGGGAGATATTTTCATAGCTGCGCGAAATCTCGGAACTGCTTTTCATGGAGATACTGTAGAGGTAGCATTATTTGCTCATAAGAAAAGAAAGAACATAGAGGGGCAGGTCATTAATGTTGTTAAGAGAAAAAGAGAGGAAATTGTTGGTACGCTTAAAAAATCTCATTCCTTTTATTTCATTAAGCCTGACGACAATAAAATCCACCGGGATATTTATATCAATCCCGACAAAATTAAAGATGCAAAAGTTGGGGATAAGGTAATAGCCGGCAATATTATCTGGGATACCTCAATGCTTAATCCTGAAGGAGAGATTATCCAAAGACTGGGTAAGACAGGTTCTTTTGACGCGGATATTGCCTCAATTGCAAAGGAGTTCAACCTCCCATACAGATTTCCGCCGGAGGTTCTTAGCCAGGCAGAAACAATAGCGCTGAAGATTTCCGCAGATGATATAAAAAAGAGATTGGACTACAGGAATAACATTGTTTTTACTATCGATCCTGTGGATGCGAAAGATTATGATGATGCTCTTTCGATTGAAAAACTTCAAAACGGTAACTATGAAGTTGGAATTCATATCGCAGATGTAAGCAATTATGTGCCGGTGCATTCAGAACTTGATAAAGAAGCTTTAAAGCGTGGAAATAGTGTATATCTGGTCGGCAGGGTAATCCCGATGCTGCCGGAAAGGCTATCTAACAATGTCTGTTCGCTTGTTCCAAATGAGGATAGGTTAACTTATTCAGTAATTGCTGAGCTGACAAATCGGGGGAAACTGGTTAATTACAAAATCAAAAAAAGTGTAATCAACAGTAAAAGACGATTTACCTACGAAGAGGTGCAGGAGATAATTGATAAAGGAGAAGGTGAGTTTAACGATGAGATATACCAGCTTAATAGTCTTGCTCAAACTTTAAGAAAAAAGCGAATGAGAACAGGCAGTATCGATTTCTTTACCCCGGAAATCCGCTTTGAGCTTGATGCAAACGGGAACCCGGTCAGCATTCAGAGGAAAGAGATAAAACAGAGCAATATGCTGGTGGAAGAATTTATGCTTCTTGCAAATAAAATCGTTGCTGAGCATATTGCCTCACCGCAAAAAGGCGATATTCATCCTTTTATTTACAGGATCCACGATCTGCCTGATAATGAAAAACTTCAGGAATTCTCGCGCTTTGTTAAATCTTTAGGTTATACTTTTAATCCCAATTCAGCATCCAAATCAAAAGAATTCCAGGTATTAATGCAGATGGTAAAAGGAAC
>Ga0075280_10000025_pt1 | contig 14280 bp, 11 predicted proteins | sample SF_Rice_10C_0N_4_FD_69780 | JGI IMG/M metagenome (GOLD analysis project Ga0075280, IMG submission 69780) | Rice paddy soil microbial communities from Twitchell Island, California, USA - SF_Rice_10C_0N_404 | ecosystem: Environmental > Terrestrial > Soil > Paddy field/soil | place: USA: Twitchell... | reverse complement strand
TAAAAGTTCAGGTTCGGTTTAAAGGAGAAACTGTCGGATCTTTGAGGGTGAAAATCCGACAGTTCGTGTGTCATTTATGGAGGGGGTACTATGCAAAAAACTATTTTCTATTTTCGTGTCTAATGGTTCAAGTTATATGCCATAAGAAAATACGGCAAAATCGTCAGAAACTTTTGCCGGCCGTTTTTATGAAGTAAGTTTTACAATACAAGATTACATTTTTACAGGAAGTTTTGGAAAGACTGTTTAAAAAAGGAACTGCCGGAAATTTATCGCAAATCCGGCAGTTTAAATTGGAAGGGTGTTATGCTTAAACTATGAACTACTTCGATATGTATAGGTCAAGTACTATGCCATTTGATAAAGTCCTTTTTTTGCATATTTTCAAACATCTTGATCTCATAATAAGATAATATCGATAGATACTTATTATTTTGATACTTAAAAAGGAATCAATATATGTTAGAGCAGACAGGACTTGTTGATCTGAATCTTGAAGAAGAGATTGTAAAACTCCGGAAGGATTTGAATGCAGTTATCCTTGCTCATTATTACCAGGAATCGGAAATTCAGGACATAGCCGATTTTGTGGGCGACAGTCTTGACCTCGCGAGAAAGGCTAAATCCACTAAAGCTGACGTTATTGTGTTTGCCGGCGTTCATTTTATGGCTGAGACGGCCAAGATACTAAATCCCGGTAAGCTGGTTCTGCTTCCTGATCTTGAAGCAGGATGTTCGCTTGCAGAAAGCTGCCCGGCTCCGTTATTTAAGTCATTCCGTCAGCAGCATCCTGACCATATTTCCATTACGTATATTAATTGCACTGCTGAAGTGAAGGCACTAAGTGATATTATATGTACATCAAGCAATGCAGAAAAGATCATAAACCAGATCCCGGAGGAACGACCAATACTTTTTGCCCCTGATAGAAACCTCGGCCGGTATTTAATCAAAAAGACCGGCAGGGATATGCTTCTGTGGGACGGTTCCTGCATCGTACACGAAACATTCAGTGAAAGAAAATTAATTGATCTGAAATTTGAATATCCGAAGGCGAAAATTATAGCACACCCGGAATGTGAGGAGATCGTATTAAACCATGCAGACTTTGTAGGCTCTACAAGTAAATTACTAAAGTATGTGCAGGAAGAATCCGCAGATGAATTTATTGTTGCAACGGAATCGGGAATCCTTCACCAGATGAAGAAGCTGGTTCCGGGTAAAACTCTTATTGCTGCTCCCCCGGAAGCAAATTGCAGCTGTAATGAATGTCCCTATATGAAGCTGAACACTATGGAGAAATTATATCTCTGTATGAAGAATAAAGAGCCCGAAATTGCGCTGGGTAGTGATTTAATGAAAGCTGCACTAAGACCGATTGAAAGAATGCTGGAAATGAGCTAGCACCGGTTGAGGAGAACAGCTATTGTTGTCCCTTCCCCAGGTGATGAATTTTTAACATATATCTTCCCCCCATGGTAGCCTTCAATAATTCTTTTTGAAAGGCTTAGCCCTAGTCCCCATCCTCTTCTTTTGGTGCTATACCCGGGACGAAACACATCTTTCCTGCGTTTGTATTCTATCCCCTTTCCGTTGTCAAAAACACAGACCTCAATATTATTTTTAAATCCCGAAATAGTTATGCTTATTACGCCGGCTTTGTGATCAATTGCATCGAGAGAATTTTTGACAAGATTCTCAATAACCCATCCGAAAAGCTCGGAATTCATTTCAGCACAGAGTTCTTTATCCCCGTCTATAGTTAGTTCAACGCTTTTTCCGTTGGGCAGCCGTCTCTGGAAATAATCGGTAATCTTCTTTACTTCGGTGTAAACATTCCTTGGTTTTATTTCCGGTGTGGAACCTATCTTGGAAAACCTGTATGTTATTTTATTAAGCTTTTCAACATCACTCCCGATTTCATCGGCAATGTCGATAACCTTATCCGGGTCCTGGTAGTTTATCTTCAGCATTTCCAGCCAGCCCATAAGACTGGAGATAGGCGTTCCGAATTGATGGGCTGTCTCCTTGGCCATTCCGACCCATATATTACTTTGCTCGTTTCGTTTAATGCTGCTGAAGCCGACGTAGCCGATCACTATAAATAATACTGCTATAATTATCTGGAAATAAGGATACAGCCTTAGCCGGTTAATAAGATCAGAGTCGCCGTAATGGATTTTCTGAAGGATCAGCGAATCCTCATATGTAACAAGAATCGGTTTGTGGGAATCATCCATTTCCCTCACCTGCTGATTAAAGAACGATTCAAGTTCATTCCTGTTAAGGGTACTATCGTACTTTATATTTCTGACATCCTTGATATCGTGAACGTTATCAATTTTTACTATGTTATCAGGACCGGTTGATATCAGAGGAAAGTCTATCGGTTTCAGTATATTATCAAACAGAAATGTAATATCGGCATTTGGCTCGGAAGTATTCGCTACGTATTCGATCCCCTTTGCATAAAGCTCGACAATAGTTCTTTCCCTGTCCTGCAGTACTTTCACAAGATCCTGAGTGTAATACAGTGTACCGACAGCTATCAGGAAAGCTACTACGATGAGGCCGATTTTTATATTTAAGGAAGCAGGTCCGCCGGACATTTTCATGGGTTGGTTTTACCCGGAATTATTAAAAAACACAAAGTCAATTATCGCACTTTTGAGGGTAAAAAATCCAGTCATATTTTCAGGAAGAACCGGGAAATCCATGATTCTTCCTTATGCTATGCGATGAAAAAAGTCTGTTCTCTTTCAGGCCCTACCGAGACAATGGTAATTTTTATTCCAGTATGATTTGCAATAAACTCAAGATATTCCTTTGCTTCAGAAGGCAGGTCGGAATATGAGCGGCATTTGGAGATGTCGGTATCCCATCCCTTAAAAGTTTGATAACAGGGTTTAACCCGGGATAATCTCTGAACATCAGTCGGGTATGATTTTAACATTTTCCCGTTCAGTTCATAGCCGGTGCAGATCTTTATCTCCTTAAATGAACCAAGGACATCAAGCTTGGTTATGGCAGCCTCTTCAATCCCGTTGATCATGGCTGAATATTTAACGAGGAAAGCATCGAACCAGCCGCATCTCCTCGGCCTTCCTGTCGTTGCCCCGTACTCGGCACCAATCTTTCTCAGGCTTTCTCCTGTCTCATCTTCCAGCTCAGTCGGGAAAGGGCCGAATCCGACTCTCGTTGTATAAGCTTTAACAATTCCGAAGACAAGATTTATCTTAGTAGGTGGAATCCCTGTTCCGGTACAGGCACCGCCCGACGTGGGACTTGATGAAGTAACATATGGGTAGGTTCCATGATCAACATCAAGGAGTGCCCCCTGTGCACCTTCAAGGAGGATCGACTTTCCTTCCGCAATTGCATGATTGAGGTAAGCAGGCACATCTTTCACATATTTATCAATTATTTTATCAAATTCCACATACTCTTTAATAATTTCTTCTACGTCGAGCTCTTCATGATCATATATCTTCTTCAAAAGGTTGTTTTTTTCTTTCAGATTTGTCCGGATTTTTTCTTCAAGCACTTCCTTGTTAAGAAGGTCAACTATCTTGATCCCTTTGCGCGCATATTTGTCGATATAGCAGGGTCCAATACCTCTTCCGGTTGTCCCTATCTTGTTTCCGTTATTTTCATTGATATTATCAAGGAGTTTGTGGTAGGGCATAATCAGGTGTGCATTATGACTTATAAACAGCCTGCCCTCAACATCTATCCCGTTTTTGCGGAGAAGCTCAATCTCATCAAGAAGAGCATTTGGATCTATTACAACACCGTTCCCTATAACGCAGATTACATTTTCTCTTAAAATGCCCGAAGGTATCAGGTGAAGGATATATTGTTTATCGCTGATTCTAACAGTATGACCTGCATTTGCACCGCCCTGGTAGCGGGTTACAATGTCATAATTTTCACTCAGAATATCTACAATCTTTCCTTTTCCCTCGTCTCCCCACTGGCTTCCGACTAGAACAGTTACTCGCATTTAAGACTCTTTATTTAAAATTCCCAAAATAAAAACTCCGAATAAAATCCGGAGTTCAAAACTACATAAAACTGATTTTATGAAGAAATTAATTTGAAAAACTTTTTATGGCATCATCTACATTGTCGTAAAATTCAAAAATTGTGATGAGCTTGGTGATAATCAAAAGACTTTCAATTTTTTCTGTTACACGGGCAAGTTTCAGGTTTCCGCCTGCTTTTTTCATAGTTGTTAACCCTCCGATCATCATTCCAAGTCCGGAGCTGTTCATGAATTTAACATCAGAAAGGTCAACTACTATATTTTTCTTTCCCTCGTCAATCAGTTTATGGAGTAAATCGTTGAATTCTTTAGTATCTTCACCGCCCATCACATTTCCCTTTAACTCTATGATGACGGCTTCGTACCTTTCATTGACTTTTGTTTTCATTAAACAACTCCTAAAATTTTTTCCGTTAAATTTAAGTTAATAGGAGTAACAATGCAAGTTTAGCCATAGCCGCTAAAGGATTATTTTTAGGTTATATATTACGTTTTTATTGAATAATTTTAGGGAACCTGTACTCAAATTTTACGTCTAAAAAGATGAATACGAAAAATACAAAGAAAGATTTGCAGAACGCTCAAATACTAAACCTTGACGACGATTTCTCTTTAGTAAAACGTTTTATTGACGGCGATGAATCCGCGTTTGCTGTTCTTGTTCAGCGGCATAAAGAAAAGATCAGAAATATAATCTACCTGACGATGAACAACTCAAATTCCGTGGATGATATTGCGCAGGATGTTTTTTTGACGGTTTACAGGAACCTGAACAATTTCAGGTTTGAATCACAATTCACCACCTGGCTCTACCGGATAACGGTGAATAAGTGCAAAGATTATATGAGAAAGATTAAAATAAGAAATATTTTTACACCGATAAAAGAAGCCGAAGGCAAAACAGAGGATATTATTACTCCCGAAAGTAATGATATTTCCGCCATTGTCCACAAAGCTATCGGCAAATTGCCTGAGAAATTGAGAGTTCCGCTGCTTTTAAAAGATATTGAAGGCATGAGTTACCAGGAGATTGCCGAGACCGTTCAATGTGAAATAGGAACTGTGAAATCGAGGATCTTCAGAGCAAGGGAAGGATTGAAAGATATCCTTAAACCTTATGAAGAGGAGCTGATGTTATGAGAAAATTATATGCAAAATATGAAATTTTATCTGCCTATCTCGACGGTGAATTATCTGCCGGGGAGGCTAAAGAGTTAGAAGAAAAAATAGAAATTTCAAAGGACCTGCATGAAAAGCTAGATGAATTAAAGCGGATTAAACAATTGACCGTTTCATCCGTTAAAAGGCTTCCTGAGGCACCGTATTTTGAGACGAGGCTCTCTGCCGGCCTTAACCAAAAAGGAGGCTTTTATGAGAGGTTCCGTAAATGGATACCTGCTGTCAGTTTCAGTGCACTTGCTGTCGTTTTAATGGTATTCCTGAAGTTTAATCCTGGTGTAATAGACAGACTGGTTGAAGAACAGAAGAGCAACCTTGCAGGTTTTTACCAGGAAAACCTCAGACCTCTATTCTATGCTTCCGATCTTTCAAATGAAGACGTGTTTAATTTTGCATTTTCAAAACAGCTCCCGCTTGATAAATCCAACGGACAATATCTGAAGCTTGGATATGACCAGGGCGGAAAAGAATTCTTTGAGATTAAGACATCGGGTAACAACGTTCCGGTGAATAACCTCGCAAAGTTTACCGCAACTCTTAAGCTTAATAATGCGCAGAAACGTCAGGTTGATTCTATTCTTGAATCTTATGCCGGGGACATTCAGACGCAGGTGCTGGTTAATGATAAAAACACTGTGGCAATCAACCCGAACCTTTGGAATTATAATAAGGCAATCGTTGCCGATATAATGTCTTTTGCCCGAGATGCGAACAGGGAGGAGTTCAATAAGATCGTTCCGGCCGGGTATTTCGCATATGATAATCCCGATGTGAGAACCATTGTTAACAAAGTTAAGGACAATAAAGACAACAATTACATATTTTTCACTCCCGACACAATCTTTTCCGAACACTATGATTTTGACAAGGAGAAGTTCAAAGAGGAAATGGCAAAGGCCAAAGAGGAAATGAGGAAGGGAATGGAGGAGGCCAATAAATCTTTCCGGGAAATGAAAATAAACCTGAAGCTTGACAGCAGTTTTAACCGGCTGAAAAATGATCCTTCCTGGAATAAAAACTTTAAAGTCTTCATCGATTCAAATATATGCAGGGTGCATATGTCCGATATATCTATCCCTGATATACAGTTTCCTGATTTCGACAGCATTTCTGCACAGGTTGAAGAGGCGCTAAGGAATATACCTCAGATCATTATTGATATGCCGGGCGGTAAGGGACAAAAAAGTTATTCTTTCAAATATGAATTCAGCGATTCTGCCGGCACTCCGGTAAGAGTTCAGATTCCGAATGTCGATTCCATCCTGAAAAGTATTGGAGTTTTCGGGGGTGATTCGCTGATGTATAATGATAAAACAGATCATTTTTTACCTGATTCGATGGCTTCAATGTTCAAAATGTTCGATGATTCACTGATGCATTTTAATAAGGATGAATTTAAGAATGAGATGAAACAGCTGCAGAAAGAGATGGAAAGGATGAGAGAGGAAATGAAGCGCCTTAGGATAGAGATACACCAGGATACCTTACAAAGAGAGGGAGACGATAACTCGGTTGAAATATAAATAAATAGCTCTTTTGCCGGAAATTCAGCGGTTTTTTATCTATTAAAAGCCGTTCCCATCATACATATTACCCGTTCATAACTCTTTTCTTTACTAAATGCAGGAATTCCTTTAATTTGACACCGGATATATGGCTGAAGACCGTCTTTGAATGGAAAAATTATAATAGTATTTTAGTCTGAAAAATTAACTTAAATGAAGATGATAACCGCAAATCTCACAAATAACCTGAAGTTCAGACTGTTTATGGGGATAGCTGTTATTTTATTCTTTTTTAAGATATTTGTTCCGGCAGGGGATTCACCCGGCTATAATATCATAAATGAAATTCTGGTTGCATTAACAGTTATTTCCCTGATTGTCTATCTGATAGAGTTAATGGGTTATAAGAAAATCAATCCGATCTCTATGGTGATGAATGTTGGGATCCTCAATGCAATTATATTTTTCATGATAAGTTTTTCAGGCTCAATACTGAACCTCTTCTTCGATAATCTTCAGGGACAACCGGGACTTGTATTCAGGATAATCAGCTTCTTTTATGTTTTCCTAATCCTGAGCTTCCTTGCTTATATATTTCTTACATTCAGGGAACTCTTCTTTCTGAAACAGAACAGGAACCTCAATACTTATTTCAATACAATGGTTGTTTTCTTTATCCTTGCTTCGCTCTCGTCCGCATTTGATACGCTGCCTGATCTGTCCTTTATAAAAAATACATTCTTCATTATCTCCATATTACTTATAGCAATCAATTCTGTAAGGATATCATGGATAGCTTTCCTGCAGAAAAAAGAAAAAATATCTCTTCTCATTATATCGATAGTTATCGCCGTGCTGTTCATTGTAAACCTTGTCAACAGCAGCGGTGAAAATATTCATTACAAGATGCTGGCTTCTTTTTCACCTTCGCTGGCCCGGTTTCTTAATATCCTTATGATATACGGCGCTATATATTTCAGCGTATTGTTTTTTACAACGCTATTTCATCTGCCGACGGCTGAAGCTTACGACAGGAAAGCCCAGGAGGTTTCCTCTCTTCAGTACTTCAGCAAGCTGATTACCGAGGTCCTCGATTTTAACGATCTTGCCGAAACCGTAACGGATATTGCTACAAGGGTATGTAACGCCGATGCCTCCTGGATATTATGGAGCGGGCAGAAGGAATTTACAACGATTGCTCATAAAAATATCGGTTACATTGATGCAAGGGAATTGTCGAATTTTATTTATAAAAACGTTAAGAATAAACCGTCGAATGGTACGGAAGTGCTTTCTTTGGAAAAATTTGAAAAGATATCCTCGCTGAGTGAAAATTACTTAAGCGTTGCAGTATCGCCTCTTAAGATCCATAATGAACTGAAAGGCTATCTTATCGTAGCGAAGAAGAACAGCTCGATCTTCAATGATGAGGATATTAATGCTATAAATACTTTCTCCGACTATGCTACAGTTGCTATCGATAATGCCGCGCTGGTTGAGGAATCAATCGAAAAAGAAAGACTGGAGAAAGAGCTCGATGTTGCTCGGGAAGTGCAGCGTAAGATTCTGCCATCAAGGCATCCCGAATATATTGGGCTTGAGATATCGAGTGTATTTATCCCCGCATTCGAAGTAGGCGGCGATTATTATGATTTCTTTGAGATCAGCGAAAGTAAGCTTGGTTTTGTTATTGCAGATGTATCAGGTAAGGGAATATCAGCCGCATTTATTATGGCTGAGGTTAAAGGGATCTTTGAATCGCTTTCCCAAACCATCACCAAACCTAAAGATATTTTAATCAGCGCCAATAAAATACTTAAACGTACACTCGACAGGAGCAGTTTTGTTAGTGCAGCTTACGGGATTATTGACAGGGAGAAGGAGACTTTAACTATTTCCCGCGCCGGGCACTGCCCTGTGATCCTTATCCGCAACGGACAGGCCGAGACTTTACGCCCTTCCGGCATAGGACTTGGTTTAAACTTTACGGAACATTTTGATAATTCCCTGGATGAAACCAAAATAAATCTTGATGATGAAGACCTGATTGTCCTTTATACAGACGGGATTACAGAAGCAAAAAATACTGACCTGGAAGATTTCGGTCTGGACAATTTCGAAAAGATCTTAATAGAGAATGCAAAAGCATCTCCCGATGAAATAGCAAATAAAGTAATCCGGGAGGTAACTGTTTTTTCACAAAGTCATTCGCAATATGACGATATTACCCTGGTAATATTTAAATGGAAATCAAAAATTAAATCTGATGGAGAAAAAGAATGGCAGAGTTCAGCACTTCCATTAAAGATAAAGGAAATGTAAGTATAATCTATCTTAATGGGTACCTTGATGCACATACAGCACCGCAGCTCGAAACTAATTTTTCAGAGCTCATCGATCGTGATAAATATAATATCGTGGTGAACTTTACAGATTTGCATTATATAAGTAGTGCAGGATTAGGCGTGTTTATGGCTTATATCGAAAAGATACGTGAGAATGAAGGAGACATTAAACTTTCCAGCATGAGCGATAAGGTTTATAATATCTTCGACCTTCTGGGATTTCCGCTCCTTTATGAAATCTTTAAATCTGAAGATGAAGCCATCAGTAAATTCAAAGAGACCGGAAACGTTGAAAACAAAAAATAACATAGATAAAAAACTTAAGATTCAAAGCAGGACAGAAAATCTTTCTGTCATACGGGAATTTATTCAATCTGCTGCTGAGGAGGTTGGAATGAAGCCCGGTGTGACTGAAGATGTAATGCTTGCTGTGGATGAAGCCTGCACAAATATAATGAAGCATGCTTATAAGTCTTATCCCGATGGCGAAATACTTTTAAAGCTGAAGTATTCTGACCATAAGCTGACGATCATAATAGTGGATTATGGTAATTCATTTCATCCTGAAAATGTTCCCGACCCTGACCTGCAGAAATACTACAGGCAGCACCGCGTGGGGGGACTGGGTATGTATCTGATGAAAACGCTTATGGATGAAGTAAGTTATAATTCCGTGCCCGGAAAATATAATGAAGTCTACCTTACCAAGTATTTAAACAATTCTCATTGAAAATGAACGACACTGAAAATATTAAAGTAAGAAGAAACCTTACTGCTTTAGTAGAATTCAGCCGGATAATAAACTCAAGCACAGACCTCGATTTCATCGTAAATAATATACTCCTTACCTGCATGGGCAAGTTTCTTGCAACAAAAGGATTGTTTGCACTAAATGTAAACGGATTATTTAAGGTGCGTTCATCCAAAGGAGTGTCTGCAGAAGTACTGGACAGATTAAGCAGCCGGGAGATGAAAGAGGATTTTTTTGAATACGGCGAGACTAAGTCGGATCTGGGACTCGGAGAACTTTGCGTTTCAGAGAAAGTAATATCTTCAGGCAGGGCTCTTGGTATAATCTGTCTCGGTGAAAAACTGAATAAAACAATGTATTCTGAAGACGACCGGGAATTTTTAAGGACAATATTAAACATTTCCTCTACCGCCATCCAGAATTCCATCGTGATAAACGAACTTAAAAAAGTGAACAGAGTTCTTGATTCACGCCTTCACAGACTGAATTCATTATTCGAATTGAGCAAGGAATTCGCGCTGTTTTCCGAATCTTCCCGTGTGGCAAGGCTGCTGGTTTACTCGGTTATAGGCCAGCTGTTTGTTTCAAGGTTTGCCGTTATTACTTTCGAGGATTCTGGTCCGGATGTGCTTGAATCAAAAATAGATAATGAAAGACTGCTGAAAATAATAGCTGACAGGAATTTACAAAAGCTTGAATCGGCTATAACAGGAGAAGGTATATCCGCTAAGTATAAAGAACTGGAGAGCCTTGAGATTCAGCTGGTTGTTCCAATGCAGATACAGGGGGAAACACGCGGACTGATTTTCCTTGGTAAACGGATAAATAACCATGAATACTCTGAGGCAGATATAGAATATGTTTATTCTGTAGGTAGTCTTGCTATAATCTCAATTGAGAACAAGAGGTTATTCCAGGAGGCACTTGAAAAGAAAAAAATGGAAGATGAACTGGATATCGCAAGGGATATACAGAAGAACCTTCTTCCTCATGATATACCTGAATTAAATAATTTTGAGATCTCGGCTATTAATGTTTCCTCGAAGCAGGTAGGCGGGGATTACTATGATCTTATCCGTCTTGACGATAATAATCTGTGTTTATCGATTGCGGATGTCTCAGGGAAGGGAGTGCCGGCTGCCCTGCTGATGGCAAATCTTCAGGCCTTTTTAAAAACAATAGTCAGGCATGGAATAGAACTCGATGAAGCTACGGCACTGATAAACGACCTGGTAAGCGAGAACACTTCCGACGGCAAGTTCATTACCTTTTTCTGGGGAGTGCTGAATGATGACGCGAGGAAATTCAGGTATGTAAATGCCGGGCACAATCCTCCTCTATTGATAAGGAATGGTGAAATTATTAAACTGAATATCGGCGGAATAGTACTCGGGGTTATGAAAACAGTAACTCCTTATGAATCCAGGGAAATTTCCCTGCAGAAAGAAGATGTGATCGTGATGTTTACGGACGGTGTTTCCGAAGCAATGAATACGAAAGGCGAGGAATTTTCTGATGAACGGCTTGAAAATACAGCAAAAAGAATATCCCATAAATCCTCCCCTGAAATACTTCAGGATATCAGACAGGAAGTGATCAACTATACTGCCGGTGCTCTTCAGTCTGATGATATTACCCTGATGGTGATTAAAGCCAAATAATTAATTATTTTTTGAAAAATAATTCCCGCTTTTTTATTAAATCGTAAAGCAAAAAGCAGCTGATGGATCCTGTAAAAAAATACCTGGTAAAATACCGGTCAAAGATTATCATCGGGATGAGTCTGCTCCTTATTCTCCTTTCCCTGGGGAATACCCTAATTCTTACCACTATAGACCCCAGGTCGAATGATGAATGTATATGGAAGCCCGTAAATCAGGCTGATACCCTTGCGATCCGGTTTGAAACGGTGAAGGTGGGAGGTGTTACATGGAATGCCGGTATCCGCAACGGTGATTACCTGATTGCCATAAATAGGATAAGAATCGAAAATCCCGACCAGGCGCAGATGATTCTAAACAAGGTTGAAGGCGGTGATTATGCAGGATATACAGTTAAAAAACAAAACGGAAGAATGCTTGAGACGAAAGTTTATGTAAAAAAGCTTATAAACTTTCCGCTCCTCGGTCTTAGCCTCCTTGGATTTTTCTGGCAGCTCATCGCTTTCATCGTATTAATGGCCAGACCTGACGGAAGGGTACAGCGTGTATTCTATGCCGCCGGTGCGACATTAATACTTATGATGTTATTTAATTACGAATCACTGCCTTTTATAAGGGGATTCCTTCCGCTGGCCTTTCTTTTCGATTTCTTAAATACAGGCGGGTTAATATATGGGCCTTTCCTGATACTCCTTTTCTTCTGGATATTCCCCCGCGAATATAACTTTGTGAAGAAGAAAGCAGTTAATTATACTTTGTACCTGCTGCCTGCGGTCCTGCTTATAGGATTATTCATATACCGGTTTCTGTTTGTATACGATTCACCCGCAAGAAATTATCACTATCAAAAGTTTATAAATATATCCAACATTGCTCTCAGCTCAGCTTTTCTACTGGGATTTGTTTCGCTGCTGATTAATTACTTCCGGCTGAAATCCCCTAATGAAAGGAAACCCATTTCCGTAATACTTGTATCCTATTTCCTGGCAATCATTGTAATACTATATACAGTATTCGTTGCTCCTGCAATTACCGATAATATTTTTAATTCGCCCGAATTTTATATGCCGATGATCATTCTTTTTATCCTTCCTGTAGCATTCGGCTATTCCATATTCAGGTACCAGCTGATGGATGTAAGCGTTGTTATAAAGAATACAATCATATATGGTGCGGCCACAATTAGTATAGCTGCTGTTTATTTCCTTGTGATCTACCTTATGGGACAGGTTATAAGTACTGCTATCGGTACCGAATATAAAGGAGTTATTGCGGGAGTAATATTTATAATATTTGCCCTTGTCTTTCAGTCGACCAAAGATAAATTCCAGGATTTCCTTACTTCAAGATTTTATCCGGAACAGTTTGCCTATCAAAGAATACTTGTCAGTTTCAGCAATGATATTACTACGGTTGTCGGACTTGATAACATACTCGATACAATGACCTCAACTTTTGTTGAATCACTAAAGATAAATACCTTCGGTATTATGCTTTACGAGGAAAAGGAAAATATATTCAAACTTGTAAGGAGTGTCGGAATAGATTCAAAAGATATGAAGGTTCCTGCATTGAACCTTCAAAAAGTTATTATAGAAAAAAATACGACATCGAAAAGTCCAGTAATAGAAGAAGAAGATTACCAGAGGACTTTCCCGGTAAGCTACAATCTCCTTGCTGCGGCAGGCATTTATACTGTAGTGCCTATGATTATTAAGCAGAAGGTAATCGGGCTGATGCTGCTTGGACTTAAACACTCGGGAGCAAAATTTGCAGGCAAGGATATTGACCTGCTTTATGCAGTTGCAAACCAGTCGGCAGTAGCTATAGAGAATGCAAGACTTTACAGAACGGAAGCGGAAAAGATAAAGATTGAAAGGGACCTTGATCTTGCAAGGAAAATCCAGCAGGGACTGCTGCCGAAGAAGATTCCCGCTGTAAAAGGACTCGATATTTCAGGAGAAATGATTCCCGCACAGCAGGTCGGGGGAGATTATTACGATCTTATACCTATAGGTGAAGATAAGCTATTTGTCGTGGTGGGAGATGTTTCAGGGAAAGGATTATCTGCATCGCTGTATATGACAAAGCTGCAGACTATGATAGAATCGGCCTGCACACCGGGTAGAAATCCGAAAGAGATCCTGATCGATATCAACAAGCGGATCTATCATTCGATGGAGCGGAATTGGTTTGTTACAATGACGCTTGCACTATTTGATATGAAAGCGAACAAGGTGAAGTTCTGCAGAGCGGGGCATATGCCTGTATTCGCGGCAAAAAACGGAACGATAAACAAGTACAGATCGATGGGACTGGGAATAGGTCTTGAATGCGGGATTATATTCGGAAAAACATTAATTGAGGAAGAACTGGATTTAATTAAAGATCAGATATTCGCCTTCTTCTCCGACGGGGTTACCGAAGCAATGAATGAACAAATGGATCTTTTCGGTGAAGACAAACTGACCGAGCTGCTGATTAATCGTTCATCCCATCGAAGCAGTGATATCCTGAATGACATCTGGAAAAATATCCAAACCTACCGCGGCTCCGCAGAGGTCAATGACGATATGACGATGGTAGTGGTGAAAATATCAGATAAATAAATTAATTGGAGCAAAACTAAGGGCGGCGGATAAGTTCTGAATGGATCTCCAGGTCAAAATCGTAGGGGTTAATGCCGGGTTTAAAGATTTCCCGCTTAAACTGCTAAAATAATAGAGAAAGGCAGCTCTCGAATACTACCCCCCCCCTTTAAAGTGGAAAAGTACCTGTCCACCTGTACTGGAAG
>Ga0075280_10000024_pt1 | contig 14287 bp, 13 predicted proteins | sample SF_Rice_10C_0N_4_FD_69780 | JGI IMG/M metagenome (GOLD analysis project Ga0075280, IMG submission 69780) | Rice paddy soil microbial communities from Twitchell Island, California, USA - SF_Rice_10C_0N_404 | ecosystem: Environmental > Terrestrial > Soil > Paddy field/soil | place: USA: Twitchell... | reverse complement strand
TTCCAAATTATGTTATTTGGTTTCCTTCACCGGGTTGGAAACCCGGTGTTAATATCAGGCTTGAAGAATAAATTTTCTCCCTCTGGAAACCGGTGTTAATTTCAGGCTTGAAGAATAGACTTTCTCCCTCTGGAAACCCGGTGTTAATATCAGGCTTGAAGAATAAACTTTCTCCCACTGAAAAACCCGGTGTTAATTTCAGGCTTGAAGAATAGACTTTCTCCCACTGGAAACCCGGTGTTAATTTCAAGCTTCAAGGATATACTTGCTCCCACTAGAAACCGTGGTTATTCGGATTTCTTATTTTTTACCAGCTTATGGGGCTAAGATGGAGTATGGGTGTATGTAGAAATTAACGAATACGAATTTAGCGGATTGCGGATGTCGAAAATAGCGGATAGATTCCTGCTGCCGTGGGGAAGCGGCTGTAGAATTTCACACAGCTTTTCATGGATGAGAATCACGCCGGAACCAGATAAGGATGATAAGGACATTAAAAACCATTTATTTTTTTGACTTATTAACTATTATTTTTATTATAACGGACTAATATTAAATAATAGTTCAGATGCCCTTATACAGCCTGAATATCGTTGATTTTTCATTAAAAAAAGGATAGATTCACACTCTTAATTTTGCCATGATTGCTGAAAATATTAAAGCACTGCGGGAACGGATCGAACGAAAATGTGCCGAAGCAAAGCGTGACAGCAGTGAAATAAAATTAATTGCTGTTTCGAAGACATTCGGGACTGATGATATTGAAAAAGTATTTGGTGAAGGCCTGAAGGATTTTGGTGAAAACAAAGCCCAGGAATTATCAGCTAAGTATGAACAGCTGGGTGATAAAATTACCTGGCATTTTATAGGTCACCTGCAGCGTAATAAAGTCCGTTTTGTTGTTCCGGCCGCAAGTTATATTCATTCGATAGATTCTCTTCAGCTTGCAACAGAGGTAAACAAAGCTGCCTCAAAAATTAACAAGATACAGAAAGTACTTTTGCAGGTTAAAACTTCAGAAGAGGAATCAAAGTCGGGAATTCAAAGCAAAAGCGAGCTGCTTAACCTGGTCCGATACTGCGGGGAGTACTCTAATATTCAGCTTGAAGGACTAATGACCATCGCGCCATTTACTGATGATATGAATCTAATAAGGCAAAGTTTCAAACAATTGCGTAAATTAAGAGATGATTTAAATTCAGAAGGTTTTGAACTGAAGGAGCTCTCGATGGGAATGACATCCGATTTCGAAATAGCAATTGAAGAGGGTGCAACTATGCTGAGGATCGGCTCGGCAATTTTTGGTGAAAGAGATTATTCAAAAGATTGGAAGGATTCATGAAAGTTTCCCCGATCAGTATTAAGAAGCAGGAATTCAATAAATCCTTCAGGGGATATGATCCTGAAGAAGTGCAGGCTTTTCTTGACAAACTTGCCGATGAATTCGATGATCTTCAGAAAGAAAATGAGCATCTCAAAGAGGAACTGGAAAACGCTAATGTACACCTGGCAGAATTCCGGAGAATAGAGAAGAATCTGCAGGATACGCTGCTGAAAGCACAGGAATCATCATCAAAGGCCATCGACTCAGTGAAGAAGCAGACGAACCTTATGGTTAAAGAGGCTGAGATAAAGGCTAACCAGACACTTGAAAAAGCCAGGGAGAGTGCAAATGAAATAAGAGATGCAGTAATCAAGCTGAGGGAAGAACGCGATCTGCTTATTTCAAAGTTAAAAGCAATGATCGATTCGCAGGCCCATCTCTTTGAAGTAAAAGTAAAGGATGCCGGGACAGAAAGTGCGGTTATGCGCAAACCCGAACAGCCTAAAAAAGTTGATATAGATGTAGACGACATTGTAAATAAAATATTATAATGAGTGAGCTAAAAAACAAAATAGACGAGACCCTCCAGGTAATCCATAAAGTTACAAGGGAGAATTACCCGGTCGGGATAATCCTTGGGACGGGACTCGGCGGCCTGGTAAAAGAAATTAAAGTTTCACACGAAATAAAATATTCCGATCTGCCTCATTTTCCTCTTTCCACTGTTGAATCTCACGAAGGCAAACTGATATTCGGAAACATCAACGGCAAGAATGTTGTTGCTATGCAGGGACGCTTTCACTATTATGAAGGCTACACAATGCAGCAGATAACATACCCTGTCAGGGTGATGAAATACCTTGGAGTAGAAACTCTGCTTGTATCAAATGCCTGCGGAGGGATGAATCCCCAATACAGACGAGGTGATGTAATGCTGATGGCAGATCACATAAATCTGCTTGGCGACAATCCGCTTATAGGACAAAATGAGGACGATCTTGGTCCCCGTTTTCCGGATATGAGCGAAGCCTACAGCAAAGATCTTATAGCGCTTGCGGAAGCTATTGCTATAGAGAATAAAATTAAGGTACAGAAAGGCGTGTATGTTGCTGTACCGGGACCTAACCTTGAAACAAGGGCTGAATACAGGTTCTTAAGAGCCACAGGTGCTGATGTAGTAGGTATGTCTACAATCCCCGAGAACATCGCAGCAAATCATATGGGAATGAAAGTACTGGGAATAAGCATAATAACAGATGAGTGTTTTCCTGATTCGCTTAAGCCCGTTAATGTTGAAGAGATAATAGCAACGGCGATGGAAGCAGAGCCGAAAATGACCTTAATAATGAAAGAGGTTATAAAAAAATTATAATGGAAAAAAGACCCATTCACCAGTATGTCACCCCGGTTTTACTAGGCGTACTCATGTTCGCATCGAACTTCATAAATACCGGCATCTTCCGCTTCGGCGCAAATGATTTTGCCGTATGGTTTGTTGTATCACTGCTCTGTTTTGCCAGCGGCTATTATATGAACAAGGTTTTCGGATGGCATGCGGGCGGTAAAGTTATATTTGCTATTATTATAGCAGCAACTGCTTTAAGTATACTGGTGATTTCATTTTTCAGGGAATACTTTGCAGCCAACGAACTATTGACCGAAAACCTGATCCTATACAGTCTGCGTAATATAACGCTCGGGGCAATGGCGATTTTCGGAATGGCTATAGATGAAGTACTTCATCGTGAAAGAGAAGCAACTGTACTGAATCAGAAACTGAAAATGTATGAGGAACAGCTGCAGGATGCGCGCAAGGAAGCTGAGCTTGAGCTGCGTGAGGCAAAAGTTAAAGCTGAAAAACTGATCAATGATGCACAGGCATCTGCAAAAAATACAATCCTTAAGAAAGAGAGGATTGAAAGAGAATTGAAAGAATTCATTCAGGCCGAAAGAGAACTGATAAAAAGATACGAGGAATCCTGACATTATTATGTTCAAACAATATTCTGAAAAAATAAATTATCCTGATCTTGAAAAGAATATACTTGAGTTCTGGGAAAAGAATAAGATTTTTGAGAAGAGCGTTTCTTCAAGAGATGAATCGAAATCATTTACCTTTTACGAGGGACCCCCCACTGCTAACGGGAAACCCGGAATTCATCATGTAATGGCCCGTGCGTTAAAGGACCTGGTCTGCCGGTATAAAACGCTCCAGGGATACCGTGTTGAAAGGAAAGGCGGATGGGACACACATGGTTTACCGGTTGAAATTGAAGTAGAGAAAAAGCTGGGAATAAAACATAAAAGCGAAGTATTAGATTACGGTGTAGAAAAATATAACGAGGCCTGCAGGGATTCTGTTTTTACCTACCTGGATCTCTGGGAAAAGATGACTACCAGGATGGGCTACTGGGTCGATTTAGGTTCTGCATATATAACTTTGAAGAACGATTACATAGAATCTGTCTGGTGGGCTCTGAAAACACTTTTTGATAAAGGACTGATTTATAAAGATTATAAAATCGTTCCCCAGGATCCTAAATCAGAAACTGTTCTTTCATCTCACGAACTTGCATTAGGATACCGGGAAACAAAAGATCCATCGGTTTATGTGCTTTTTAGAATTAAAAACACGGATGATTATTTTCTTGTATGGACAACCACACCATGGACATTGATTTCAAATGTTGCACTTGCTGTAGGTCCCGATATTGATTACGTCAAAATAGAACACAATGGAAAAAAGATAATCCTGGCCAAAGAAAGATTAAGTGTAATCGACGGCGATTATGAAATTATTGAAGAGGTTAAAGGAAGCAGTCTTGAAAACACAGAGTATGAACAGCTTCTTCCCTATATTCATATTGATAAGAAGGCCTTCTTTGTAGTTCCCGGTGAATTCGTCAGTACTGAAGACGGTTCAGGTATTGTTCATATAGCCCCTGCCTTCGGTGCGGATGACTATGAAGTATCAAAGAAATATGATCTCCCAATGGTTCAGCCGGTAACCCGCGGCGGTTTATTCACCGATGAAGTGACTGACTTTAAAGGTGAGTTTGTAAAGGATGCGGATGCAGGAATTATCAAAAAATTAAGAGAAGAAGGAAAGCTTTACAGGAAGGAAACGATTGTACACTCCTATCCATTCAGCTGGCGCCACGAAAATGTTCCCGTAATTTATTATGCAAGAGAAAGCTGGTTTATCCGCACCACATCGATAGCGGACCGGATGGTTGAACTTAATAAAACGATTAACTGGCAGCCGCCCGAAGTAGGGTCGGGCAGATTCGGCAACTGGCTTGAAGAAAATAAAGACTGGGCGCTTTCACGCGACCGGTTCTGGGCAACTCCTCTTCCTATTTGGGTAAGCGACGGAGACACATTTGCAGTAGGAAGCATTGAGGAATTGAAGAAAGGATTTATAGAAGAAGACGGGAAGAGAATTCCGGTAAGCGAAATTGAAGACATCGATCTGCACAAGCCTTTTGTAGATAAAATATTATTTGAAAAGGATGGAAAGATCTATAAACGCACTCCTGAGCTGATAGATGTCTGGTTCGATTCCGGCTCGATGCCGTTTGCGCAGTATCATTATCCTTTTGAAAATAAAGAGCTTTTTGAAAAGTATAATTTCCCGGCTGATTTTATCTGTGAAGGAATAGATCAGACAAGGGGCTGGTTCTACACGCTTCATGCAATAGCCACAATGCTTTTTGATAATGTTGCTTATAAGAATGTTATTGTGAACGAGCTTATTCTCGATAAGAACGGCCTTAAGATGTCAAAGTCGAAAGGGAATACAGTAGATCCGTTTTTACTGTTTGATAAATACGGTGCCGATGCAACCCGCTGGTACCTGGTTACCAACAGTCCTCCCTGGAGACCCACACTATTCGATGAAGAAGGGATTGTTGAAGTGCAGAGAAAGTTCTTCGGAACACTAATGAATTCCTATGCATTCTTTGCTCTTTATGCCAATATAGATAAATTCAGCTTCAAAGAGGAGCTTATTCCATACGAGGAACGACCTGAGATTGACAGATGGATACTCTCCGTGCTCAGCTCACTGGTGGAAGAATACAGAACCTTAATGGATGCATATGATGTAACAAAAGCTGCCAGGGCAGTATCTACATATACAATCGACCAGCTTTCCAACTGGTATGTAAGGAGATGCAGGAGACGTTTCTGGTCAAAGACTCCTTCGGAGAAGTCCGAAATGAATAAGAATAAACTTTCTGCCTACCAGACTTTATATGAATGCCTGATAACGATAGCCAAGCTGACTTCTCCATTTATCCCTTTCATTTCTGAAGAAGTATATACCAGTCTGAATGAAGTTACAGGTAAAGAAAAATTTGAATCAGTTCATTTATCTGTTTTCCCCGAAGCTGTTTATAAAAACAATGAACTTGAGGAGAAAATGGAAATTGCCCAAAAGGTTGTATATCTTACAAGGGCGATGAGAGCCAAGAAGAACCTGAAGGTAAGACAGCCACTAAGAAAAATTATGGTAGCGGCTGACAGTTCACATCATTCCGCTCTTGAGGAAATGAAAAAAGTGATTCTCGAAGAAGTAAACATTAAAGAACTGATCATACTGAAGGACGATGCTGAGATTGTAAATAAATCGGCTAAACCGAATTTCAAGTCGATCGGTCCAAAGTTTGGAAAGAATGTGAACAAAGCAGCAGGAAAGATTAAGGAATTAGATAAGGAAGATATTAGTAAATTAGAGAGAGGCGATGAAGTAAAAATTGAAATCAACGGGGAAGAATTTGCCATCAAACCGGAAGATGTTGAAATTATCAGTTCTGAAATTGAAGGCTGGCTTGTAGAAAATGAGGGAGGTGTAACTGTTGCCCTGGATACTGAACTGGACGGCAGTCTTGTTTCTGAAGGACTCGCCAGGGAATTTGTAAACAGGGTACAGAATATGAGAAAAGATTCCGGCTTTGAAGTAACTGATAAAATTAAAATTGATTACAACGGCAGTGATAAACTTATTGATGCAGTTGATGCTTTTAAAGATTATGTTTCAAATGAAACTCTTGCAGAAGAATTAAATAGAAAGGATTCTGTTAACGGAGATTCCGGACAGAATTGGGAGATCGGGGAGTATTCATGCTCCATCAAGATCATAAAGGTTCAATAATTTAGGAGTGTGTTATGGCTAAGAAAACCACTACGAGCAAATCGTCTTCGAAGAAAACTGCGAAGACAAGCAAGAGCAAATCAGCTCAATCAGTAAAGAAGACAGCCGGGAAAAAGACAGCTGCTGCTGCCAAGAAATCTTCCGGAACAGCTGCTGCTAAAAGGACAGTTTCAAAGAAAACCGCTGCTGTGAAAAAGAGTGCGGCAAAAATGAATAAAACAACAAAACCACAAATTACAGTAAAAGCAAAGGAAAAAAAGATAACTATGCCGAGAAAGAAGAAAGAGACGAAGGCTGATGCAGTGAAAAAACAAACCGAAGTTTCACAGGCCGATAAACAAGCCGAGGAACGCGCCAAAGCAATGCAGAAAATTAAAGGCTACAGTAAGAAAGACCTTGAACACTTTAAACAAATTATACTTGACAAACGTGATGAGATAATAGAACAGCTTCAGAACCTGAAAGAACAGATGCTGGATCCGACTACGGGTGAGTATATAAATGAAAATTCTCCCTACTCGCTCCACATGGCAGAACAGGGAACGGATGCAATGGAGAGGGAAAAAACCTTCCTTTATGCCCAGCGGGAAAATAAATTTTTAGGTTATCTTGAAGATGCCCTGAAACGGATTGAAGCAGGAACTTATGGTATCTGCATCGAGTGTATAGAAGAGCCGCAGCATTTGTGTGAGACGTGCCCGCTGATCCCGAAGGCAAGGCTTGAAGCAGTTCCACACAGCCAGATGTGTGTGCCGGTAAAACAAAGACAGGAAAAGAGATAGTTAAGTAAATCTATCAGGAATGGATGAGGTATTGAATTGAGGTTATTACTGGTTTCAGCAGTAATTGTATTTGCGGATCAGGTATCAAAGCTTATGGTTAAAGGAATTCCGGCTATCAATTTAGCCGGGGTGCATCCTGGAGAAAAAATACCGGTAATATCAAATCTCTTCAATATCACAATGGTTGAAAATCCGGGAATAGCATTCGGCATCAACTTCGGTTCGGAGTTTAAACTTGCAATTTCACTCTTCACACTAGCTGCATGCATCGGTCTGTTTATATTTTTATACAGGATCAGAAACAAGAGTTTCGGCTTAAAGTTTTCAATCGCTTTAATCCTTGGAGGTGCAGTCGGCAACCTGATCGATCGTTTATTTTATGGAATATTTTACGGTTATGCCCCGTTATTTTACGGCAAAGTTGTAGATTTTTTTAATATACATCTCTTTAACGTCTACCTGTTTAATAATACTCTTGGTAATTACATATTTAACATTGCAGATCTTTCTGTTACCACAGGAATGGTTTGCCTGCTGTTTGCCATCAGGCAGCAGAACAAGGAACAGGAATCGAATAAAACGGTTATGGAAAATCTTTTAGTAAAGGGGAAAGAGTAGTTGCGAGTATTAATTGTCTCGGTTATTATTGTAATTATTGATCAGGCTACAAAGCTTTTTGTAAAAGGCTTCTCAATCCCATTCCTCCATTTTAAATATGCCGGAATGTACGAGGGTGAAAGAATTCCGGTAATCGGAAATTTTTTCAGGATTACATTTATTGAAAATCCAGGGATGGCTTTCGGATTTGATCCCGGTATTAACTTCAAATTATGGATCTCTGTATTCTCCCTTGCTGCCAGCATCGGGCTGATAATTTATTTATACTTTGTCAGAAATCAGAGACTAAGTCTGCGCATTGCCCTGGCATTCATACTCGGCGGGGCTGTCGGAAACCTGATCGACAGGATGTTTTATGGTATCTTTTACGGCTATGCTTCTATATTTTACGGCCGGGTGGTGGATTTCCTTGATGTGGATTTCTTCGATTTTTCTATTTTCGGCAGGAGCTATGACAGGTGGCCTATATTTAATGTTGCAGATGCAGCCGTTACCATCGGCGTGCTTATTTTGATTATTTTTTATAAAAAGAACTCTGAACAAAATGAAATCCCGGAACCGGTTGGATCCGGATTAGATGAATTTCCGGTTGATGATACCCACAGCAACGGAACAGAAGAAGAACAGAATGATTCAATAAAAGAGTCATCAGAGGAAAATAAAAAAGAAGATGGCGAAACTGATCACGGAAAAGAAATACCGCTTTGAAGTACCACCCGGGAAAAAGAAAGAACGCCTCGATCTTTATCTTACCAATTTAATCGAAAATGCTACACGTACGAGGGTTCAGAAATTAATTGAAGCCGGGTTTGTAACAGTTAATGGTAAACCAGTAAAGCCGAGTTACCCCGTACAGCCGAACGATCTGATTGAAGCTTCACATCCCATTACTCCCCGTCCCGAAGAAGCCGGGCCTGAAGAAATCCCTCTCGATATAGTCTTCGAAGATGAATACCTGCTTGTAGTGAATAAGCCTGCGGGAATGGTTGCCCATCCGGCATATGCAAATTATACAGGAACCCTTGTCAATGCGCTTCTTCACCATTCCGCAATACTGAGCAATGTAAATGAGCCGGGAAGACCGGGAATCGTTCACCGGATAGATAAGAACACAAGCGGACTGCTCGTTGTTGCAAAAGACGACTGGACACATGCAAAGCTTGCATCCCAGTTTTCCAGGCATACTGCCGAAAGGGAATACCAGGCAATTGTATGGGGACTTTTTAAAGAGAAAAAAGGGGAAATAAAATTTAATATTGCGCGCAGTAAATCCGACAGGAAAAAGTTTGCCGTCTCTGAAACGGAAGGTAAGCAGGCTTTAACTTTCTACGAGGTAATTGAAGAGTTTGAGTTTACTTCTCTGCTGAAACTAAAGTTGAAGACAGGCAGGACGCACCAGATACGGGTGCATCTGTCATCAATTAACCACCCTATTTTCGGGGATGAAACTTACGGAGGAACCAAAATTGTATATGGTTCTGCTCTGCCTAAAATGAAAAGCAGGGTTGAAAATCTCTTAAAGATAATGCCGCGGCAGGCTCTTCATGCAAAGACTCTGGGTTTCGAACACCCGCATACAAAACAATTTATGCTTTTTAATTCCGAACTCCCTGAAGATATGAAAGATATGCTTGAAAAATTGAAATTTAGCGTTCAATAAGTTAAACTTGTTTATTCTTTTTCAGCTTTTCTTACACATATTATCTATTTTGAGGAGAGTATTATGCCTTCCGGATTACCTAAAACCTTAGTAATTGGTGTAATAGTCACCGGTTTATTCCTGATAATTATCTATATCTTTACGCAGCTCCCATCTGGAGGTGAACCGGGGACAAAGCAGGTAAGCGTCAATCTTGCAGATAAATGTTCAACGTGTCATAAAAGGGTTTCTCCCGATATTGTCAATCAGTTTGCGCGAAGCACTATGGCAAGGTCGGGAGTAAAATGCGTTGACTGTCATGTCGTTGACCGTGATAATCCTATGGGAAAGGACCACGAAGGATTTTTTATTACAGTATCACCGACACCAAAACAATGCGGAAAATGTCATCCTGCAGAAACACGGCAGTTCGACCACAGCCGGCACGGAGCTCCCGCTTGGGTGGCACTCAACGGCTTTGCTGATTTTTCAGCTGAACAGCAGAAATTTGTTAGTGATAATATTCCTGAAGCAAACAGGGGACCTAACGGTATTGTGACGGCTACAAGGAATTCATTGTTTGATATTGAGGGACCCACGGTAACGCCTCTTGCCTGTCAAAGCTGCCATGCTATCGGGAAGCCCAACGCTGACGGCAGCATCGGCAACTGCAACAAGTGTCATTTGCGGCACGAATTTTCGCTGGGACAGGTAAGGAAGCCTGAGATATGCGGGCAGTGCCACCTTGGTCCCGATCATCCCCAGATAGAAATCTATAAAGAATCAGCTCACGGTGTAATGTATGATACCCAGGGTGACACGTGGAACTGGGATCAGAAGCCGGGGAGACTGACAACGGCAGATATGCCGGCACCAACCTGTGCAACCTGCCATATGAGCGGTTTCGGAACACAGGGAACAACTCATGATGTCGGTGAAAGATTATCCAAATTCTTATTCGCTGCGGTAACAAGCAACAGGCCAAATTATGTTAGCGGGAGGGAGGCAATGAAATCTATATGCAGTAACTGCCATTCGCCCAAATTCGTAGATGACCTTTATACAAAAGCAGACAGCGTAACTGCATTTGTCAATCTAAAGGTGAAAGAAGCCTCCGATATTATCAATGGTTTAATAAAGGATGGAGTAATTACCTCCGAACCATTTGCTACGCAGATAAGCTATGATGCTTTCGATCTGTGGCATTACGATGGAAGAACGGCAAAGTTCGGAGCATATATGCAGGGTCCTGATTTCGTTCAATGGCATGGGGTTTACCCGCTTCTCAGACAGCTGAATAAGGTAAAAGAGGATGCAGCAAAACTCAGAAAAGAGCATGGAGGAAAAAGGTAATATGGATAATGTAGAAATCTTTCACCTTGCGAACATCCGGCTGCCGATGGAGAAAAACCGGCTGCTTTTAATATTCGTGGGAATAAATCTTTTCTTTACAGGCATAGATGTAGCGCTCGCACACTCAATAAATTATTTTATCCCTGTATATGAATGGATACCAATATTTTATTTTCCTATCGGGGCAATATCGTGTTTCATTATTTCGTTCGAGCCGTCGCCCAGAAAGTGGGCGGCACTGGTTCACATAGCGCTGATGTCGGCAGGAATATTAGTAGGAGTGCTGGGTACAGCTTTCCATCTGAATGCCATCCTCAATCCCCTTGGAAGCCTTACATGGTCGTGGGTGGTTTTCGGATCACCCGTTCTTGCGCCGCTGGCTTTTGCAGGTATATCACTGCTGGGGTTATATGCTATCACCGAAGAAGTTGAAGGAAAAGAAGGAATCCTGAGAGTGCCGGGACTTGGAACTTTTCATGCTCCAATATCAAGGAATCGTCATTTCTTATGGCTTGTAGGATTAGGGTTTGCGGCAAGTGCATTAACTTCTATTATTGATCACGCGCAGTACGGGTATTCTCCTTATAAAATGATCGCGATCGTGTTCGGCTTATTTGCCACTTCAGTAGTAATAACAATTGCATTGTCAAAGCAATGGACTAAAAGAGATGAGTTTGTTTATTTCTGGACAATGATTGCTGCAATTGTGGTAGGAGTAATGGGCTTCGGTTTTCATTTATCGGCTGACCTTGCAGGAACAGGACAATTAAGTCTCGAGCGGATGCTTGTATTTGCCCCTGTATTTGCGCCGCTGCTTTACGGCGATCTTGGTATGCTGGGGCTGCTGGTTGTAGCTGAAAAAAATAAACAATTAACAATGAATAATTAGCAATTAACAATTGGGGAATTTATTATTCTTAATTAGTCATCGTTAATTGCTGATTTATTTTAGTATGTAACAAGACCGGCCAGGTGATCAGTAGGTGATAATATGGATAATAGCAAGTATTACTGCGAATATATCGCGGCTTATTCCTAAATATTTCCTGATTGCTCTAATCTCCTCAGCTTCTCTTTGAGGAGCCGAATTCTGTATATATTGTATCAGATCATTCTTTATTGCTTCATTTTTAAGATACTTTCTGAGGAAGGGATCACTTAATCCGGAAAACGAGTTAGAATTATTAAAATAGTAACCGGGCAAAGCAATTTTATTTAAGGTTATAGTCCCTTTTAGAAAAATATTATCGGGGTATCCGGTACGATCCGGATTAAAAATATTTTCCCGGATATTCAGATAAGGCTTCTTAATGTCATTTAATGAATCAGCGTTTTGTGAATAGATCACACCATTACAGAGTAAAGTGATTACTATACTTAAAATAATGTTGTCTCGTATATTTTCCATTATGCTCAGAATTCAAAAATGTATCTAAATCCTGCTACAAGAAGAAGACCGCTTCTGAAATTATTATTTTTCTCAGCACTTTTAGTCAGGTATGCTATTTCAAAATACTGCTGAAAGCTGCTGCCAATTACAACGCCGGCAAAAGGATATAAAAAAAGTTCATTCCGGAAAGCGGAACTCTTCGTGGAATCAAATGTATTAATACTTTCTGCATCTGAATAAAGATAATTGATCTTAAGTCCGGCATATAAACTTTTGAGATTCTCAAAAAAGCTAACTGAATAATGATTGAGGTCCTTTGACTTTTCATTAATTCTGTAGGAAAAAATAATACCGGGAGAAACCCCGAAAGCTGAATATCTATCTGTCTCCAACACTCCCGGAGAATCAATAAATCCCGTTATACTGTAAGAAGCATTATAGCCGAAAATATTTGTTATCAGAGCCCATTTAGATTTAGCGCTCTTTTCAGACAGGCTGTGTTTGAGACCAAGTTTAATGCCGATATCCCTGTCTCCGGTTTTGGGATTCAAAATATTAAAACTCCACAAAGAAATACCTGCATCGGTGCTTTCAGAAAGGGGAAACTGAAACCTTCCTTCCGGAGGAAGAATCCCGAATGTCAGTGCGCCATTTCCACTGCCAAGGGTTTCAGCATCCTGGTATTCGTTATAGCTTATCCCGGAACAGGAAACAATCAGGAAAGATAAAAGCAGAATTATATATTTTTTGTCCATATTCCCCGCGTATATTTATGAACTACTGATAAAATAATCATTTCAGATTAAAAAAGATATTTGGGGTTTGAGTATGGCAATTTGATGAATTCAGAAGTTATATTAAAAAAGGGAGCTTCCGCTCCCTTAAATCATTTGATAAGCGGCATTTTGCCGGTCTAATATATGGCAGGGATTTAATCCATCCCGGAGAAGCTAAGCAGCCTTTTAATTTTGTTTTATAAAATAGTTATCTTTTAAGTACCGATTAAAAAAGAAATCTATATGCTTATTTATAACACTCTGTCAAGAAAAAAAGAAGAATTTAAACCGATCGATCCGCCGAACGTTAAAATGTACGTGTGCGGACCCACTGTATATGATTATTTCCACATAGGGAATGCACGTTCATTTGTTATGGCTGATATTATAAGAAAGTACCTTCTCTATAAGGGCTATAATGTAACGTACGCAATGAACCTTACCGATGTAGATGACAAGATCATTAAAAAATCGATTGAACAGAAAAAAGCTTCATCCGAAGTAGCGGAGCAGTACATCAATTCATTCTTTGAGGATATTGACAGACTGAAGATCAAAAGAGCAGATATATATCCTAAAGCTACCGCACATATGAACGACATTATATCAATGATTAAAAAGCTTGAGGAGAAGGGTATTGCGTATAATGTAAATGGAAATGTCTTTTATGATGTTTCTAAATTTAAGGGATACGGAAAGCTGAGCGGGAAGAAGACTGATGAACTTGAATCAGGTTCAAGAATTGAGATAAACGAAGAGAAAAAGAATCCTCTTGATTTCTCGTTATGGAAGAAGGCAAAGGAAGGCGAGCCCTATTGGGAAAGTCCCTGGGGTAATGGCCGTCCCGGCTGGCATATAGAATGCTCTGCAATGAGCTGCAGACATCTTGGCGAAAATTTCGATATCCATGCAGGCGGTAATGACCTTATATTCCCGCATCATGAGAATGAAATTGCACAGAGTGAAGGTGCGAACGGAAAGAAGTTTGTTAATTACTGGATACATTTCGGATTCCTGAACATAAATGAAGAGAAGATGTCGAAATCTCTCGGCAATTTCTTCACTGCAAGAGACGTACTTGATAAATACCCTGCTGAAGCACTAAGAATGCTGTATGCACAGGCACATTACGGCGGTCCATTAAACTTTACGGAAGAATTACTGGCAGGTGCACAAAAGGGACTTGAGAAGCTGAATAATCTTGCTGAGAAAATTGAACAGGAATTGAAATCAGCTGAAGGGACAAATAA
>Ga0075280_10000023_pt1 | contig 14292 bp, 6 predicted proteins | sample SF_Rice_10C_0N_4_FD_69780 | JGI IMG/M metagenome (GOLD analysis project Ga0075280, IMG submission 69780) | Rice paddy soil microbial communities from Twitchell Island, California, USA - SF_Rice_10C_0N_404 | ecosystem: Environmental > Terrestrial > Soil > Paddy field/soil | place: USA: Twitchell... | reverse complement strand
CAGAGGTTGAGGAGGCTTATAAGCGGGCATCAGAACTTTGTCAGAAACATGGGGAGATACCCCAGACGTTCCCTGTATTACGGGCTCTTGCAAGCTTTTATACATACATAGCAGATTTCGGAAAAAGCATCAAGTTAGGAGAACAGATACTTAACCTGGCCAATGAAACAGGTAATGACAGTATGAAGGTTGAGGGACACCTGCTAATAGGTTACGGTCTTGTTTTTTCAGGCAGTTTGGAACCTGGTATGGAACATCTTGAGAGGGCTGTTGCTGATTATAATCCCGGACTTCATAAGACACATAAATTCAGGTTTGGGAATAATCCCGGTATTATATCTTATACCACTTCGGCAATATGCTTGTGGATGATGGGCTATCCTGAGCGTTCATTAAAACTTGCGGAGGAGGCTGTAGCACTGGCTGATAGTATGAATCATCTGTCCAGTAAAGCCTATGTGCATTTTCATACTGGCCTGCTGCATTTATGGAGACAGGAAGCAGAGACCGCCTTAAAAAAAGCTGAGAAAGTTTTAGAGATCAGTGAGAAAAACGAGTTCCAGATATGGAAGGCCGTTGCGGCTGCACTTCATGGTGCAGCATCAGTTGGGCTGGGAATGAAAGAGAATGGACTCCGGGAAATTGTATATGGAACCAATATGTACACTGAGCTGAAAACACCTCCTGTATTCTGGCCTTTACTGCTTTCACTCAGAGCAGCTTCATTCATTATGGCCGGTAAATCTCATGAGGGATTGAAAAATATTGAAGAAGCCCTGGATATTATCGGATCGAAATCGGAGAATCCTATGCTGTCAGAGTTTTACAGGCTCAAAGGAGAAGCTCTCCTTATGATTTCAACTGAAAAAAAGATCGAGGCCGAATCATTGTTCAGACTGGCAATAAATCTTGCAGGGAAACAGGGAACAAAAATGTTTGAACTAAGAGCATCGCTTAGTCTTTACCGGCTGCTGAAGAGTAACGTGAAACAGGAAGAAGGATATGCGACTTTATCTGATGTTTATAATAAATTCACCGAGGGATTTACTCTGACAGATCTGACTGAAGCAAATGAAATTCTCTCCGGTTCATCCTTAAGCATAACCTGAGCTTATCCTTAACAATAGATGAATTTAAATTGAGATTTTTAAGAATATTAAAATCAGCTGAAGGTGGACATAACAAATTCCTGGAAACTGCTTACCAGAATGCAATTTAGATTTTGAAGTAATTACCTGTTCTATTCTCTATATTGTCATCTTACCGAACAGTAGCCGCCGGGCACACCTTTTTTTGAGAGAACAATCTGCCACAGCTGGTTTTTATTTCTTGCACGGAAGGCTCCTGCACTTGAAAGCAGGAAATACTTCCACATCCTGAAGAACCGTTCGCTGTATTTATCCTTCAGTTCATTCCATCCTTTAAGGAAGTTGCTGTACCAGGCCAGTAAAGTTTTATCATAATCTGCACCGAAATTATGCCAGTCCTCCATAACAAACAATCCTTCAATGGCTTTTGCCAGCAGAGCAGCGGAAGGAAGCATTCCGTTTGGAAATATATACTTATGCGTCCAGGCGTCCATATTCTTAATTGACCGGACATCGCCGATTGTATGAAGAAGAAATAATCCATCTTCCTTTAGATTCTTTGCAGCTATATTGAAATATTCGCGATAGTTTTTATGACCGACATGCTCAATCATTCCGACAGAAACAATCCGGTCGAATTTATCGTTCACATCCCTGTAATCCTGCAGTTTTACCTCTACAGGCAGGTTTCTGCACAATTCTTTACCCATTACAGCCTGTTCTTTTGATACAGTTATACCAACAACCTTTACATCATATTTTTCAGCAGCATATTTACCAAAGGCACTCCAGCCGCAGCCTATATCCAGAATGCGCATTCCAGGTTTCAGATATAATTTTCTACAGATCAGTTCGAGTTTATTTTCCTGGGCCTCATCCAAAGTAGAGGCATCTTTCCAGTAGCCGCAGCTGTAGTTCATTCTTTTATCCAGCATAAGTCTGAAAAGATTATTGCCGAGATCGTAATGTTTTTCCCCGATGATAAAGGCTCTGCGTCGTGACTGCATATTAACCAGGTAGAAACCCGCAAGCTGCAATGCAATTTTATAATTGTGCTTTATCTTATTCTGGAGATCGGCAAGTATTACCCGATAGATCAATTCATCAAGTTGGCCGGACTCCCACCAGTTATCCATATAGGATTCCCCCATTCCAAGCTCGACTTCCGAAACTGCCTTCTTATAAAACCTATCGTCGTGAACCTGCATATCATAAGGATTGTCCCCGTTAATATTTACTCCAGCCATATTGAGCAATTGTTCAACAAGCCTTCGGTATCTTTCGTTTTTCATAATATTTCCCTCTTATATTAAACAAAAAGATTTGCGCAGCTACATGAATATATAAATTAGCAGGATGATATGTTGTAATGGAATGTACCTTATAAAATAAACCCCTTAAGACCCTCTATCTGCCCCATATTTATACTATTTCTATTTACTATAGAACCTGAATAAAATTAAAAGGACCAGGAAATTCTGTCATCCTAAAAATAAAAGTTGAGTCCCAATCCTATCTTAGTGGTGAAGTAACGAAATGTCCGTTCTTCGGTCACATAGTGGTTGTTATTCTCAGTGATATGACGGGAAGTAAAGTCGCCGGCGACGGATGAATACAATACCCTGATATCTGATTTTAGTGATAAAGATTCATTGAATAAATATTCTGCCCCAAACCCGAAGTTAAGGTGCCAGGGAGAATTTAATTCTTCGATATACTCCGTGGAATTGTCCTCATTTATCTCGCCTGGCTGAGGTTCAACGAATAATTGTTCGTAATTATTATTCGCAAAAGCGATCTGTTTTCCCAATCCTGCTTCAGCATAAATGCTGACTCTTTCAGGGAGGAGATCCCCAAAATAAGATTTAAAACCAATTGTAAAATCGAGCAGCTTCAACCCCATGGTATTGACATACCCGGACGCACTCTGACTGCCGAAATAATCCTCATGTTCCTGGTGATTGCTGTATTCATACGAGGATGAATATCCCGCCGATAATGAAAACCTGAAGTCAGGGAACCCATAAGTCAGCTCAGCCTCAAGATCTGTTTTATTCTCTGAGACAGAATAAATGTCGGGATTAGAAGGGTATTGGTAATTATAGACTCTATAGACAGTTCCTGAATAATAAGGAACGTAAAGGACGCCGAATGACCATTGTTTCACGCTGCTTTCGGGATTCGTACCAGACTTTACGGCCGCTTCAGCTTTAGAGTTCTGTATTTGAGCAAATGTAATGAATGGAAATAAAAGAAGTATTAAGGTCTTCATATAGGCCCCTGCGATTGGTTAAAGAAATAGATTGATTAAACGGATATGAGTACGAAGTTCTCTGTAATGTCCGGTAATATCCTAACATCTTTCCCTGACTGTTTATTAAAAACGAAGTTAGATATTCAATTATTGTACTTTATTAAAAATATTATATTATTAAAGCATAACAAATACCAATCAGCGGAGTGCACTAATTTATGCACTATCTTTCAGGCGATTACTATACACCTTTAATACTTGCTTATGTTTAATAATTCAACTGGGGGGACCAATAACACTAAGTTCTTTTTAATATCATTGAAGTGATATCATCACTCTGCGGTTCCCCATTAACGTGCTTACTTACATCCCCGACAATACCGCTGATGAATTCTGCGGCAGGTTTGTCTGCATTTTTGATGAAGAATTCTATCATTCTATCATCCGAATACTCAATCTCATCTTTATCCATTGCTTCGGGGATACCATCGGTATAAAGGAACAGCTTATCCCCAGGATTCATAACAAGTTTCTGCCCCTCGTAGGGAATTCCCAGATCGAGCATTCCAAGACCAATACCCCCGGCATCGATCTTATCGAGCCTGCCATCTTTTCTTAGAAGGAGTATCGGATTATGACCCGCGTTGACTACATCGAGTTCACCGCTTTTAGAATCAAGTACTGCCATAAAAAAGGTTATGAACTTATCGGGGGGCGATGCATTGTAAATAAGTTTATTCAGCCTATCCGCCATCTCTGTTAACGGAAGGTTAAACTGAAGATACGAATACAACGAAGCATTTAAAGTATTGACAAGAAGGGCAGCTGCAATTCCTTTTCCGGCAACATCGGCAATTATCAGGGCATATCTGCCATTTCCCATATCAATACAATCATAATAATCGCCTCCGACCTCACGTGAAGGTATATTTTCCCCGGCCAATTCATATCCTTCAATTACCGGCAGGACCTCAGGAATAATCTTCTGCTGGATTGAAGCCGCCAGCAGCATTTCTTTTTCAATTCTTTCCTTTTCGAGGGATTCTTTCAGAAGAAAATTATTTTCAATCGCTGTACGAACCTGACGAGAGATTGCCTCAAGCAGCATCATATCGAGCTCCCCGAATTCGATAACACCTTTACGGGATTCCTTTTCCGAAAGGACAAACCTATAAAGCGTATTCCTGAATTCAAAGGATGATTCGATCTTATAATTGCTATTTAAGATTTTATCAGCCGGCAAACCGGGGGGAAAGGTGACCTGCTGCGCAGCTACTTCTTTATTACCTTCCGCAACGCGTATCAATGCCGATGAAGAATTGGTTAATGAAACCATTCTTGCAAGAGCCATCTCGAAGAGGATATTTTGATTTTCAAACTTCGCCAGGTCGATACCGGTATCAATAAGGTTATTCAGCTGCAGAATTTTTTCATTCAGGTCGAAGATAAACTGCTTTTCTTTTTTCTGATTAAGGAAGGACTCGTAGGCGCTGGAAAAAACCTGCAGGAGTATCTGGAGTGTTATTTTATCGAAGTCAGATAATCCCTCCTCATAAAGTTTGCTGCCCATCAGAATTCCCAAATAAGAATAATCAGTCAGGGGCAAAACGACTGAAGCATTATACTTCCCACCATCATGATATGTAGTTTGCTGCTTATTGTTTTCAAGGTATTTTTTATCAGCATCATCAAAATTTTGTGATCCAATCACTTTCCAATCTGATTCCGGACTAACCTTATGCAACAGATGCAGGTCAGTGATCATAAGATTTGTCCTGAGCAGATTTCCGAAATTTTTAAAGATTCCCTTTAATGAATCAGACTGTGTTAATAACTTAAACCCTTCCTGGAAGGATTCGGCCTGCAGCGAAAGCTTTTCAACTAATAAATTCTGTTCCAATTAATTAACCATCATAATTATATTTTGTGTTCCCTGGCAGTTGTCTTTTAAGCAAGTTCCTTCATAGCGGAATCGAGGGAATCTGCCATCTGCGAAAACTGGAATAAACCCATTATCTTAAACGTCTTTTCGATTGACGGATCGAGGTTTAGAAATATTATCTTCCCTTCCCGGTCATTTATCTGCTCGATTACCTCAAGCAGGTAGGAGATCCCGATTGAATTAATGACCTTCGATTTTTCCAGGTCAAATATTGCATTCTTTATTGGGTTCTCAGCAAAAAACTGAGCTATTTTTTCTCCTGCTGTATTGTTTATATATCCTTCAGTTTTAATAAGGAAAGTGTTTTCCAGTTTTTCTGTCTGAAGATTAAATTCGCCGTCCATATCTCTTCCATTCAGGTTAAATTTTTGATGATTGATATCTTTGTACCGGATGGACCTGATTCAATCGTCATATCATCAGAAAGCGATTTCATTAATTTAATTCCCCATCCGCGTTTATTTTCACTATTTATTTTTTTTGTAATCTCAGGAGTGGCGACTGTTTCGGGGCTGAAACCCTTACCGTAGTCGGTCACCAGTATTGTAAGCTTCTGCTTAGTCATCAGGAATTCAACGTTCACATAAGGATTTTCCATTCCCGAGTGCTCAAACCCGTTTATGATTGCTTCATTCACTATTATTCTTGCTTCCCCTATCTTTTCATTAGTAATACCAAGGAATTTACCCATTCTTTCTAATCCCTCAACTGCAACAAGTTCTATGTTAGGTATATTTGGAAGCTTGATCTTCAGATTAAAGTTTTCATCCATAAGTATTCCACGGGTTTTTGTGAATATAATATTATTTTATCTCAAAAAGTAAAGAGGAAAAATTTACGCTCTTTACAATCCGAGCTGCCTGCTACTTAATTTTTAAAACAATGAATGTTATATCATCTGCCTGTATTCGTTCTCCCATCCATTCATCAGCTGATTTTACAAGGCTCTCAATTATTGAATCAGGAGGACATTCAGCGATTTCTTTAAATTTAGCTTTCACCCTGGGATAATCGTACATTTCTTCATTCTGATTCATTTGTTCAGGGAAGCCATCTGACAGAAGAAGAAGCGTGTCGCCGGGCATAAGATCTTTTTCCACCACCTGGTATGGAAACTTTTTCATGGCTCCGAGGGGCATTCCCTGTATAAGGATCTCCTCAACATCCTGAGTTTCCTTCCTATAAAAATATACCGGGGGCATACCACCACTAGTAATTGACAGTTTATGGTCCATAATTTTCAAAAGACTGAACGACATCAGGATTCTGCCGAGTTTAATTTCTTTAATCATAGCAGTGCAGTGACTCATAAAATCCTTAAGTTCAAGTCGAGCTGCATCTGATGTAAAAAAGCCCTTCATGAGTGTAACCATAATTCCCGCCTGAAGTCCATGTCCCGTGGCATCACCGAAGCCTATATGAAGGGGACCGCCATCCTGCTTAATCAAGTCATAATAGTCGCCTCCAACTTCCGTAGCTGTCCTCATAAATGCCGCTATTTCAAGATTAGGCAGCTGCGGCAGTGTTTTAGGCAGCATGGACAACTGCATTTGCCGGGCTTCTTCAAGTTCTTTTGTCTTACGTTCATTCTCTGCTTCTATAGCACGTTTTTCAGCTACGGTAGCTTTAAGTCTCAGCTCATTTTCCCGAATCTGTGCTTTTTGTTCACGCCTGTTTAATTCAATCCTTCTAGCGCCGTACAGGACTCCAATGAAAATTACTACATAAATGCCGTATGCAGTTTTTGTCCTCCACCAGGGAGGTGTAACCTCAATGAATAATTCGGATCCTTCATTGTTCCATATGCCGTCGTTGTTAGAACCGATTACCTTCAGATTATACTTCCCAGGAGATAAATTTGTAAAAGTTATTGTATGTTCATTTCCAAGCTGAATCCAATTTTTATTGAATCCTTTCAGCATATATTTATAACGGTTATCCGAGTTATTATTATAACTCAGTGCTGAAAACTGCAGGTTTATTATATTATCCTTATAGGTCAAAAAAAGACTGTCTCTCTCTGAAATTCCTTTTTCAAAAATAGGCTTACCTTCTTCATCGTCGGTATTATACCTTACATAGTCTGTAAAAACTATCGGCGGTATATAAGTATTTCCTTTTATATTTTCAGGATTGAATATATTAAAGCCATTATTACCTCCGAATAATAATCTGCCGGTTTTATAATCTTTTGCAAAGGCACTCTGGTTAAATTCATTTCCCTGCAATCCATCCTGGTAGAAATAATTTGTGAATATTTCAGTTTTAGGATCAAATCTGGAAAGACCATTATTAGTACTAAGCCACAAATCTCCTGATTTATCCTGCAGTATCCCGAATATAAACTCATTAGGCAAACCGTCTTTCTCACGGAAGTTCTTGAATTTCTTTATACCGCTATCGTATCTGCTAAGTCCTTTGGTTGTACCAACCCATACTATGTTATCTTTATCAATAAATACCCTGATTACGTTATTATCTATAAGGCTGGTCGGATCGTCCGGATTATTTTTGAGATGAACTGCAGTGCCGGATGCAGGATCAAAAACGTTTACACCACCGCCGAATGTACCCAGCCATAATTTACCGGTCTTATCGACTGCCACAGACCAAACCCTATCGGAGCTGATTGAATTAGGATCATTATCGTGATGCCTATAGCAAATTACTTTGCCGCTTACAGGGTCAAGTTTGTTTAAGCCTCCCTGATAAGTACCTATCCAAAGTGATCCTTGCTTATCCTGTGCAAGTGCATAAATCCGGTTATCGGAAAGAGAATTTGTGTCGGACGGAATGCTTTCGTAATGTTTGAACGCAGATGTTACAGGGTTCAACATATCCAGGCCGTTTCTCAGGTTGCCAATCCATAGATTTCCTGATAGGTCTTCGAAAAGGGTCTGTATCGAATTGCTCGAAATGCCGTTTTTAATAGAAGGGTCATAGGTATAATTTTTAAATTGCTTCCTTTTAAAGTCAAACCTACTCAGGCCGCCTCTTGTTCCTATCCAGTAAACATCCGGATTCTTATCAACACACATTGAGAGAATAAAATTATTACTCAAACTATTTTTATCAGATGGATCATTTGCAAAATGATTAAATATCTGGGAAGAGGGATTGTAATAATTAACTCCGCCGGCGTTGGTACCGATCCACATCATACCGCTGCGGTCTTCATATACAGATAAGATATAGTTATCATTTATACTCGTCGGATCGGCAGGATCGTTCTTATAACTTATAAAAGTCCCCTCCCCAGGGTCAAACCTGTTAAGGCCTCCATTAGCTGTTCCAACCCATAAATATCCTCTGGAATCTTCATAGATAGGCCAAACATTGTTATCAGAAAGGCTTTCGGGGTTACCCGGATCATGACGGTAATGGATAAATTTTCCTGTCTTCTCATTCAGTTTATCGAGGCCGCCGGCAGTTCCAACCCACAGGTTTCCCGGTTTGTCACGGTAAATTGAGTAGACCTTATCGTCGCTCAAACTGCCGGGGTCGAGCGGATCGTGCTTATATACAATAATTTTGCCCGTCTTAGTATTGATCTTTTTTAACCCGTCAGGTGAAGCTTGTCCCCCCATCCATTCAATGCCTGAAGCATCCACCAGGAATGCACCATTGGTGCTGAATCTGGTATGAGATAGATCCAGTTTACTTTTCGACATTCTTATAAAAGATTCTGTCAGGGGATTATATTTTTGAAAACCGCCTCCCTGATTTTCAATGTAGAGGATCCCGGAAGTATCTTCGAAGATAGAGAAGATAAAATTATTGATAAGACTCGTTGAATCATCAGGATCGTTTTTAAATATCTTTATATTATAGCCGTCGTACCTATTCAGCCCGTCCTGAGTTCCAAACCACATAAAGCCTTTTTCATCCTGGAATATACAGTTGACCGCACTTTGCGATAAACCCTCTTCAACAGTGAGATGATTAAAGGCAATATGATTTTGTGCCTGCGCTGTATATATAAAAAATAACGGCAGGATAAATATCAAATGCCTGATTTTCATCAGTATTATATCCTTCGGAAGAATGAATTTATACCTGAATGAAAGAACTATACGTTCTGAAACCTATCGATAATATTTAAAATAAAAAAGTCCCTGGATCTATATGGATCCAGGGACAACAGGAAATTACTTCAACAAAATTAATTTCTTCGTTGAGACAAATGATCCGCTCATAATCCGGTAAAAATATACCCCACTTGCAAGTCCACCAGCATTCCATGTAACATTATAATAACCGGGAGCCTGCTCATCGTCCACAAGGGTCTTAACCAGGTTGCCAAGAATATCATATATCTTCAGAGAAACATGATTTTTCTCCGGCAGCTGATAGTTAATAGTTGTTGTAGGATTAAACGGATTAGGATAATTCTGCGATATTCCATATTCTTTTGGAAGCAGCGCAATCTCATCAGTTTCTTTCTTAAGGTTAGCTCCCATCATATTTTGTGAGAACTTCCATGCATTAGTAAGATGGTTGAAAACATATGCATAATTATTTTGTTTCAGCGAATCAATAGCCTTTCCAAGTTCCGAATTTGTGCTCGCAAGGAGTTCTTCGCAGTTGGAAACCACACATGCTCCCGGCAGCATTGCATCGTCCCTGGAAATAACTGCTGCGCGGTAGCCCGCCAACTTCAGCCATTCAATCGCCTGGTCAATTTTAGTTCCGAAATTAGGATTACTAATATATGCGTAAGTCTTGTTGGTTGCGCTCGAAAGGTTACCATAGAAAGTAAGACCTTTATTGGTTTTTAACCTATCGTTATCCCCGGTTTTGAAATATCCCAGGCAGGAATTAAGAAGACTTATAGCATTATTCAGGTTGTTTTTTGTATTATTATCAAGCGAACAATTATTGTTCGAAGGACAGTAATGCGACATTATCCAGTTGAAATTATCAAGTGCCCATTGAACATATGTTTTGACACTGATGGAGAACGGTTCCTCCTCCGGAGCAACAAAAATAGAATGTTCGGAGGTCAGCAGGTATGCAGCATTATTATATCCACTCTGTCCATCGTTATCCGATGCAATAAATTCAAGAGTATAAGCACCAAGATCGGCTGTTGCGAAGGAGGCAGTATAAGTTCCGTTGGAAGTATGAGCAAGCTGCCTTATTGTCTGGCCGTAATCAGGAGAAGTAATCTTAACGAGTATAACTGCATCATCAATGGGTTCACCGACTGTAATCGTGTGCTCATCCTGTCCCTGTGAATCACCACCCTGAAATAAGGTAGCAGTGATGTTAACAGTGGTTGGTGTAACATTTCCATTCTGGTCGGTAGTTATATAATAACGTTCTTTATCAGTATTCACATTAAGGACGTAATCAGAATGATTTGCAGAATAGACCCTTACAGCTTCAGTCGAATCCGGAGCAGTATTCTGTACAATAGCATATGTCCACTGACCAAGTCCCGGATTATTGACATTGAAATATTTGTAAGGTGTTCCGTGTGAAGCATAGCCGTTAACGAAGTTAACCTCATAATTTGAATTTTGGAAATTATTCTGAGTTATCGCTCCGGCTGGAATATTAGGAGGATTAGTAACAGCTATACCAGGAGGAAGCAATACAAGTGAGAACTCACTACCTTCCCAGGTCATTCCCATGTCGAGAGCAGCACCTTGCCATGATAGTCCCCCCTGCCATGATAGGCCGCCTTGCCATGATAGTCCGCCCTGCCATGATAATCCGCCTTGCCATGATAGTCCGCCTTGCCATGAAAGTCCGCCTTGCCATGAAAGGCCGCCGAGCCATGATAAGCCGCCCAGCCAGGATAGACCTCCTGAAATAATATCACTATTTATATCTCCTGAATGATAAGAGATTTCAAGACCAAGCAGACGCAGCCAGATTACATTAACGACGTCAGTAATTTCACTTGAAGTTTCTATAGCAGCATACTCACCGCCTGTTTTATTGGCAAGCCAGCTCATCAGGTCCTGCCCAGCTTCAATATCATTATAACCCATCGTATAGATGTGTACATTAGAATCGTAGGTAAGAGAATCTGTTATTAATGATACATTTGAGACTTCTCCTGCACTGAAGAGTATAATTACTTTTTTATGAAGTGAGGATGAAGAGAACATCTGTTCTGCTTTGCTGATTCTCTGTGCAAGGTTCCCTCCGTTTAAATTAGGCTGGAGGGCGGTAAGTGTATTTATTTTAGCGGTGAAATCACTTCCGATAGGATAAGATTGATTTGTGCCGTTTACGATTCCTATATTGTCTCCTATCCTGAGTTTATTAACCAGTTCCACGGATGCATTCTTAGAGTAAGTAAAACCATCAAGTACATCAAGAGAAGTGAAATTTTCAGAACCGTCAAAGACAAGTACTATATCATAGTAAATGGGTCCGAGATTATTATAAATATAATTTATTCCGCCCACATCATAAGTTGTAACATCGGACTGATGCACGTATGAATCAGGCATCAGGGTTCTTTTATAAGTCTCGCCTTTACCGATCCTGCCGTACATCGTTGCATCCTGGTTATTTGTTTTCAGGTTTACAGTATAATTGAAATCACCGGGATTATAAAGATCTGCCAATCCCGAATAGTGACCTGCTTCGTGAGTTCCGGTATTCTGCACGTCGAGGTTTTCAGCTGAACCATCAGTTGCCCAGGTATAATGTCCCTGTCCCGTAAGTGAAATAGGATCACCGTTGAAAGCCATATCCACATCGGTAAGCTCACCGTTGAAGGCATTGTACCTTACTCTGGTTACTGCTATAACATTTGTCGGTGCCCCGGTTATCGTCTCCCAGTCATTAGAAGCCGGAATCCATACAATGTTATTTATTCCGTCGGGGGTACCGCCCCATTTTTCGGAAGTATCGCCCGCAGCTCTAGTATAAGTAAGCTGCTCAAGGCTGCTCCATGTATTAAATGCATTCTGAACATCATCATCATATCCACGGGTAACAATTGAGTTAGCTATTGCATAAGTACTATTTCCGTCAGCCCAGTGAAGCGGAATTCCCGCAAGGGTTTTATTCACCTTGTAGTGGACTCCCTCATCAGTTGAGATAGGAATAGAGGCGGAAAATTCAGATGTATTTCCAGCTGCATCATAAACCAATGAACTTATATAAGACGATGTATTAACCGGAACATCAGCTATATTGGCGGTGAATTCCGCCTGACCATATATGTCGGTTGTAACCTGGCTCTCTCCCAGGTAAGTTTGTCCTGCCCGCGATCCACCTGCAGGGTTTGAATAAAACTGTATAGTAAGGGCCGTTGAAGGTGAACCTGACAAATTGCCGTAAACAGCCGTACCCTGAGCAGATGTATATGATGTCATCAGATCAGGATAATTCTGAAGATTATTACTTCCCGTATCACCATCGCCGGCATCATTGGAAGTAATACCATCCTGCTGCGGAGGATTACCGCTCCACAGGTCTATTCCTATCCCTGTATTAGAGGAAATCGAATTAGCAAGGATCCGGTTACCGGTACCGGATTTTACTGCGACGCCGGATACAAGGTAGCCTGTTATGGTATTTTGAGAAATGAAACTGCTGGTGGTTCCATCTATAAATACGCCGTAATTAGAATTTGAGGATATAATATTCTGCAGAAGAGTATCAGCAGATGATGTTACAAGTTTTACTCCCAGATTCAGATTCTGACTGATCGTATTTCCTGTCAACTTCGAAGTACTGCCTGTTAAGGAAACTCCGCCGGCAGTATTAGAGGTAACGGTATTATTCTGAATCAAACAATTATTTGCATTAGCAAGAGCGATACCAAAGCCGGTATTATTGTGAACATTATTTCCGGAGATTGTTCCGACAGAATTATTATTTGCGGTTATGTTTATACCATTCGTTCCCGATCCGGTAATTTCATTTCCATTTACACTATTACCGGCTGAACCGACTGAGATACCTGATATCCTGTTGGATTTGATTATATTACCTGCAGCTGAGGAGATAGTTATCCCGTACCCGGAGGGGTTATTTATTGAAAGTCCCTGTACGGTAGTATTTCCGCCGGTTATCGATAGATTAGCGTAAGTACCATTAACCTGAACTACGGGAGAATTATTATAGCCGCTTTGTGAAGTACCATCAAGGAATAATGTTTCTGTAACGGCAGGAAGCGGTGAACCCGGCTGGATTATGTATGGAGCATTTCCGGGCAGATAGAAGTAAATTGTCTGATAGCCGGCAAGAGCATCCGCCTCCATGACAGCGGATCTTAATGTAACCTGACCATTGCCTGCATCTGCAGTACCATCGCCGGGATTAAGATCAGGTGCATCTCCTGTTGAATTTACAATAAACCAGGGAAGGTGTTTATCATCGACTATCTGGTCAATATTATAAACCCTGAGATGATTATTGAAAGTAGAATAATCCTTCAGGGCTTTTACCCCGTTATAATATGTAAATTGATTAAATGACCATTGACCATTCAGGTAAGGGGCCAGAGACTGAGGGAAAGGTTCCGAAGGATTACCGTTGCCTCCCGAGCCATTAATATTATTTGCACCAAGTGCTATTCTCCAAATCCTTATCTCATCTATTACTCCTCTGAATGTACCCTCATTAGATTGACCGACATATAATCCTCCTTGTCCAGAACCATGACCTGCTCCCAACGTTACATTTACACTCTGTACAATACTACCATTAAGATATAATTTCAGCGTTTGGCCATCGTAGGTAGCAGCTATATAAACCCATGTGAATGCCGGTACAGGTGTCTGGCTGATAGTACTTACCTGTCCGATTCCATTACCGATCTTAAAGTACGCCACTCTGTTCTGTATATACATTGAGAAAGACTTATAGCCATCATCGAAACCTCTGTATACGATGGGCATTTTCACTGCAGGACTATCTCCAAGAAGATAAACCCAGGCTTCAATAGAAATGCTGTCGTTGCTGTATGCCGGGTTATCGAAATACTGATAGCCCGCCTGATTTGCGTCGGTAGAAAGAGGCTGACCATCCCGGATACT
>Ga0075280_10000022_pt1 | contig 14357 bp, 13 predicted proteins | sample SF_Rice_10C_0N_4_FD_69780 | JGI IMG/M metagenome (GOLD analysis project Ga0075280, IMG submission 69780) | Rice paddy soil microbial communities from Twitchell Island, California, USA - SF_Rice_10C_0N_404 | ecosystem: Environmental > Terrestrial > Soil > Paddy field/soil | place: USA: Twitchell... | reverse complement strand
TGTAACATATAACCGGTAATCCACCGGCATAACAATAGAATCTGCAAAATCTGAAAATTGCTGAAATATTGAAACGGTATCGAAAATTCCTCCTGTATTGGCAGCCCTGTTAAGTTCAAGATCGACTTTGATTAAATCATAGTTGTTCTCGGTAATATATATATTTCCTTCAAAACCAGGATCATGCTCATCATCGGGAGCCATATGTATTTCATATACAGTCGTATTATTTATCGCCAGGGTTCTTACTATGAAATAGTAATAATAACTGATCGCATCATCAGCAAGAGGTCCGGGCAGGTCTTCACCAAGAAAATTCACAGTCTCATTATAAAAATTCTGAATCGATCGGCCGCCCGTCAGTACATTGATTGATGAAGGAAGGTTTGCAGTCTGTTTTCTTGCAAGGATAAGTTCTTTGTACTTGTCCGGTTTTTTATAAAAACCCTCACTCTGGTTTTCTATTATAGCTGAGATCTTTAAAGGGATGGTGTCATTTCCTCCAATGTTTATTCCGATACTGCTATTGCCGGCGTTTATATCTCCCGGTGTTTTGATAATGCCCTTCGTGTAAGCCTTAAATTCATAGCTATTCAATAATTTGCTGCGTTCTTTTTTTCTTAAGATCGCTTTCCTTATTATTTCCAGGGCAGGATTTTCCCCGGGCAGGATAGTTATTTCCGGAAGATTAATATTCGTCTTTTTTAATATGAAGTTAACCTCAATCCCAATCCTGGCAGGATTTATTTCAATTGTGTCTGAAACATAACCTATGTACGAGGCAATAAGTTTATACTCTCCCGGATTCAGCTTTAATTCATATTTCCCCTCCCTGTTTGCTGACGTACCAAGTGTAGTGCTGCTGACCCTGACATTAGCAAAGGGCAGCGGATTTTTCGATTCGTCTGTTATCGTTCCCGTAATAAGGATCTGCTGCGCTCCCGCTGAAATGTAAAACAGGCAGAATAAAATGAATAATGCTCTCATTAAATGATTTTAGGTTTATTTGAGGTAAATTAAGTTTCAAATATCGGTAAATAATGAATAATACAATAGGAATATTAAGAGAAGGAATTAACAAAAAAGGTGAGAAGAGAGTTGCATTAACTCCGGCTTACGCCGCTGGTATTGTACATAAGGGGCATAGACTAATTGTACAGCCTGCGGAAAATCCCGACTCTGGTGAAATAAAACGGGCATTTAAAGATGAGGATTATGCAGCCATAGGAGCAGAAATTAATGAAGATCTTAGGGCAGCAGATGTAATATTTGGACTAAAGGAAATTCCTGTTAAAAGAATACTCCCTGAAAAAACATATCTTTTGTTTTCGCATACGTACAAAGGACAATTAAAAAACCGTGAAATGCTTAAAGCGTTTATTAATTTGCGTACGAACATTATTGATTACGAGTTGATAAGGGACGAAAATAATCAGCGTCTGATCACTGCATTTACTTATAATGCCGGTTATGCGGGGATGGTTGATTCGCTTTGGTCATTAGGCCAAAGGCTCAGCCTCAAGCGAATCCAAAATCCTTTTGTTAAAATTCCCCAGGCTATAGATGGAGAAGATCTTCAGGCAATTAAAGACCTGGTAGCTGAAGCAGGGAAAAATATATCGGTTATGGGTACTCCTGAAGAAATCCCCCCTGTAATTACCTGCTTCCTCGGCAAGGGAAAAACAAGTTTTGCTGCTCAGCAAATTTACGACCTGCTTCCCGTCATCGAAATTACACCGGATAGGATTGAAGAAGTTTTTAATGCCGGTTCAAGGAAACACGTATATAAACTTGTTCTTAATATTAATGATATGTACAGGTTAAAAGCAGGTGAAGGCATCGATATGGAAGCTTATGCCAAAATGACAAAAAAACAAAAACGTCAGCACTACCTTGTTAACCCCGAATTCTATGAGTCCAATCTGGATAAAGTATTACCATATCTTACCCTGCTGATGAATTGTATAATATGGGAACCCAGGTATCCGCATGCTGTTCCCAACAGCCTGATGAAAGATGTTTACAAAAAGAGTAAAACATTAATGGTTATAGGAGATATTACATGCGATCCGAATGGATCTATTGAATTTTCGAGGGAAACCTGGATTGATGATCCTGTTTTTATATACAATCCGTTTAGTGAAACTATCAGGATGGGATTTGAAGGTGATGGGGTGGCTGTTATGGCAGTCACCAACCTGCCCTGTGAATTCTCTGCAGATGCTTCGAGACAGTTCAGCAGCGATTTATCCGGTTATATTGATTCAATTATTTCGGCCGATTACAGGGGCAGTATTCAGGATTCCAGTTTGCCCGCCGCTGTAAAAAGAGCTGTTATTATCTGGAAAGGCAGCTTTACTGATGATTACTTTTATATGAAAAACTATATCATTTAATTCAGGAATTTCTTTGTTTCTCTAAATGTGATTCCGAATGATTCCAGTTCTTTTAAAACAGGTGAGTAGATGTCTTTATAAATTGGAATTATAACTCCTGTTTCCGTAATCATTCTTTTCGATATTAACTTTGCAGCAATCCCTACCGGCAGGCCTCCTGTGTTAGTCATCGCTGTATTCAATTTATCCTGTCCTTTATATACCATCGTCGATATAATTTTCTTTCTGCCGGATTCTGTCTTATATCCAATCTCTGTTTGAAGCACTACCATATCCCGGTCATCTTCTTTAAACTCCCATTTATCCATTAGTAATTTCAAAAGGATCTTCGCCGAAGTTGCCCCGGAAAAGTTTATTTTTCTATCACTAAATAGTTCAAGCCAGTTGAGCTTTTGAAAAATATCGCTATCTTTTTTTACTCCCAGATAATCAGCAACTTCCAGTGAAACGGCTTGTCCGTTAGAATACGGGAGTGATGATTTTACCCATTCAGTTAGAGTCAGATTATCAGAATCCTTAACGATCTTCTGGTTATCTGTTAAGCCTAATTTTACGAGAGCATCCCAGGCTTCACAGTATCCGGGCCTCCTTAAAGTTCCACGATAGAAATCTTCCACACCCTCCAAATTATATTTTGCAATGTATGTTACTGAATCCCTGTTGGGGTATGCTTCAAACGCGCCTAATCCCGGGACCTCTATATTCAAAATATTTAAGAAGAGCTTTTTATAAGGTATTTCTTTTATTTCTGATTTTTCTTTATATCGTGCATTTCCCTGTCCTGCAAGGACAACATTCATCGGACTCCATGTGAATTTGTAATTCCAGGGATTATTATCTGATTCAGGAGCTACCAATGCTCCGCAGAAGGATTTTAATGAGATGATTTTTCCCCCTTCTCTTTCAACCTTCTCTTTCAGCTGCATTGCATCCATATGATCGATACCCGGATCCAGTCCCATTTCATTCAAAAATAATAAACCGTTTTTCTTCACATCTTTGTCAAGTTTCATCATTTCCGGAGAAACATAGGAGGCTGTGATCATATGTGTTTTCTGTTTAAGACATTCTTCTGCTATCAATAGATGCATTGAGGGGGGCAGAAAAGAAATCACGATATCGGCTTTTGATATTTCAGCTGCCCTCTGCTGGTCATCCAATGCATCAAATTGTACTGCACTGCCCGTCGAGTAAGTTCCTGTCTTTTGTTTAGCAAGCTGATAATCGAAATCACCTACTCTTACATTCCAGTTTTGTTCTGCTGCATTCTTTAATAAATATTCAATAAGGGCCGTTGCTGTTCTGCCGGCACCGATTACAAAAATATTTTTCATTATTCGACTAAATTGATTTAATTGATCTTCAAACCTAAGACTTTGCAAAATAAATTACCAAATCACATACCTGCTGGATAACCCATTTTGATATTTAATTATCTGTATAATAATCCTATTTTAAATGTTCTATGATTACAAAACTATTGGTTATAAAGGACATATTATGAAAAGGATATCACTTTTTCTGGTCTTGCTCACAATTATTTTAAGCAAAGAGGGTCTGCCTCAGACTGAAGTAGATTTTACTGAATATAATCTTGATAATGGTTTACACGTAATTTTGCACCAGGACAATTCAACTCCTATTGTTGCAGTTTCTGTAATGTATCACGTAGGTTCAAAAAATGAAAAGCCTGACAGAACAGGTTTTGCCCATTTTTTTGAGCATCTGATGTTTGAAGGTTCGCCGAACATCGGCAGAGGTGAATATATGAAGATGGTTGAAAATGCAGGGGGAGAACTTAATGCGAACACTGACTTTGATAGAACATATTATTATGAGGTATTGCCGTCAAATCAGCTTGCACTGGGGTTGTATCTGGAATCTGAGCGAATGCTTCATTTGAAGATAGACAGTGCAGGTGTCGAGACACAAAGAAAAGTTGTAAAGGAGGAAAGGAAACAGAGACTTGATAATCAGCCTTATGGAAAGATATGGGAGATCACTTTTAAGAATGCTTACAAGGTTTCACCCTATCGATGGATGCCTATAGGTTCTGATCAATATATTGACCAGGCCAGCATAGATGAATTCAGAAATTTTTATAATACCTATTATGTACCCCAGAATGCTGTTTTATCGATTGCCGGGGATATTCAGATTGCCGAAGCAAAGGATCTGATCGATAAATATTTTTCGGAAATACCGAAAGGCACAAAAGATATGTTCAGACCCGAAGCTGTTCAAACCGAACAAAATTCTCAAATTATTGATACTGCCTACGATAATATCCAGCTGCCGGCAATTGTAGAAGCATACCATATCCCGGCCGTGGGCACGGAAGATTATTACCCTATACAAATGTTAACTACCCTGCTCTCTGGCGGAAGAAGTTCAAGGCTATATAAAACACTGGTGGATAGTACCCAGAAAGCTGTTTATGTAGGAGCATTTCCTGCTGCCCTGGAGAATCCCGGCTTATTCATTTCATTGGCAATTGCAAACCAGGGAATTGATGACGACGATCTTAAAAGTCTTATTGATACAGAGATTGATATAGTGAAGAATTCCGAGATCACCGATGAGGAAATGCAGAAACTTAAAAACCAGGTTGAAACCAATTATGTAAATCAGAATTCTACTGATGCAGGTATTGCAGAGAACCTTGCTTATTACTATACTATTTATGGAGACACTGATGCAATCAATACCGAACTGGATAAACTTATGAACGTTTCAAAAGAAGATATAAAACGCGTTGCGGATAAATATTTAAATAAAGATAATCGGGTGCTTCTTTATTATCTGCCTCTGCAGAAAGGAGGCAAATAATATGAAATTTATATTATGTATCCTGACTGTTTTATTCGCCATCCCATTGAACGCACAAGTTGACAGAAGTAAACCCCCTGAACCAGGCCCTGCCCCTGAAATTGAACTTGGAACTTATGAACATTTTGAACTTCCAAACGGTCTGAAAGTTTTCCTGGTGGAAAATCATAAGCTGCCGAGAATCTCATTTTCTTTACAAATTGACAGGAACCCAATTCTTGAAGGTGATACAGCCGGGTATATATCTGCAGCAGGACAGCTTCTAAGAACCGGCACAAGAAGCAGAAGCAAGGAGGAATTGGATGAGACAATCGATTTTATCGGTGCAGATCTTTCAACTTCCTCAACGGGGATTTATGCAATGAGCCTGACCGAACATGCAGATACGTTATTTAAAATAATGTCAGACATAATTTTGAATTCAGAATTTAAAAAGGCAGAACTGGATAAAATTAAGACAAGAATGAAATCCGATCTTGCAAGCCAGAAAGATGATCCGGATGCAATTGCGGGAACGGTAAAAAATGTAGTAGACTTTGGTAAGGATCATCCTTACGGTGAACCCGAGACAGAACAAACGGTTGATAATATTACCCTTGAAAAATGCAACGAATACTACAAGACATTCTTCGCCCCGAATATTTCCTATCTTGCGGTTGTAGGCGACATCGATGAACAAAAAGCTAAGGAACTGGTTACAAATTACCTTGGCGGATGGCAGCGGAAAGATGTACCTCAATATAAATATCCCGTTCCGCAGCCCCCTGCACAGACAACTGTAGACCTGGTTGACCGGCCGAATTCTGTTCAGTCTGTTGTAAATGTTACCTACCCTGTACAGTTGAAACCAGGTGATAGTGAAGCAATTCCGGCATCGCTGATGAATACTATTCTTGGCGGAGGGACATTCCGGCTGTTTCAGGATTTAAGAGAAAAGCATTCTTTTACTTATGGCGCTAATTCAAGGTTGTCGAAAGATGAATATGCCGGAAGCTTTACCGCTTTCACAAATGTCCGCAACGCTGTAACAGATAGTGCAATTACCCGGATCCTTTATGAAATGAACCGAATAAAAAATGAAACTGTGGCCGATAGCGAACTCCAGGTTATTAAAAATTACGTGACAGGGAATTTTGCTATCTCTCTTGAAAGTCCGCAGACTATTGCGACTTTTGCTATAAATATAGATAAATATAATCTTCCGCGGGATTACTACGCTAATTATCTTAAAAATGTTGCTAAGGTAACTCCCGCTGAGATCAGGGATGCTGCGGAAAAATTCATAAGACCGGATCAGTCAAATATTGTAATTGTAGGAAATGCTGACCAGATAAAACAAGGATTAACAAAATTTGGTCCCATACTTTATTATGATAAATACGGTAAAGAAATAGATACTTCCCTTGCTTCTATACCGGGAGACTTATCAGCGATGGATGTGATAAACCATTATATAAAAGCAATTGGAGGAAGAAATAGTCTGGCAAATGTTCATGACAGAACCACAGTGATGAAAGGAACTGTACAGGGGTATGAAGTTACAACTACTATTTATCAGAAAGAGCCTGATCTTTTTAAGCAGGAGGTTGATGCAGGAGGAATGATCCAGGAGATTACATATAATGGAAAAAATGGCGAGATGCAGTCAGCAGGTCAGCAAATGAAAATAGAAGGAAATGAACTGGAAAAACTTAAACATGAAGCTACAATTCACCTTCTTCTTGCAATTGACTCGCTTGGAGTAAAGCTGAAGCTTGCAGGAATGGAAAAAGTTAACGGTAAGGATGCATATAAAATCGAAATGATGTTTCCATCAGGTACTAAATGGATCCAGTATTACGACCCGGAGACAGGATATAAAATAAAAGAGACAAAAAATATTACTACACCGCAGGGAACATTTACACAGGAAATATATTACAATGATTACAGAACGGTGGACGGGGTTAAATATCCTTTTTCTATAAAGCAGTCTGTCGGACCACAGTCTATGGAATTTAAGGTCGATTCAATAAAGGTTAATACCAGGATACCTGATACAAAATTTCAATAATAGAAAAATATGCAGCAGGATATTTCTATAATTGTATTTGACCTCGGCAATGTTCTACTTCCGTTTAATTACCAGACCACAGTAACTAAACTTGAGGATGTTGAAAAAGGACTGGGATATCAATTCCTCAGATTTTACCAGGACAACTATCAATACCACAGGGAGTTTGAGAGGGGTGATATGTCAGCGGATGAGTTTGTAGGAATAATGCTCGGAGCATTAAACAATAAAATCGATAAAAATACTTTCTGCGAATATTACTCCCATATTTTTTCCGAGAATAAAGAAGTTGTAGATTTACTTCCGAAATTAAAAAAGAGTTTCACCCTCGTGCTTCTTTCGAATACAAATATAATTCATTACGAATACGGATGGAAACAGTATGCTTTCCTGAAGCATTTTGAAAAAATTGTGGTTTCGTATGAGGCAGGCGCTGTAAAACCGGAAACAAAAATTTATAAGACTGTTGAAACATTCACTCAAAGAAAACCCGGTGAACACTTTTTCATTGACGACATTCCGGAATATATAACTGCCGCCAGGAAGCTTGGGTGGAATGGAGTACAATTTAAGGGATATAAAAGTCTGCTGGTTGAACTTATAAATCAGGGAATTCTCAGGTACAGGGATTAAGTTTCTATGATAAAAAACCGTTTGCATTTAAAGAGAGTTAAAATACTCTTTCTAATCATAGCACTTTCAATATCAATGGGTTGTGAGGAAAAAAAAGACAGACACCCTCCCATGTCAAAGGATACCATTACCGTAAAACCGGAACCTCCAGAACTAAAGGTGGTATTCATTAAAGAACGGATTAAAAACGTTCATATCCTGGCAGAACTCACTGATAAATTCGGTGATGCCGGTATGAGGCAAATACTGGCTGTTAACAGGCTGGATACAAGACATATTGTAAAGGGAGATAGCCTTTGCATCCCGGACACCCTGCCCAACGATTTTCTTTACTTTTCTCCTTACCCGAAGCAACTTACAATACTGGATTCCATACCCAAAATACTTCTTTTTTCCTACCCGGTTCAGGCTTTTGCTGCTTACGAATACGGCAAGCTTGTGAGGTGGGGTCCGACGAGTATGGGCAAACGAACTACACCAACTCCTGAAGGACTTTATTTTACAAACTGGAAATCCAAAGAAACTATTAGCACAGTTAATAAAGAATGGATTCTTCCCTGGGCGTTTAATATAGACAACTTTAATGGGATTTCCATTCATCAGTTTGAACTCCCGGGCTATCCGGCAAGTCATTCCTGCGCAAGGCTATTGCAGACAGATGCTGAATGGATATACTACTGGGCTGATCAGTGGATACTGACAAAAAACGGGGGCAGAATAAACGCTTATGGAACACCGGTAATAATTTATGGTAAATATAATTATAAGTCGCCTCCTCCCTGGAAGCTTCTCTCTGAAAACCCTGATGCCGATAAATTGACTGAGAATGATTTAAATGATGTTATTCATAAACATCTTCCAATGATAGTTAAAAGAAAAAATCAGAGGGATTCTTTACTGATTTTTATGAAAACTGATTCTCTCGCCGCCGGCACATCGACGAATCGTTAACTTTTAATAGAAGCAAATTCGCAGTTTTGTTGGAAAAACCGGGTAACTTCAGCAGGAATGACAAGACTGACGCCGGAGTTCGGACAACGTAATTCCAGTACTAGGCTTCAAGACAGGGGGATCATGTTCACTTTTTTATGTCTCTCTTTTTTTTCTATATATATTTCTGCAATCTCTACCTGCAGTTTTTATTTAAGTTTCGGTTTTGTTAAATTCGCAGGAATCTTTCAGATTTGGGGAATCTACCGTCTTAAATTCTCAATTTTCTTTCGGCCATCTTTCGGCCATCATTCGGCCTCTTCCCGGCCTGCTCCTCCGTTCCTTCACCGTCTGTATATTATTCATTCCCGCCAGGTTAAAGTTTATTATGTCCCGAATGTTCTTCCAGAATAAAACCCCGGGCGGTTAACTCCGGGGTTTTCGGTTCTGTTTCATTCCCCTGAGGTGAAAGAATTATTATTTATCTCCCAGTACAAGATTTACAATCTCCTTTAAATCGTCTTCTCCAAAAGGCATCATTAATATTCTGAATCCATCAGCATACATATTTTTAGTATCAGTATCCGTCGACAGATATATAGTGGGAAGATTATATTCGCGGGCAAGAGTTACAGCATACTCAAGTCCTTCAGTATTTGCAGACCTTTCGAGTATCATTAACTGAAATCCTCTATTTAGTGTTTCTCTGATTTTTTCTTTGCTGATTAAATTGATTATTTCAGCATTATATCCATATTCATTTAATTGTTTCTTAATATCAAGTCCGATAATCCCGTTGTCAATCGCTATAAGAATATTTTTACTCTTTAACATCTAATAAATCCTCAGAAATGACACATAACCAAAATCAGATTTGCAATAAAAGTGCCTCGTGAATAATTTTCCTGAAAATCCATATTTCGATATTTTTCAGACACTTGAATACGCATTATTTTCGCATCCGACAGATTTGACCAATGACCCGACTCATACTAAATACCGCAATCAGGTCACATTCCATAATTTTATAAATGTTAAAGTACCATCTCATTTATTCTTATATTTGCATTCGAAAAATGAAAAAGTAAAGGAGAAAATCAGTAGATGGGTTTGAGTATTGGTATTGTGGGGTTGCCTAATGTTGGTAAATCCACCCTGTTTAATGCATTAACTAAAGCGCAGAATGCTGAATCAGCAAATTATCCGTTCTGCACGATAGAACCCAATAAAGCTATTGTGCCTGTGCCGGATATTAGAATTGAACAGCTTGCCAGGCTGGTAAATCCAGCCAGACTTGTAAACAGCACGATAGAATTTTTTGATATAGCAGGACTTGTAAAAGGAGCCAGCAAAGGAGAAGGCTTAGGGAACCAGTTTCTGAGCAACATTAGAGAAACCGATGCAATACTGCACCTTGTTAGGTGTTTTGAAAATGATGATGTCGTTCATGTTGATGGAAATATTAATCCAATCAGGGATATTGAAGTTATCGAAACTGAACTTCTTCTTTCAGATATACAAACTCTTGAGAGAAAGATTGAAAAACTGCAGAAGCTTGCTAAAGGAGATAAAACTGCAAAACAGATGCTTGACGATGCTGAAAGTCTATTGAAGTATATGAATGACGGGAGATCTGCATTAATGTACCCTGAAAGAGATAAAGAATCAGTCAAACAGTTATTTAATGAATCAAGACTTATGACAGCCAAACAGGTCATATACTGCGCTAATGTTGATGAGACCGAATTAGTAGAAGATAATGAATATGTTAAAGCCGTAAAGGAATATGCGGGTAAAAACGGAGCAGATGCTGTTAAAATTTCGGCCAAAGTTGAAGAGGAAATGATAGGACTATCTGATGAGGAAAGGAATGAATTCCTGGATTCCTACGGAGTTAAGGAGAGCGGACTTGAAAAAATAATAAAGACCGGATTTCACACACTGGGTTTAATTAGCTATTTCACCGCAGGTCCAAAGGAAGTAAGAGCCTGGACGATACATACAGGATGGAAGGCCCCGCAGGCAGCGGGCGTAATCCATACGGACTTCGAGAAAGGTTTCATTCGTGCAGAAGTTATAAGTTATGATGATTATATAAAATACGGTTCAGAGGCAGCCTGTAAATCTGCAGGAGTAATGCGCATTGAAGGAAAGGAATATACAGTACAGGACGGTGATATAATGCATTTTCTTTTCAATGTATAAAAATATGCGGGCAGCTAACAGCTAGTTTAACTTAAATTATTAATTTAATACCATTCATCTAAATAAATATTATAAGAAAATGGATATAGAGATTACACACGATAAAAAGAATCAGAAGTTCATGACCAGGGTGGGTGACAGCGAATGTTATCTTAATTACAATCTTCCCCGGAAGAATGTAATCGATTTCTATTTTACCTATGTACCGGGAGAACTAAGAGGTAAGGGAATAGCTGCAAAACTTGTAGAAGAAGGTCTGCAGTATGCAGAAAGAGAGAAGCTGCAGGTTATACCTAGCTGCTCATATGTAAATATTTATATCCACCGGTATGAAAAGTATAAGAACCTGCTTGACCCGGGTCATACGAGAGGAGAGTAATGCCGGATATAGAAATAATTGATGACAGGCCACATAGTAAATTTTATATTCCAATTGATGGTAAGAAAGCATTCATAAAGTACAGAATGAGGAATGAAAGTACGATTGAATACATTACAACCTTTGTCCCCGAAGAATACCGCGGTAAACCGTACGCCCGCCTCCTTGTTGAATACGCTCTGAACTATGCACGTGAGAAGAAATTAAGGGTAGTTCCTACCTGTCCCTACATAACTAAGTTTCTCAGTAAAAATGAAGCGGAATATAAAGATATTCAAATTGAGAAATAAAGAGGCTGCTCCAAAAGTTTATAAGGTACCGCATTTAACCAGAAGACAGCCTCTTTTTTACTTTATTTAAGTTTTGCATCAAGAATCATTTCAACACTTTTTAATGCTCTCGAGACCGGGCACCCTTTTTTTGTATCTGCAGCATGTTTTTGAAAAGTAGAGTCATCTATTCCCTCAATCTCGGCTACGGTATTAATATCTATCCTTGTAATTGTAAACCCATCATCGGTCTTTTCTAAATGTACAAAATCTTCGGTTTCTATCGAATTTACTTTGAAACCTGCCTTTGCGAGAGAGTTTGCCAAAGCCATTGAAAAACATCCTGCATGTGCTGCGCCGAGAATTTCCTCAGGATTTGTCTGGTTCCCTGTTTCAAACCTCGATTTGGAATTATAAGCTGTATTCTTTAATACACCTGTTTCTGTATTGAGAACTCCTTTTCCCTCCATGAGGTTACCGCTCCATTGTGCACTAGCTTTTCTTACAGGCATAATTGCTCCTTTCTTTGAAGAATATTTGAAGAATTGATCTAACAAAGATACTAACTATTTTATATTTACTAATGAAAATGGATGATTCATATATCACAATATTTAATCCCATATATTTTATAAACTTGTATAAATGATATCAGATGACGTTATTTCGGGACAACACTGATTTTTCAGAGATGATTATTGTGGTAGAATTTTTATTTTCATTTTCTGATTTTCGAATAACCTTTACAGACCGGATACTATGAATTTATTTTCACGATTGCATATTTATAACCTTATAATTTTTATTGTTCTGATTTTCTGCAGTTCCTCTGCTTTTCCTCAGCAAATTGAAAGAGAGGCTAAAACCAATTTATCCTCAAGGAATCATTTCGGCGTATTTCAGTACCGTTCCAAATCAAACGATAAAAAATCAGGTCCTGAATTCAGAAACTACTCCAGGAATTATTTTCACTTAGATACCGAAGAGAACTCCTTATGGAATGGAAGACACTGGAATAAGAAGGATTATCCTTTAAAGGTGTACATCAATAAATCTAAACTAAGAGATTTCAGACCGGTGTTTTATAGTTACATCAATTACGCAATGGAAGTTTGGGAAAGCGCTGATAAAAGGATAAGATTCGAATTAGTATCAACTGAAGATTCTGCAAATGTTATTATAAGTTTTGTGAACAACCTTGAGCCTGAATACGAAGAAAACTTCCTGGGTGTCACTAAAACCAATTTTTCTAAAGAGAACAATTATGAAATCACGAAAGCTGTCGTACAGCTTGGATTATCAAAGTTTAGTAATAAAAGGGTAGCTGACGGTGAAATGAAAGCTGCGATTGTGCATGAAATCGGGCATGTTTTAGGATTGGGTCATAGTGAGAATGATAAAGATATAATGTATCCTTATATAGATCCTCTATGGAATAAAAATATGGACTTTAATGAATTATCATCGGGGGATTTCCTGGCTATCCATTCTTTAACGGATCTGGGGTTCAGGACCACTAAAGATAATTAATTTACAACCCGTCTAAAGGTCGGGGAGGTAATAATCAGATGATTTGAGGCCTTTAGCAGGCTTGCTGGAGGCCGAAGAGAAACCGGGTAGGTTTATCAATTTAGCTGTAAACTATGTAGAGGAATACTGACCTTCGTTATTATCTGCAAGTTCCCTTACGGCAAATTAAAAAGGGAAATCTCAAAATTCAAGATTTCCCAACAAAGAATATTCTTAATAAATTTTACTTGAAGGCAGCCCTGAGAATGTCTATTAATTAAGGGTAAAACCTTACGCCCAATCCTACATCCACCCCGGAATCAAAAGCAGGGGCAAATGCAAGCAGGACTCCTATCTCAAAAAATGCTTCAATAGGCGTATCCCTGGGGACTAAATTTACACCGACTACGCCTCTTGCACCTATTCCAACATCACCGCTTGCCCTGTGATAGCGTCCATCATACCAGAATCCATTTCCTTCACCAACGCCTATTACTCCGCCGGGGCCGGCATATAAATTCGCTATCGGCGATTTAAATGCATTAAAATGCCACAAATAATCTACTCCTATCCTTGGACTACCGAAATAGGATGCGCCGATATCAATTACAAAGGCGTTATCCCTTTGCGTCCAGAATTTCAAAGTTCCACCCAGAGGGTCACCGACCATAATTCCAAATCCAAATTCTCTTCCATACGGTGAGTAGGTCTGGGCTTCAGATATACCGGAAATCACTAATAACAGTACAGTTATAATTATATATCTCTTCATTTTTTTGGTTATCCTTTTTCTTTTAGAAAAATATACTGAAATCTTTGAATAAATTTTGGATAAAAAAATAGACAGAATCACATTCTATCCGGCTTTTTTCGACCCGTTTGGACAGAAACAGCTTAAGATGTTATCCCACTCACTTGTCTATACTACCGATTGGGTTAACTTGAATTCCATAAAAATAATACTTAATCTTGTTATAAATCCAGAATATTTAAATCTAATAAGAAAAAAAATCAGAGGGAATACTATGAACAGTAATTCCGGATTATCATATGTTTCTGAATATAAAAGGATTTATGATGATCGAGATGTTTTACTCAAAAGATATAAATCCGTAAGGAATTTTTTCAACACTTTATGTGAACCCCTTAAGACT
>Ga0075280_10000020_pt1 | contig 15137 bp, 10 predicted proteins | sample SF_Rice_10C_0N_4_FD_69780 | JGI IMG/M metagenome (GOLD analysis project Ga0075280, IMG submission 69780) | Rice paddy soil microbial communities from Twitchell Island, California, USA - SF_Rice_10C_0N_404 | ecosystem: Environmental > Terrestrial > Soil > Paddy field/soil | place: USA: Twitchell... | reverse complement strand
AAGATCAGAATTGATTTTTTTAAATCCCTGGAAATCTGTAGAGTTAAGAGCGCCTTCTGTCCTGATTTCACAGCCGGAATTTTCCGGAACACCTATTTCAACCTTCGAGGCACCACTTTCGACACTAACATCGGTACGGTTCGATGCATTTCCTAATTTAACCTTAAAGGAAGCCGCACCCATTCCGACTCTCAGGTTCCTTACCTTAACGGGGGACAGGTCGAGATTAACGGAAGCTGCCCCGACATCAAAGCTAAGGTCCCATAGAGGTTCGGGATTAAAATACATCTCAACGCGGTTGCGCATAGAATGTGCATTTATCCTGAACCTTGCTTTCCTCATTTCCATCATCAGTTCCGCATTGCTGTCAGTTACCCGGCTGCTTAATTCATAATTATCCTTCACTCCCTCAGTATGTGCGAAGAATAATTTTGATGATGAATCACTGGCTGAAGTAAATGTACCGGCGCCTGCTTTAAATCTAAAATCCGCAGTTTGAATTTTACCGGAAAAGGGTTCAGAATAATCGGTGAATTCATATTTGTAATCCGAACTGGAATCATCATCAAAAACTATATTAAAATCATTAGTTGCTAAATGAACAACAGATTTAAATGAAGCGAAAAGAGTAATAGCCAGAACAATTCCTGCAGCCCCGGCAATCAAAACTTTGGCCCCGTTATTCTTAACCATAATTGAGATACCCCATAGAATGAAGACCAGCGGCCAGAGTTTCCACAACCCGAGCCAGTCCCAGTAAAGCCCGGAAAAATTATTAATCAGTATGAGTATACCGAGCGTAATGAATAACAATCCCCAGAATAGATGTTTTGGTTTCATTTTATTTCCTCTTTAATTATTTCCTGGCATTAAGAAGCAGGCCGACGCCCAGGGCAACCAGGAGCAGGGGCCAGAAATCACCGAAGCGGATCCTTGGAATAAAATTATCAAGCAGAAAAAGGAGCCCTACTGCAACCAGTACAATACCGAAAATCGACGACCTTTTATGCTTCTGATCAGCCATCGCCTGGTAATATTGCTGATACTGACCGGGCTGAGCAGATTCAGCCGAAGAAGAACCGCTTTCCTCATTGACTGTTTCCTGCGGCTGCGGGTTTGGTGCAGCAAACGCGAACGGTGCTTCCGGAACCACTATCCATAAAATAATATATGCCAGTACACCGGCGCCTCCGGCAAACAGACTCACCACAAAAATAATTCTTACCAGTGTGGGATCGATTGAGAAGTATTCTGCAAGTCCGCCTGCAACTCCTCCCAGCATTTTATCTTTATTTGAGCGATATAGTTTCTTGTTCATTTCAGACCTCCGGTAAAATCTATATTAATAACCAATGAAATAATAAAGAAAATAAAATCTATATGTCAGAATATATTACCAGCGGTTCAATTCGATTAATACCGGTAATAATATTAAATAATTGAAGGTTTCCAGTCACTTGTAGTTACGGAGCAACTACGGGGACACCATATTATTATCATTGTTTAATGACTCCGGCTTTTTTATTTTTGTATTTATTTTGTTTTGAATTATGAAAATAGCTGTCTGTCAGTCAAATAATATTATCGGCGATATCCAGGGAAATAAATCCAGGATACTTGCGGGATATGGAAGGGGAATGGATGACGGCGTTGATCTTGTTATATTTCCGGAATTAACTCTTACAGGCTATCCTCCTCTCGACCTTGTTGAAAAGAAAGAATTCAGACAGTCTGTTTTTACGGCAGCTGCTGAAATTGCTTTGCAAACCGGAAACACCGGACTTCTATTCGGATCGATCACAGAAGATGATGATAATATAGGAACTGATATTCATAACTCGGCGGTTTTCTGCAGTAACGGAAAAATCCAGTTCGTTCAGCATAAGTCTCTTATACCTAACTACGATGTATTTGATGAGATGAGATATTTCGATGCAGCCAGGGAAAATCATATTTATGAATTCAAGGGAGAAAAGCTCGGTATTTCGATCTGCGAAGATATATGGAATGATTCAGATTATTGGCACATAAGACGTTATAATTACGATCCCATAGAAAATCTAATAAAAGAAGGAGCAACGATTCTTCTTAATATTTCCGCCAGTCCCTACTCATACGGTAAAAGAGAGGACAGGAGAAAAATGCTTTCTGTATTAACCAGGCAGAACAACATCCCCCTGGTTTATACATGCTTTGTCGGAGCCCAGACAGAATTGATCTTCGACGGGGCCAGTATGTGTCTCGATAGAAAAGGAAACCTTGTACTTCTTGGTGAACCGTTCAGTGAGGACTATTTTATATACGAAACAAACGACGAATTTGCCTCAATCCATGATGTTGAGAGAAGTTTTGCGGAGGAAATTCACGATGCTTTGATTTTCGGATTAAGGGAGTACTGCAGTAAACTTGGTTTTAAAAAAGTTGTACTGGGGCTAAGCGGAGGTATTGATTCGGCCATTGTTGCATATATTGCGGTGAAGGCTCTCGGCAAAGATAATGTTCATGTTCTGCTGATGCCCTCAAAATATTCCTCGTCGGGCAGCTTAAACGATGCTAAGAAACTTGCGGATAATCTCGGCATCTCATCTACAAAGATTACTATACATTCAGTAATCAACAAGATGGAAGAAAAACTTACGCATGCTTTTCAGAAGGATATTTCCGGAATCACCGAGGAAAACCTCCAGGCAAGGATAAGAGGACTTTACCTGATGGCATATTCCAACAAATTCGGGAATTTAGTATTAACAACAGGCAATAAATCTGAAATTGCTGTAGGGTATACAACGCTATACGGGGATATGGCAGGCGGACTTGCAGTAATCGGAGACTTATATAAAACAGAAGTCTATAAGCTTGCTCAATTTATTAACAGGAAAGAGGAAATTATTCCTTCTGAGATTATTGAGAAAGCTCCTTCCGCAGAACTAAAAGAAGGGCAGAAAGATCAGGATACACTCCCTGATTATACACTACTTGATAAAATCCTGAGAATGTACCTTGAAGAAAATAAAGAATTGAATGAAATTAGCATCGCGGTCGGAAGTGAGGAGATGGCGGCAAAAGTTTTGAGAATGGTTGATCAGAATGAATTTAAGAGAAAACAGGCAGCACCGGTATTAAGAGTTTCAAAAAAAGCATTCGGTTATGGAAGAAGATACCCGATTGTCCAGGGGTGGAGAAAATAATTTATTGTTAAACCAGTAGGAAGTTATAAATGAAAAGCATCAGCAGTTTCCTGACGATATTGTTCTTCACTATTTTATCCGTCAATTCTTCAGCATCTGCACAGATTGGCGGAGGTATAAAACCTGTGCATCTTCAGACTTATCAGTCTTTCGATAAAGTTTATCCCGGTTCTGAATTCAAGATAGCTGTTAAAGTAATGGTAGACAGCGGGTGGCATATAAATTCGGATAAACCAAATGAGGATTTTTTAATACCGTCACAGTTCTCTATCGACACCTCTGTATTTAAGATGGGCAAGGTTGCTTATCCGAAGGCTCTCGATCTTAAACTTGAAATTTCGGAAACACCATTATCTGTATGGGAAAGCGAAGTATATGTAGGAGCACTGGTAAATGCTCCTGAAAATTTAGCCCCGGGTAAATATCTTCTGCCTGTATACCTTGATTACCAGGCCTGCAATAACATGACTTGTATGCCGCCTAATACAGTGAAGGATACTATTGAAATAGAAGTTGCTGATAAAAAAGCAGTAGTTAACCAGATCCATTCAGATGTCTTTGACAAATTAAATCTGAAGTCCAGCTCGCAGGAAATTACCCCGGTTAAAAAAGATGATTCGGTTTCGTCCCTGCTTGAGAGCAATGGATTGATAATAGGACTTCTCTTTGTTTTCCTTGGGGGACTTGCTTTAAACCTTACACCGTGTGTTTATCCCCTGATACCGATTACGATAGGTTTCTTTGGAGGTCAAAGTGAAGGTAAAACCAGCAGGCTGGTAGGAATGGGACTTCTCTTTGTTGTAGGTATGGCAGTGACTTACTCGGTAATCGGGGTTGTTACTGCATTAACCGGCTCGGTTTTCGGCGCACTACTTCAGAGTCCTGTGGTTATAATTTTAATAGCTCTCATCTTCGTCGTTCTTTCATTAAGTATGTTCGGTGTTTATGAATTTAAACTTCCCGATTCACTGGTTGCCAAAGCAGGCGGGGCAAAGGGAGGAATGTACGGAGCCTTCTTTATGGGATTAACTATGGGAATTGTTGCCGCTCCCTGCATCGGACCATTTGTGTTAGGACTCGTTACATATACAGCCGCTAAGGCAGACCCTTTCTTTGGGTTTCTTTTATTCTTTGTCCTTGCTGTCGGATTAGGAACTCCTTATTTGTTCCTTGCAATCTTCTCAGGCAAGATCAAGCAGCTTCCCCGTGCCGGTGAATGGATGGAGGCAGTAAAGCATATCTTCGGACTCATACTGATAGGCATGGCTATTTACTTCCTTCTGCCGCTGCTGCCAAAGACTATTACGCCTTATCTTCTGCCGTCGTTCATGGTAATTGCTGCTGTTTATCTGCTCTTCTTTGATAAGAATGCTAATAGCGTTAAAGGGTTTAGAGTTTTCAAAGTAATCTTCTCGATTGTACTCGTAGCTGTTGCTGTTTATTCGCTGATCCCTTCGGACAAGCAGACTATTGAATGGCATCCTTATACAGAAACAGCAGTAATCGGAACACAGAAAGCAATGATAATTGACTTTTATGCCGATTGGTGTATCCCATGTAAGGAACTGGATGCAATGACTTTTACCGATCCTGAAGTAATACAGCAATCAAAAAAGTTCAATGCATTTAAGGCTGATCTGACGAAATCACTTTCAGATGAAGTCTCTTCATTAAGAACTAAATATAATATTGTAGGTGTACCTACAGTACTGATAATCAATTCCAGGGGAGAGGAAGTTCAAAGGATTACCGGATTTGTGAACTCGAATGAGTTCCTTAAAATTATTCAGAATGTAGACTAACCGCGGTCATTGATTATTATATGAGGTTACCGTTAGCGACCATTTTCCCGGTTGCCGGGGTAACCTCATTATTCTAAATATGCCTCAAAAACCTTCAAAATCATTCTTATAACTAAAAATATTTTTCCATTATTGAGAATTATAAATATAGTTTAATTGGATTGATTACTGCATTCTTATTCAGTTAAAGTCTATTTATTCAAAAATAAGGAATTACTCCCGGTGCATTCTGCGGATCAAATGGCACGGATTATGGATAAGCAGATACATTAAAAATAATTCCATATCATCAAAAAATTTAAGATGAGAAGATGTTAAAAGAAAAAGAAGTTCAGAATCTTATTGAGGTTACTGTAAGATTTGCAGGCGATTCCGGTGACGGTATGCAGTTAACCGGCAGCCAATTCAGCGATACCACAGCTATTGTAGGGAACGATCTAAGCACACTTCCGGATTATCCTGCAGAGATCCGCGCCCCACTGGGTACAGTATATGGTGTGAGCGGATTTCAGCTGCACTTCGGAAGTACTGATATTCATACTCCTGGCGACAGACCGGATGTTCTGGTAGCAATGAACCCCGCAGCTATAAAGAAAAATATAGACGAATTAAAAACCGGCGGTATAATCATAGTAAACACTGATTCATTCGATAAAAAGAACCTTCAGCTTGCAAAGTATGACAACAACCCGCTGGAGGATGGAAGTCTTAAAGGCTACCAGGTATTCCCCGTTCCTATTGCATCTCTAACCTCCAAAGCTCTTGAAGGAACTTCACTTACGCAGAAAGAAATTTCCCGCTGTAAGAACTTCTTTGCATTAGGTATTATGTACTGGTTATACAACAGACCCGTTGAACCGACAATTGAGTGGATTAAAAATAAATTCAAGAAAGCTCCGGAGTTTATCGATGCCAATCAGAAAGCACTTCAGGCAGGATATAACCTCGGCGATATAACTGAGATATTCAGCACAAGGTATTCAGTAGAACCCGCAAAGCTTCCTAAAGGAATTTACAGAAGCATCTCGGGTAATGAAGCAACTGCCCTTGGTTTTCTTGCTGCTTCTGTCAGAAGCAAACTACCCCTGTTCCTCGGCTCTTATCCCATTACCCCTGCCTCGGAAATACTACAGTATCTTAGTACTTATAAGAATTTTGGTGTAAAAACTTTCCAGGCAGAAGATGAAATAGCAGGAATCACCGCTGCTATCGGTGCTGCTTTCGCAGGTCACCTTGCACTTACCACTACAAGCGGTCCCGGACTTGCATTAAAAACAGAAGCAATAGGTCTGGCTATTATGACTGAGCTTCCTCTTGTGATAGTTGATGTTCAACGCGGCGGCCCGAGCACCGGTCTTCCGACAAAAACCGAACAAGCTGATCTGCTCCAGGCGGTCTATGGAAGAAACGGTGAAGCTCCTGTTGCAGTACTTGCAGCTCAGAGTCCCAGCGACTGCTTTACTATGGCTATCGAAGCCTCAAGGATAGCTGTAAAATATATGACCCCGGTTATTCTGCTGACCGATGGATACATTGCAAATGGTACGGAACCGTGGAAAGTTCCGAAATCGAGTGAGCTCCCTTCATTTGAAGTGAAGTTCAGAACTGAAAAAGAAGGTTTTGCTCCATACCTGAGAGATTCTAATCTTTCAAGACCATGGGTTAAGCTTGGTACACCAGGACTAGAACACCGTATCGGAGGGCTTGAGAAAGCTAATATCTCAGGAAACGTTAGTTATGACCCTGATAATCACGACAGGATGGTTAAGCTCCGTGAACAGAAAGTTAAAAACATTGTTAATGATATCCCTGATCTGACTATTGATGGAGACGAGAGCGGTGAGCTGCTTGTACTTGGATGGGGCGGAACTTATGGGGCAATAACTGAAGCTGTGATCAAAGCAAGACAAAAAGGCTATAAAGTTTCTCAATCGCACCTTAAATACATCTTTCCGTTCCCGAAAAATACCGGTGTAGTATTAAATAAATTCAAGAATATATTGATTCCTGAAATTAACCTTGGGCAGCTATCTAAGATTATCAGGAGCGAATTCCTGCTGCCTGTAATCCAGTTTAACGTGGTCAGGGGATTACCATTCAGGACCTCAGATATAGAAGATAAAATAATTGAGATACTTGGAGGAAAAGAATAATGGCTGAGAATATCGAAACCAAAGTAATAAAATTAACTGCAAAGGATTTTTCGAGCGGGCAGGATGTGAGATGGTGCCCGGGATGCGGTGATTATTCAATCCTCGCACAGGTTCAGAGAACTTTTCCGGAAATAATAGGCGATAAAAAAGAGAACGTTGTATGGATTTCAGGCATCGGATGCTCATCCCGTTTTCCGTATTACATGGAAACTTATGGAATGCATAGCATTCACGGAAGAGCCCCTGCAATTGCTACAGGTGTTAAAATAGCAAGGCCTGATCTTTCAGTATGGGTAGCAACAGGTGACGGCGATCTTTTAAGTATAGGCGGAAATCATTTTATCCACGCCTGCAGAAAGAATATCGATCTGAAAGTTCTTTTGTTCAATAACAGGATATACGGATTAACAAAGGGTCAGTATTCACCAACCTCTGAAAAAGGTAAAGTTACAAAGACAACACCATTCGGCAGCGTTGATTATCCTTTTAATCCCGTCTCCCTTGCTATAGGTTCTGATGCTACTTTTGTTGCGCGTGCTATGGACAGGGATGCAAAGCATATGCAGGAAATGATTAAACGTGCCGCCGGGCATAAGGGATTAGCATTCATTGAAATTTTCCAGAACTGTGTTATATATAATGATGGTGCGTTTGACCTCCTTACAAAAAAAGATACTAAAGATGACAACATCCTGGTACTTGAGCAAGGCAAACCGATGATATTTGGAAAAAATAAAGACAAAGGAATCAAGATGGACGGCTATAAGCCTGCCATCGTGGATCTTTCTCATAATGGAAATAGTATAAACGATGTATTAGTGCATGATGAGTTTGATGAGAGTCCTCTCAGGGCTACTTTCCTTGCTCATCTTACAGATTACGATGGATTCCCTACGCCGGTGGGTGTATTCCGGCAGATCAAAAAAGACACGTATGATCACGGTATAGAAGAGCAGATTTCAGGTGTAGTAAAGATGAAAGGGGAAGGCGATCTCGATAAAATCCTCTTTAACGGAAATACCTGGGAAGTTAATTGATTTAGAACCTCCGTTAACTTTTAAACATAGCTCTTAACTACCTACGCAGCGGACTCATTTTATATGGGTCCGTTTTTTTATGCCCCTTCACTTAATTCCATATTGAACATTTGACAATCAACAAGAGCTTTTTTAAGTTGGAACAAATATTTGAGACATTCGTAAAAACTATTGTTAAAGATACCATATCCAAACGGGCATTACTCAGAATATTCATCCCGGAATTACCCCCGTATATTAACCTTTAAAAGAGAAACAGTTTTTCTGACTTTTATGTATGAATTCAGAAACTTAATCTGTGATATCAGAACACCAGTATTCAATGAATATAAGTAGATTTTTGGTGATTATATATTAGATAAGTTTTTGTTATTTTTTAATATTGATACTAATCGAGTTTAAATAAATATTATTCACAAACCTTGAGTGCAAAATGCAAAAAGGCGTATTAGATCTCTCTGACGTAACCGTCAGATTCGCCGGAGATTCGGGGGACGGAATGCAGTTAACAGGAAGCCAGTTTACTAACACTACTGCGCTGGTTGGTAACGATTTAAGCACACTGCCGGATTACCCGGCTGAAATACGTGCACCTGCAGGAACCACATACGGGGTCAGCGGATTTCAGCTTCATTTCAGCAGCGATGATATCCATACCCCGGGAGATGCTCCTGATATTCTTGTTGCAATGAACCCCGCGGCATTAAAGACCAATATAAAAGATCTAAAACCCGGCGGAACTATCATTATAAACATTAACTCTTTCGATAACCGGAATTTCAAACTTGCTGGATATAAGTCTAACCCTCTTGAAGATGGAACAATTGACGGATATAATGTTGTTCAGGTTCCTTTAAGCCAGCTGACGAAAACTGCCCTGGAAGACAGCGGTCTCTCCGCTAAAGAGATTGAAAGATGCAAAAACTTTTTTGCTCTCGGTATGATGTACTGGCTTTACAGCCGCCCGATAGAGCCCACGATTGAATGGATTCATTCAAAGTTCAAATCGAGGGATGATATTGCCTCTGCGAATGAAAAGGCCCTTAAATCGGGTTACTATTTTGGTGAAAATACTGAACTATTTACAACACGCTACAGTGTACAGCCCGCTAAATTGATCCGCGGCAGGTACAGAAATATTTCCGGTAACGAGGCACTGGCAATAGGTTTTGTAACTGCTTCAGTAAAATCAGGACTGCCTTTATTCCTTGGATCATATCCGATTACACCTGCTTCCGATATTCTTCACGAATTAAGTAAGCATAAGAATTTCGGCGTGAGAACATTCCAGGCAGAAGATGAGATTGCTGCTGTAAGCGCAGCTATCGGAGCGTCATTCTCAGGTGCACTGGGAATAACAACTACCAGCGGTCCCGGTGTTGCTCTTAAAACAGAAGCAATAGGACTTGCGGTGATGACTGAACTTCCCCTCGTGATAATAGATATCCAGAGAGGAGGACCAAGTACAGGATTGCCAACGAAGACCGAACAGGCCGATCTCCTACAGGCTATGTACGGAAGGAATAGTGAAGCTCCTGTGGTCGTAATTGCGCCATCAACCCCGGCGGATTGTTTTAACATGGCCCTGGAAGCAGTCCGTATTGCCACAACTTATATGGTTCCTGTTATGTACTTATCAGATGGTTATCTCGCTAACGGATCGGAACCATGGAAGATACCTGACCCTGATACCATTCCTGAGATACACGTGGAATTCAAAACCGATCCGGAAAATTTCCAGCCTTACAAGCGTGACGAGAACCTGGCAAGGCCGTGGGCAATTCCCGGTACTCCGGGACTTGAGCATAGAATCGGTGGACTTGAAAAAGCCAATGTTACTGGTGATGTTAGCTATGATCCTGAGAACCATGAATTTATGGTCAGGCTCAGGGCGCAGAAAGTAAAGAATATAGAAAATGACATTCCCGATCTGAAAGTGGAAGGAGATAAAAATGCTGAGCTCCTGCTGGTAGGGTGGGGAAGTACTTATGGGTCAATAAGAGAAGCCGTAACCCGTGCGAGAGGGAAAGGACTTAAAGTTGCCCACGCTCATTTCCGTTATCTCAATCCTTTTCCGAAAAATACTGCTGAAGTGCTTCGGAAATATAAATATGTAGTTTGTCCCGAAATAAATATGGGACAGCTTTCAAAGTTACTGAGACAGGACTTCCTGGTTGATGTTGAATCATTCAATAAGATTCAGGGACTTCCTTTTAAGTCGTTTGAAATAGAATCAAAGATTGAATCCATTATCGGAGGAATTGAAAATGGAAAATAAAGAAATGCCGCAGGAAGTAAAGTATACTGCAAAAGATTTTTCCTCGTCGCAGGATGTAAGGTGGTGTCCGGGATGCGGTGATTATTCAATACTTGCACAGATGCAGAGGATATCTCCCGATCTGAACATTAAGAAAGAAAACTTTGTGTGGGTTTCAGGCATCGGCTGTGCCGCCCGTTTTCCATACTATATGGATACATACGGTATTCATGGTATTCATGGCAGAGCTTCAGCAATTGCATCGGGAATAAAGATTAACAGGCCTGATCTCTCGGTATGGGTGGCTTCGGGTGATGGTGATCTGCTGAGTATCGGCGGCAACCATTTTATTCACGCCTGCAGAAGAAATATCGATATCAAAATACTTTTGTTCAATAACAGGATATACGGTCTGACAAAAGGTCAGTATTCACCTACATCGGAGAAGGGAAAAAAGACAAAGAGCTCTCCGTACGGCAGCATCGATTATCCTTTTAACCCATTAAACCTTGCCGTTGGATCAGGAGCAACTTTTATTGCCCGAAGTCTTGACCGCGATCCCAAACATCTGAAAGAAATGCTGACCAGGGCGGGCAGACACAAAGGGACTGCATTCATTGAAGTATACCAGAACTGCAATATATTCAACGACGGAGCCTATGAAATCTATACGGAGAAAGAAAGCAAAGCAGATAATGTTCTTTTCCTTGAACATGGGAAACCGATGATTTACGGAAAAGAAAATAATAAAGGAATAAAGCTGAATGGTTTGACGCCTGAGGTAATTAATATTAATGAAGACGGCAATTCAATAAATGACGTCTGGGTGCACGATGAGTTTGATAAAGAAACTACCCGTGCGCATATCCTTTCGCAGCTGGCCGACAGAGAAGGAATGCCGGCTCCTGTTGGTGTAATCAGACAGGAGGAAAAAGAGACATATGATGATGCGCTTCATAATCAGCTGAATGCTCTTAAGAAAACAAAAGGTGAAGGGGATCTGAAGAAACTATTATTCAGCGGAAATATGTGGGATGTTAATTAAGAATAATTGGATTAACCCATAAATTTTCTATTTTTACTGATTAAATCCTTACGGGCTTGAGCAAATCGAGCCCTTTTATTTTTAATAGAGAGCTTATGATCGATTTTAATCAGTTAAAAAATATCCTTATTGAAAATGATTCATTTCTTCTGACCACTCACGTAAATCCTGATGCAGATGCTATCGGTTCTGAAATAGCACTTTATAATATTCTGAAGGAAATGGGAAAGAAAGCCAGGGTAATCAATCATAGTATAACTCCATATAATCTGCAATTCCTGGATAGTGAGAATGTAGTAGAACATTACTCTGAAGAGAAACACTATAATGCCTTTGAAGAGGCTGATGTGCTTGTAGCCCTGGACTTCAACCGCTCCGACAGAATAGTAAGAATGGAACAGGGATTTCTGAAATCCCGGAAGATAAAGATCTGTATTGATCACCACCAGGATTATGAAAATATATTTAATTACATTTTTATAGATACGGATTACAGCGCAACCGGTCAGATCATATTCGATTTTATAAAAAAAACCGGGATAGTGAGTCTTAGTTATGAGACTGCCGTGCCTATATACGCAGCTATAATGACGGATACGGGATCTTTCAGGTTCGAAAGAACGACTCCGGAGATACACAAAATAAGCGCTGAACTCCTTGAAGCGGGAGTGAATCCCGGCGAAGTATACGATAAGATCTTTGACCAGAGTAAATTCAGTAAAATCAAACTGCTTGGAAGAGCGGTAAATTCCATGACATTATTCGGGGGAAATCATGAGATCAGCTATATGCATCTCACCAGAAAAGATTTTGAAGAAACCAGAGCAATTGAATCAGATACGGATGGATTTGTAAATGTGTCATTATCTGTTGAAAATGTAAAGCTGGGTCTTCTATTCCTCGAATTAAAGGAAGGATTTAAGGTCAGTTTCCGGTCGAAAGGCTTAATCCCGGTTAATAAACTGTCTGCGGAATTCGGAGGAGGCGGTCATACAAATGCTTCCGGATTAAGAATAAGGAACGGAAACATTGAAGAATATATTCCTAAAATTCTGAATCGTGCATTGGATTACGTAAAACAATATGGGTGAAAAATGTTCAATCTCAATATAAAATCAGGCGGAAAGAAAATATCCTACAAACCTCTGTCGATCAGTTTAAAGTACCTGGTTGATGAGAAAAAACTGGAATCAAGTTTAATTAACCTTGAGACTATCTTTAATATGAGATTCTCACTTCTGCAGAAGAAAAATTTTCTTTCTAAAGAAGGAGGACAGATAAGGGTGTCTAAAAAGGATGGCAAACCTGATTCAGTGATCATTTCAAAAGTAAAAACTGATGAATCTTTTTCATCCGATTATTTCAGGAATCACCTCGCGGGATTCCTTCCGGGTCTTGAATCAGAGCAGATAAAAAACCTTCATATATTTATTCCCAAGTATGAGATATTTAAGAAATATTTTACCAGCGAAGAATATTACTACCAGAGTTTTGCAGAGGGAATTTTATTAGGTAATTATTCATTTGACAAGTATAAAGCCGATCGGAAAAAGCCGGCTGACCTAAATATATTTTTCTATGCCGACGACCAGAGGAAATTAAACCAGGCAATCTCAACAGCAGTTATTCTGATGGAAGGGGTTAATTTCACCAAAGAACTTCAAAATGAACCAGGCTCAGTACTTACGCCTGCAGTACTGGCAAAGAGAATAGACAATACACTTCCAGCCTACGGTGTTAAAGTAACTATACTTAATGAAAAAGAAATTAAGAAAATGAGTATGGGCGGTTTGCTTGCAGTAGGCAGCGGGAGTAGTAATCCGCCCAGATTTATTATTATGGATTATAAGGGGGCCGGTAAAAACAAAAAAGCAAAAACGATTGCTCTTGTAGGCAAAGGAGTGACTTTTGATTCAGGCGGTATATCAATTAAGCCTGCAGGCAATATGGGAGAGATGAAGGCGGATATGTCGGGGGCGGCAGTTGTAGCAGGAACAATCCTTGCTGCAGCAAAGGCTAAACTGCCGGTTAATATTCTTGGCGTTATTCCTTCAGCTGAAAATATGCCGTCGGGTTCATCGATGCGTCCAGGTGATATCGTTATTACGTCTTCCGGGAAGAGTATCGAAGTGGATAATACCGATGCTGAAGGAAGAATAATCCTTTCCGATGCACTTGATTACACTTGCAGACAAAAACCCGATGTAATAATAGATCTTGCTACACTGACAGGAGCCTGCGTTGTAGCCCTTGGCGAATTTGTTGCAGGACTGTTTACAAAAGATGACAAGCTTGCGGAGACATTATATAAAAAGGGATTAAATACATATGACAGACTGTGGAGACTTCCGATGTGGGATGATTACAATGATCTGATCAAGAGCGATGTGGCAGATGTTAAGAATGTGGGAGGAAGATGGGGCGGGGCAATCACTGCCGCTAAATTCCTTGAGAAATTTGTTGATAAGAATATTTCATGGGCGCATCTCGATATCGCTGGTCCGGCTATGGCCAACAGCTTCAATAATTACACTAAGAAATATATGACCGGATTTGGTGTACGGCTTCTATTTGATTTCCTGGCAAACCCTGAAAAGTAAACCCCGGATTGTACTTTGTATGCGGAAATAACTTAATATTTTGAGAGAATCTTCCCGTCTTTCATTTCGTATACTTTGTCGGCAAGATTCACAAGTCCTGTATTATGAGTGACAATTACAAAAGTCTTGCCCATCTGATCTCTTAAATTTATTAAAATCTGGTGCACGGCTTCACTATTTTCAGAATCAAGGTTTCCTGTCGGCTCATCAGCCAGAATGATATCCGGATCATTTGCTAAGGCTCTGGCGACCGCAACCCGCTGCTGTTCACCCCCCGATAATTCTGCAGGTTTATGATTGATCCTCTCTTGCATTCCGACAGCTTCGAGCAGTTCAGCCGCTTTTTGAGAGGCAGTATTTAAGGATTTACCCATAATCATCTGGGGAATAGATACATTTTCCAGAGCTGTAAATTCCGGCAGAAGATGATGAAATTGAAATACGAACCCAATATTTTTATTCCTGAAACGTGCAAGTTTATCGTCAGTCAGCTGAAAAAGGTTCTGGTCATTAAAAAATACTTCCCCCGAGTCAGGCCTGTCAAGTCCGCCCATTATATGGAGCAAGGTGCTTTTACCCGCACCGGATGCTCCCACAATTACTGAAATTTTGTTACTTTCTATTTCAATATCTACAGAACGCAATACTTCAAGTTTAACTTTTTTTGTGTTCTGATAACTTTTAATGATATTCCGGGTTCGAAGAATCAATTGATGCCTATTTTATGAATTAAGTAATAATAATATCTTATTATAATAAGATAACTTACGGGTAATGATTAAATCAGATTATTCCCATTTTATTGCTTCAATAGTATTTATTTTTGCTGCTTTCTTTGCAGGAAATAATGAAGCAAGGAATGTCAGCAGCAGAGATGCACCGCTTACAAAGAAAAAGTCGCTCAATCTTAACTGAAGCGGCAAAGAATCTATTTTATATTGAGTTGGATCCAACGGATATATATTAAACTTTAACTGGAGGAAACATATGAAATAACCCAGGAAGAGACCGGCAATAGTTCCAATAATCCCGATCAGTATCCCTTCATACATAAA
>Ga0075280_10000019_pt1 | contig 15590 bp, 8 predicted proteins | sample SF_Rice_10C_0N_4_FD_69780 | JGI IMG/M metagenome (GOLD analysis project Ga0075280, IMG submission 69780) | Rice paddy soil microbial communities from Twitchell Island, California, USA - SF_Rice_10C_0N_404 | ecosystem: Environmental > Terrestrial > Soil > Paddy field/soil | place: USA: Twitchell... | reverse complement strand
ACAGCTATAAAATCGGAAAATGTGGAGCAGGAGAAAGACCGGCGTTATGCATACATCACTCCGCCATTCCATTACTCCAAAACTCCCTTAAGATACTCAGGAACAACAGGTAAAAAACATTGTTTGACAATAAGTTAAATAACAGGATTCTATACTATTGTCCTCTTGGACTAATTGATTATAAAGAAGCGTGGGATCTGCAGAAAGAGACTTTAGAACTGAGAGCAAAGAATAAGATACCTGATATAATATACCTTCTGGAACATCCGAATACTTACACGCTTGGAAAGATTGCGGATCATAATAACCTGGTTGGTTCTGAAGAATATCTTTCTATGAACAAAATCTCTGTATATGATATAGACAGAGGAGGGGACATAACTTATCATGGGCCCGGACAAATAGTTGGTTATCCGATTATAAATTTAACCAGCTGGAAGCAGGATACTCACAAATATCTGCGTGCTCTTGAAGAAACAATAATTCGGACTTGTGCTGAATATGGCATAACTGCCGGGAGAGAGCCAAAGTACACCGGTGTATGGGTAGAGGATAGGAAGATCGCGGCGATAGGGATAAAAGTGAGCCGCTGGATAACGATGCATGGTTTTGCATTTAATGTTAATACGGATCTTTCGTTTTTCTCAGGGATCATCCCTTGCGGGATATCTGATAAAGATGTTACGTCCATAAAAAGAGAGATTAAAAAAGAAATCCCGATAGATGAAGTAAAATCCAAAATCGTGAAGAATTTTGCAGGAATATTCGGTTATCAGGATGTCACACAGGTAACAAAGGAAGAAATATTTTCTGTTAATTTATCTACAGTTAAGTGAAAGGTTTGAAATGGCAAAGAGAACCTCAAATAAGAACGACTCTGCTACCAAAAAAAGAACAAAAAAGAATAATACCGATAAGGAAAACAACTCAAATGGTAAGGGTGGAAATGGAGTAGATACCAGTTCTACTAAAACCACGGAAATATCTAAAGAAGAAGCATTTAAGGCCCTTAGATTAATGCTGCTTGGACGTACCATTGATAATAAAGCAATGAACCTTCTAAGACAGGGCAGGACATTCTTTCATATTGCGGGATCAGGTCACGAGGCGATACAGGTTGCCGCAGGTCTGGCTCTCAATCCTAAGAAGGACTGGTTTTTTCCATATTACCGCGATCTTGCTCTGAGCTTGTCTATCGGGGTGAGTACATACGACTTTTTCCTTCAGAGTTTTGCCAAGAATGATGATCCGTCCAGCGGAGGCAGGCAGCTACCGTGCCATTGGGGCCATCCGGATATTAATCTTCCGGGACAATCAAGTCCTACCGGCACTCAATTTCTTCAGGCTGTAGGAGCAGCCCTGGCTCAGGTAAGGAAGGGTGAAAGGAACATAGCCTATGTAAGCAGCGGTGAGGGAACAACCAGTCAGGGTGAATTTCACGAAGCAGTAAACTGGGCAAGCAGAGAAAAACTTCCGGTATTATTTGTAATAGAAAATAACAAATATGCTATCTCTGTTCCTGTTTATCTTCAGAGCGGAGGCAGAGGTGCTTCTGTATCTGAAATGATGGCCGGATATGCAAACCTGCACCGTTCAAAGCTTGATGGAACCAATTATTTTGAATGTGTTGATAAAGTTGCCGAGGCAATTGAATACATAAAAAGCGGTAAAGGTCCGGCTCTAATAGAAGCAGAGGTCGTGAGACTTTTGTCCCACTCCTCATCTGATGATCAGAAGAAATACAGGACTCCTGAAGAACTTGAGAAAGATCTTCAGAAGGACCCGATTCAGATGTTCGTTAAGAAGCTGGCGTCAATGAAGCTGATAACCGATGATGAATATCAGAATTTAAAGAAGGAAGTTGAAAAGGAAGTTAACGATGCTGCAGATAAAGCACTGAAAGCAGATGATCCAAAACCTGAAACTGCAACACGCTACATCTTTGATGAAAGCAGCCTTAAAGACGATCTGGAATATGAAAAAACAAAACCTGCCGGAACTAAGGTAGTGATGGTGGATTCCCTTAACCATGCCCTGGCAGAGGAGATGGAGAGGGATGATCGCATCTTTATGTTCGGAGAGGATATAGCCGATAACAAAGGCGGGGTGTTTACCGTTACCAAAGGATTATCCAATAAATTCGGATTTGACAGAGTTTTTAATTCACCACTGGCTGAAGCCAGCATTATGGGCGTGGCAGTAGGAATGGCTGTAACCGGGTTAAAACCTGTAGTAGAGATTCAGTTCGGCGACTATATATGGCCAGCCTTTATGCAGATGAAAAATGAACTGGCAACTATGAGATATAGGACGCATAATATGTGGACCGCGCCGGTAGTTATACGTGTTGCTGTCGGCGGGTATATACACGGAGGGCTATATCACAGTCAGAATATCGAATCCATCTTTGCCCATATTCCCGGTATATACATAGCTTTCCCTTCCAATGCAGCAGATGCAAAAGGTTTAATGAAAACAGCTATCAGGTTAAATGACCCTGTGCTTTTCTGTGAACATAAAGGGTTATACAGGCAGAGCTCCGCAATGTCACCAGAACCCGACGCCGATTATCTTGTACCGTTCGGCAAAGCCAAAGTTATAAGAGAAGGTACAGATGCAACTGTAATCTCATACGGAGTATCTTTATGGGATTCATTACTCGCCGCTAAAAAGCTGGAAGATGAAGGTTATTCTGTTGAGGTAATCGACCTGCGTACCATAATACCTCTTGATGAAGAAGCAATATTTAAATCGGTTAAGAAAACAAATAAAGCTATTGTGATTCACGAGGATACTTTGACAGGCGGGTTCGGAGCTGAAATTGCCTCGAGGATTGCAGATAACTGTTTTCAGTACCTTGACGGACCGGTTAAACGGGTAGCGGCACTGGATTCACATATTCCATATTCCCCGATTCTTGAAAATGAAATACTGCCTAACCGCAGCAGAGTTTACAATGGTATTAAAGAATTATTAGAATTTTAAAAAGTAAACCAGGAGTTTTAAGATGGAAGTCGTAATGCCTAAAATGGGTGAAAGCGTAAGCGAAGGAACCATTATCAAATGGCATAAAAAGGAAGGTGATAGGGTAGAGCGTGATGAAATAATTTTTGAGATCAGCACCGACAAAGTCGATACTGAAATCCCATCACCTGCGGACGGAGTGCTTCAGCAGATTAAAGTACCTGAAGGAGACACTGTTGAAGTTGGAACAGTAGTGGCTGTTATCAGCGAGAATGGAGAGTCGGCCGGAACAACTGCAGAAGCGGCGGAGGAAGCTCCCAGGGAAGTTAAGGTAACTGAAAACAAAACTGAAACCAAAGAAAAGGAAGAAGTGGAGATAAGGGAGGAAGCTGAGAAGAAAGAACCTGAAATTGTTAAGGCTAATGAAACTTCTCCGGAGGGATCAGGTGAGATTATTGATATAGCGATGCCGAAGATGGGTGAGTCTGTTATGGAGGGAACAGTTCTTAAATGGCATAAGAAAGTCGGTGAAAAAGTAGAGAAAGATGAAACAATTTTTGAAATAAGCACAGATAAGGTTGACACAGAAGTTCCTTCACCCGCTGCAGGGACAATCGCCGAAATCCTGGTAGCTGAGCAGGAAACTGTTGAAGTAGGGACAATAGTTGCTAAACTTTCAACCGGTAAAGGCGTGCCTGCAGCTCCGCAGAAGAAAGAAGAAAAACCTGCTGTTACAAAAGCAGAAAAACCTGCACAAGAACAATCAGCCGCTCAGCATAAGCAGGAAGTTCCGCAGCAGATGCACGAGGCTTTTTCTGCCGGAACAACTCAGAGAGCTGAATCTGTTGAAGGTGAGAATAGCGGATTTTATTCGCCGCTTGTTCTTAATATAGCCCGGACAGAAAATGTAAGCTTCGATGAGTTGTCGCATATTAAAGGAACAGGACTGGAAGGACGGCTGACAAAAAAAGATATCCTTGCATACATTGAATTGAAAGGTGAAACAAAAGCTTTTCCTCCTAAATCAGCAGAAGTTCAGGCCACAAAAGCTCAGCCTGCTGAGAAGGAAAAAGTTAAACAGACAGCACAGGCACAACCGTCTTTTACAGGGCAGGCTTCAGGAGACATTGAGCGTATCCCTATGGATAATATACGTCAGAAGATTATGCAGCATATGGTGAACAGCCGCGATACCTCTGTTCATGTTACCACTATGCTTGAAGTTGATATGACACGAATTCATAATTATATAAAAAAGAATAAAGAAGAGTACCTGCAGAATGAAGGAGTTAAACTTACTTATATGGCCTTCATTGCGAATGCTTCTGTGAAAGCTCTAAAAGAATTTCCTCTTGTAAATTCAACTATCGACGGAACAACAATACTTCAAAAAAGATTTATAAACCTCGGGATAGCAGTGGCTGTAGAGCCGACGGGACTTATTGTACCAAATATTAAATCTGCCGGCGAAAGAAATATTACGGGACTTGCAAAAGCTATAAACGACATAGCTACCAGGGCAAGAAACAAAAAACTTACTCCCGATGATATTACCGGGGGAACATTTACGATTACGAATTATGGCGTATTCGGTGCTATATTTGGGACGCCGATTATAAATCAGCCGGAAGTTGCTATACTTGGTGTAGGTACAGTCGCAAAGAAACCGGTAGTAATAGAGGTTGACGGTGCCGATACAATTGCAATCAGACCGGTAATGGCATTAACACTTGCACATGACCACAGATTAATTGACGGAATGCTCGGAGGAAAATTCCTGAAGTATATAAAAGATACACTGGAAAATTTTGATCCGTCGGTAATGTAAAACAGAATAAGAAAAATGAGAACAATAAACGCATATCAGAGAGCAGCAAAAGAAAAACTTGAACAGGAAAAGCAGTCGCCCGGAAAAAGACCCGAATGGCTTAAGGTCAGACTGCCCACTGGGGAGAATTACGCTAACGTAAGAACCCTGATGAGGAAGCAGCACCTTCATACAGTCTGTGAGGAGGCCCGCTGTCCCAATATGGCAGAATGCTGGAATAATAAAAGCGCAACCTTTATGATACTGGGAGATACCTGCACCAGGAGCTGCGGCTTCTGTAATATTAAAGTTGGTATGCCCAACGAACTTGATCTTAATGAGCCCGGGAGGGTAGCAGAGTCTGTTAAAGAACTGGATTTACGTCATGTAGTTATAACATCTGTGAATCGGGATGAACTGAAAGACGGCGGAGCTTCCATCTTTAAAGAGTGTGTACGGTTAATAAATGAAACAATGTATGATACAACCGTTGAAATACTGATACCTGATTTCCGAGGCGTTTTAGAAGCATTTGAAATCATTATGCAGAATCCGCCTGATATATTGAACCACAACCTTGAGACTGTCCCGCGGCTTTATCCTGTTGTAAGACCCCAGGCAAAATATGAAAGGAGTCTTAATCTTATAAAATGGTTTAAGGGAAAGGGACTAAAAACAAAGAGCGGGATTATGGTAGGAATCGGGGAAAAACCTGAAGAAGTTATCCATTTAATGAAGGATCTTGTTGAACACGGCTGCGACATTTTAACAATAGGGCAGTATCTTCAGCCGACGAAGAATCATCTGCCGGTTGACCGGTTTGTAACTCCCGAAGAATTTCAGATGTACAAGGATGAGGGACTGAAAATCGGGTTTAAGATTGTGGAATCATCCCCGCTCGTGAGAAGTTCATATCATGCTGATAAGCATGCACGCGCTCTATTTTAATGATTTATAAATTAAATTTTAAATAACAGAAGTGGTTTGCAGCCCTGATTTTAAGGAGTACATGTTCATTTAAGAAGGGGGAAAATTTTTCCAGCCTGTTTTCAATCAATTAACAATAAATTAATCAAGAATCCAATTTTATAATTTGTTCCTAACCTGAAACTCCTTATTTTTGACTCGTAATTTTGAAATAGATAGATCCGCAAGATTCTTCTTGTATTATATCCTTAAATAAAATTTTGTAGATGAAATATAAATTACTGCTTGTTTCTGCAATCCTGCTTTTCTATGCCTTCAGTTATAACGGGGGAGACGATAAGAAGGTTAAAAAAAATTTAGAAGACGATGACTCGCACTATACTAATGTAGGGAATATAGGTCTTACCGTTACCAACTTTGGAACTTATGGCAACGGCTTCATTTACTGGCCTGATCAGCCATCCTGTGAATATCCTCTGGGCAGCGGTATTGAACATATTTTTGACGGAGGTCTCTGGGTCGGGGGTTTCATAGCAAATGATTCGCTTGGGAATGGCAGAACAGGCCCTTATGTAACCACCGGAGCTGTTGATGCTGCTTCTGTCTCAGCCAAAGGCGGAGGTTTTGAATATACCAACACTACCGGAAGTCATATTGTTGAAAGATCCTCGTTAATTGAATCCAGATTTTATTCACCTGATGCTGTTTCTCACCAGGATTTTGTGATGGACTTTGTCGACACTAATGTGGTTTATTCTAATGGTGAACCTATAGAAAACCATGATCCGATGGGGCTAAGTATTCACGAAGAAGCATATGCATGGAATTTTCCTTTTGCTAATTTCTTTGTGATCCTGAATTTTACTGTTAAAAATGTTACCAACAAATATATCGATAGTGTTTATGTTGGATTATGGACCGATGCTGTTGTCAGGAATACAAAAATTACCGGCCGTCATTTTGATGGGGCATTCTTTAACAAAAGCGGTGATGGATATAGTGATTCGCTGAAGATCGCCTATGAATTTGACGCGACAGGCGATATCGGCTATACCGATAGTTACGTCGGGATACAGCAGCTGGGATCGACACCGGCGCTGCCAAAAAAAATTCTTGTCGGCAACGATTCTTTACCTACCGTTAATTATGTCAGCTGGCAGTTCAGGAACGCAGTTGATCCAAATTTTTTCTCTCCTATTGATGATATTCAGAGATACAGAAAGATGCAAGGTTATTTCGGCGGAAATAACAGATATGGAAGCGGAGTTAATCCCGCGGATCTGAAAACACCTTCAAACAGATCGGAGCTGATTACAAAAGGTCCTTTTCATAAGATTGCACCAGGAGACTCCCTGAATGTTGTTTTCGCGATTGTCTGTGCGAAGAAGTACGGGAATGACCCGGCAGCTTATGATACGGAAGAACAGAAAACCAATTTGTATTCCAATGCTGACTGGGCGCTCAGGGCATACTTCGGCGAGGATAGAAACCGTAATGGTATACTGGACACCGGTGAAGATCTTAACGGCGATGGGAAAATTACCCGGTATGTTCTGCCTTCTCCGCCGGTCTTACCTCATGTAAAAGTAGTTCCCGGGAATCAAAAGGCAACAATTTATTGGGATAAAAAATCTGAAAGTTCTATAGACCCGATATCTGCCAAAAAAGATTTTGAAGGTTATCGTATTTATAGAACAGAGTCAGGATTTGATCTTTCACAGAAGCAGGATATTCTTTCTTCCCTGGTACTGCTGGCAGAATTTGACAGCGCTAATAATGAATATAGCTACAACACAGGCTTTTCAGCGGTAAAATTAAATGATCCGGTTACTTTTCCTAATGATCCCACCCAATATTATTATAAGTATGAATTGAATAACCTGTTGAACGGCTGGCAGTATTTATTTGCTGTAACAGCATTTGATAAAGGTGATCCTTCAAACAACCTGGAAAGCCTGGAATCAAGTTCTCTTTCTACGCTTAACAGGATAATACCCGGTACACCCCCTTCGGAAGAGCCTTCTGTTCAAGTCGGTGTTTATCCAAATCCTTATTATGCAAATGCTGTATGGGACGGGAGCTCAGAACGTCTGAGAAAAATTTATTTCTACAACCTTCCGTCAGAATGTGAAATAACGGTTTATACTCTATCGGGTGATGTTGTGAAGCGGATAACTCATAACGAACAGAGCAACGGGTCGGATTTGAGATGGTTTGAAAATTACTCCAGCGGGGGAAACCAGAAAATGTCCGGTGGAGAACATGCCTGGGATCTGATTACTAACAACGACCAGGCAATAGCAACAGGTATGTATTTGTTTACGGTAAAAAATACACGCAACGGTGATATTAAAACCGGCAAGTTTTTAGTTGTAAAATAATAATTAAAGGAGAGTGTACTATGAAAAAAAGTTTACTATTCACATTGTTTTTTCTTTGCAGCGGTCTGATCTTCGCACAGCAATATCCACTGGTTACAATCCAGGATATTCAGTTTGTTGAGGATACAACCACTGATCCGCCTTCACCATTAACGGGAGATACTGTTGAGGTGAGAGGAACTGTTATGGTTTCTCCCCTGGTAAATCCAAGCACCGACAGACGTCCTATTATTGCTGCAGGTCCCCGTTGGGTTACCTATATTGAAGATAAGGATGGTCATGTATGGGGAGGATTGAATATACTGCAGGAAGATACTTCTGAAACAGGTCAACAGACTTTCTTTGATATAATCGACACTGCCCAGATAGTAAAATTTACGGGTATTGTAACAGAATATTATACTTCAACCGAAATGCTGCAGCTTGTAACACCCACTACACCTATCAGCATTGACAGTATGATGGCAAAGCGGCCGGATCCGATTGAACTGCAGGTTTCAGATTTTGATAATAACGGACAGTACAATTTTGCCTCAGAAAAGTATGAGGACATGTATGTAATTATCAGGAATGTGATTACGAGTGATAGAAATGCATCTTCAGGTGTTTTTAACTTTCATGATGCAGACGGAAATACTATGCATATGTACGATCAGTCCGGTTATTTTACCCTTCGTGCTCACAGGCTTACCGGTTTGACAAATTATGATCCTCCGCAGGATGGTTCTATACTAACATACATCCGCGGAATAATTAATACCAGAGCAGATGGTTATTATATCGTTCCAGTTTATCCCGGAGATATTGGTCCTATTCAGCAGTCACCTCCATCAATCACGACAATTCGCAGAAATGCAGATGAAATCGCTTCAAACCAGTCGGTTGAAATTTCTGCAAAAATAAAAGATCTTGACGGATCAGTTCAGGAAAGCAGACTTTATTACAGAGTTGACGGCGGCCAGCGACTAATGCTTCCAATGACTTTTAATGCAACAGATACGACCTACAGGGCAACAATACCTGGTGTAAACAGTGATTCTTCGGTGGTAGATTTTTATCTTTGGTCCCAGGATAATGATGGATTGGTCAGTATAAATCCTGTCGATACACTACATGACGATTATTTTTATCTTGTGCTGAACAGACCTGTTGGAATCAGGGATGTACAGTATAGTCCGTTCGGCGGAGGTTACAGCGGTTACACTAATTACAATGTAACCCTTGAAGGAGTTGTTACATCTGATACTTCAGATATAAAAGGATACGGAACAACCTCATTCTTAAGAAGTTATATTCAGGATGGAAGCGGTCCATGGAGCGGAATTGAATTCAGTTTCGGAGGATCACTTGGGACAGAATTGCTTAATCTTAAACGCGGTGATCTTGTTACACTTACCGGGACAATCCAGGAATCATTCGGCGTAACTATTATCAATAATGTTACTGCTTATAATGTTGTTTCATCGAACAATCCTCTTCCTGATCCCCAGGTTATCACTACCGGAGAAGTGGGACTTCTCGGCGACGGCAACGTTGAAAAAGAACAATGGGAAAGTGTTCTGGTTGAGTACGATGGCGTAAATATCACCAACATCAATGCCGACGGCGGAAGCAACTTTGGTGAAATCCTCGTAAATGATGGAACAGGCGATACCCGCGTAGAACTGGAAGATGGAAACAATTCATATCATAACGGTTCAGGTGAACCCGGCACCATTGAAGTTCAGCTCGGAGCGTATTTTCAAAAGCTGAAAGGTATAATGTACTACTCATTCAGTAATTATAAGCTTGTTCCAAGAAAAGATGATGATTTCGTCGGGTATTCAACTGCTGTGAAAGAGGAGAACGTAGCACCGAAGACATACAGTATTGAACAGAATTATCCTAATCCGTTCAATCCATCAACAAAAATTATCTATTCAATACCGCGCAGTAGCAAAGTTACATTAAAGGTATTTAATGTACTTGGACAGCAGGTTAAAACTCTGGTTAATCAAGACCAGAGTCAGGGAACCTATACCGTAACGTTCAATGCATCTTCATTACCTTCAGGTATCTATTTCTACAGCATAGATGCAGGAGATTATAATCAGGTTAAGAAAATGATTCTCCTAAAGTAAATAAAAATTTGCGGGCTGATTCTTCGCTGATGAATCAGCCCTCTATCAATTAAGGAACTGAATTAATTATTTGTTACTGACTTTAATGAAAAAACTTTCTGTATTTATCCTGATATTATTCACTTTATCAGGTCTCTATTCCTGTTACGATAACCCAACAGATAATCCGGCTGCTAATAAACCGCCTGAAACAGGATTATCACTGATCCCAGATTCTTCCATAACCCCGCAGCCCACAAAATTGAAAGTTTCATGGTGGGGTGATGATCCCGACGGAAATATAGTGGGATTTTATTTCACCTGGGATGGAAACAGCTGGTCGTTTACATCCTCAAATGATAGTTTATTTGCTCTGCAGATAGGTGCTGCAGATACGACTTACCTTTTCCAGGTGGCAGCTGTTGATAATGGGGGAAATGGAATTTACGATAATGACATTAATCGGAATGGAACCGACTATGGTCCGGAACCGTTTCTAGACGCAAATAATAATGGCAGCTATGATCAGGGTGAAAAATTTTATGATATAGGACTAATAGATCCAACTCCCGCAAAACTTAATTTCCCATTAAGGAACACGGCTCCTACGATAGGCTGGAATGCTCTCAGCACTCTTCCGGATACTTCTTTTCCCGTAATGTCTTTCGGATGGAATGCCGGCGATCTGGATGGTGATAATACAATTCAAAAAATAAATATTGTACTGAATGATCCTGCAGATACAGCTAATATCGTTTCTCTGTATGGAAATATCAGGAACGTGACTTTAAGGACGAATGATTTTCAATCTGGTAATCCCGGAATGGATATATTGTTGGAAGGGCAGGAAAATAATATTTATCCCCAAAAGCTTTACGGTCTTAAATATAACGACGTTAATAAAATTTATGTAGAAGCTGTTGACATTTCCGGAGCCAGTACGGGTTTTATTTCGCTGCCCGATTCAGGTAAAACATGGTATGTAAAAAAGCCAAAGGGCAGCCTATTAATTGTTGATGATTATGCACTTCCTGATAATGCTTCACAGTTCTATGCTTCGATGATGGACAGTCTCGGTCTGAGCGGAAAATATGATGTTCTTGATCTTATTCAGAATCCGCTTCCTTACCGGAACGTAACATTCCTGCAGACAATGAGATTATTCAAGTATGCATACTGGTATGCTGATAATAATCCTTCCCTCGATTTGATGGCCGCAACTTCGCAAAAATTTATAGATGCCGGCGGTAGAATAGCATTCAGCATGCAGTTCCTTCAGAATATTGACCTTGCTGTAGTGAGCAGTTTTTTGCCTATTAACACAGATACCCTATACTCAGCAGGTTCGATACTTGCCGGAACACAATTATCAACTGATTTAACTGATCCTTCCTATCCCGGCCTTACTATAACTTCGGCACTCTACCGCATTAAATCCTTTTCATTGAGTTCTTTCGGCTCTGTACCCTTATATTATTTTCCGAATAATGAACTGTCCGGATATATTGGATTTTTTAACAATCCCAAAAGCCTGTTTTTCATTGGACTTCCGCTTAATAAATGCAACGGAGGATCCGCGAATGTTAAAGAATTACTGCAAAAAGTTTTGATTGAAGATTTCGGAGTTACGCCATGAGCAGAATTATAGCAGTCGTATTACTTAGCCTTGCTTTGACGGCAGCTGCAGCGGCTCAATCGGGCACACTTATAGGTAATGTGCAAGATGCAGGGACAGGTGAAGCGCTGCCCGGGGTGAATGTAATCCTAAAAGGTACTTATTACGGAGCGGCGACAGATATTAATGGAAAATTCAAAATTACCGGAATTTCACCTGGAAATTATAATGTTGACATCTCACTTATAGGTTATAAAACAGTACAGTTCACAGAAATTGAGATTAGTAAGGGCAAGACAAAGGAACTAGATGTAAAACTTGAAGAAACTGTTCTTACACTTGACCAGGATGTTGTTGTGGTAGGCAAGAAACCTCTGATGGATGTTGAAGAAACCCAGAGTAAAAAAGATATTTCAAAGGAAGATATCGAGAATTCAATTGTTGAGAATATTACAGATGTTGTGACACAGCAGGCCGGCATTGTAAAGACTGATAATACGATCCATATCCGCGGGGGAAGATCGTATGAGAATGCATTCCTGCTTGATGGTGTAAACGTTCAGGATCCATTGTCCGGTACAGGTTTCGGATTGCAGTTAAGTGCTAACGCAATTGAAGAAGTAGAAGTAATTACAGGGGGATTCAATGCAGAGTACGGCCAGGCTACTTCAGGTGTTGTAAACGTTAAAACGCGCGAAGGAGGGGAAAATTACAGCGGTTATGTGTCGTACAAAAGTGATAACCTCGGGAATAGTACTTCGCCGCACGTTTTTAATGTTAACATTATGGAAGCCAACTTCAGCGGGCCTGAACCAATTACATCGAGATTGCTTCCTGCAATAGGACTTCAGATCCCGGGCGAGCTGTCGTTTTTCGGAAGTTTTCATGCAGGATTCAGCGACGGAATTACACAGGGATATAATAAGTCTACTGCTAATCAGGTTTATTCATCAACTTTCGGGGGAACCAGGTTCGCACCTGAGGCAGAGAACAGCTGGTTCTGGCTCGGAAAACTCACATACAAGTACTCGCCTACTTTGAGATTTGTCTATTCGTATAATCAGTCTGTCGATATAAACCAGAATTCCCAGTCGCTACAGACCAACCTGGAGTACGTCGAACCTAGTCCCGGCTACCAGTATGAATTCCAGAATATCCTTGACCAGGCAAATACATTTACTCATAACAATGAATATCACTCATTTACGGTTACTCATACTTTAAATGCTAATACTTATTATGAACTGAAGCTCAGTCATTTTTTTACGAATTTAAGGGCAGATGCAAACGGCAGAAACTGGTATGATTATGCTGAACCGAAAGATATAGTCAACTTTCCTATAGAGTATTACAATACAAACCATGATACGATAGGGGTAATCCCGGGTGATGGTTTCTGGGATGTTGGTAATCCAAACACATGGCGGGACCATTTTTTTAGCGAGTCATCGATAAAGGGAGATATCACAAGTTTCTTTGATGAAAAAAATAAATTCAAAGCAGGATTTAATCTCCAGTTCCAGGAAATGCAGGTAGTCGAGATCGTTAAGCCATGGGTAGGCACATTAGGGTTAAACAATGATATCTATCATGTCTTCCCGGCACAGGGAGCTTTTTACGCACAGGATAACATAAACTTCAGCGGAATGATTTTGAATTTCGGCCTGCGTATGGATTACTGGTTCCCGGGCAAATATGTTGATGAGGCTGTTAAGAATCCTGACGTTGTTACGATCCCTGATGTAGTAAGAGAGCGCTACCAGGAAGATACATTCGGATGGTTCGGCGGAAGGAGATTTAAAGCCAGACTTAGTCCCAGGCTCGGTATCTCACACCCTGTTTCGGACAATCAGACTTTATTCTTTTCATACGGCCACTTCAGTAAATGGCCGAATCCTCAATTCGTCTATGCCAAGTTGAGTCCTTTGAATGCCCAGTCATCATTTCAAAAATTTGGAAATCCCGACCTGAATCCTGAGACGACAGTGGCCTATGAGCTCGGGCTGAAAACTCAGTTCTCCAATGATGATGTTCTTAAGGTTACTGCCTATTATAAAGATATCTTTGATTATGTAACGACCCGCTCTGCAAAAATAACTTCTGCCAGGTTTGCCACACAGAGTTTTATCACTTATGTAAATTCAGATTATGCAAGGTCACGCGGATTAGAACTAGAATATAAGAAAAGGATTAATAAATGGTTTACCGGTGATGCCTCTGTATCATACGCAATTATAACCACAAAAAGTTCATCTCCTGATGAAGGTGTTCTGGTTGCAAGAGGCGATCTTAACGAGACTATAACCGAAGATTATGCTAATTGGGACAGACCTCTGACAGTAAACCTGACTACAAATTTTTATGTTGAGAAAGACAACGCACTTTTTGGATTCGGAAACGGCATCCTGGATAATTACAATTTATATCTCAGATTTTTCTTTGAATCAGGCAAAAGATATACCCCTGCTGTCTTTACAGGAAGTTATACCACCGACGGACGGGCCGAATATAATACAATCCCTAATGAACGGAATACAAAACTGGGCGACAACTGGTTCTGGGTAGATCTGAACTTTGAGCGGTATTTTGATATAAACAGTCTCAAGTTTTCTGTGTTTGTCGAAGTCAATAATCTGTTTGACACAAAGAATTCAGCAATTATAAATCCGGTTACCGGGAAAGCATATGAAAGCGGAGATAATATTCCGGTTACATGGAACGATCCGAGATATCCGGATCTTCAGGCTCCTATCTCACCATACCCATTTAATCCAGCCAGATATCTTACGAGACGTAATGTGAAACTGGGAGTTAGTTTAAGGTTTTAATGATGAAAAAAGTTATACTCATAATATTCTTACTTACAGGTATTTTTGAAACCAGGGCTCAGCTTTTTCCAGTACTTGGCGGCCAAAGAGCCGGAATTTCGACAGCACAGTTCCTTAAAATAGGTGTCGGCGGAAGAGCCAGCGCACTTGGAGATGCTTTCGTGGCTATAGCCAATGATGCTTCTGCTCTATACTGGAACCCAGCAGGTCTTTCACAGTTTTCCACTAACGAGGTTTTCTTCTCTCACAATAAATGGGTGGTAGATATCAACCATGATTTTCTTGGAGCGGTCTATCATCTGGATGATAATAACTCTTTTGGTGTTGCACTGACTTCTCTTTCCATGCCTGATATGCCTGTTACAACCGAATATGCCCCTTTCGGTACAGGAGAATATTTCGGATTTGGGGATCTGGCTATCGCCGTTACATATTCAAGGAAGATGACAGATCAGTTCAGCTTCGGCGGGACGGTAAGATATATTGAGGAAACCCTCGATAAACTTAAAATGCGTGGAGTAATGATCGACCTCGGGACATATTACTGGACAGGACTCGGATCTACCAGGTTTGCAGTTACTGTGTCAAATTTCGGGAACCAGCTTGCCCCTGACGGAGAAGTAGTACTTGTAGGGAAGAGAAAGGTTACCGAGTGGCAATCATTTTCACCTCCCACAGTTTTCCGTATTGGTTTTGCCTTAGAACCGTATGAGGATGATATAAATAAAATAACCACTTCAATTCAGCTAAATCATCCTAATGATAATAGTGAGAATGTGTCAACGGGTATGGAGTATTCGTGGAAACAAATGTTTTTTGTAAGAGGCGGATATAAATTCAATGTTGAAGAACAGAACTATACATTCGGGGCAGGATTAAAAGTTCCTATATCTATTGCAGAATTTACCTTCGATTACGCTTATTCCAACTTTTCCAGATTAGGATCTGCACACAGATTTTCAATTATAC
>Ga0075280_10000018_pt1 | contig 16018 bp, 15 predicted proteins | sample SF_Rice_10C_0N_4_FD_69780 | JGI IMG/M metagenome (GOLD analysis project Ga0075280, IMG submission 69780) | Rice paddy soil microbial communities from Twitchell Island, California, USA - SF_Rice_10C_0N_404 | ecosystem: Environmental > Terrestrial > Soil > Paddy field/soil | place: USA: Twitchell... | reverse complement strand
AAACAGACATTCCCTGAGAGTATCAGAAGCCCGGGGAGGGCCCATAGAGACGGCAGTGACTTTACCGCCGAACTTTTCCTTTATCCGCAGGGCGAATTCGAGTGCAACTTTATCTTCGTAATTAAATATTGCGGGGAGTTTTGAGCGGTTAACAGTTCCGTCATCCTTCATCACTTTTCCGGAGATATTAGCCGTATCAGGAACCTGTTTAACCAGCACTATAGAATTATACATAAAACCCTTCCAATTTTATTTTAACGACTTTAGGAGCAGATGCCAGAATCTTTTATACAGACCAAATAACATTCCAGAAGAGATTTATTACTGACAACCCCTTTTTTAGCCTGTTTAGACAGGTACACTTACCATAAATTAGAAAGCGTAAATTTTGAGATTCTAAAAGTTGAGAAGGAAAGTGGGACAAATCATTCAAAAAACACGTATAATTTATTTATTTTAGGGCTATAAGAATTTAAGGTTTAATATGGATGCTGTGGAGCGGGAAAACAGAAAAAGCCGGAAATATAAGAAGTATACTGCATGGTCTATTATAATATTAAGTTTGTACATTTTTTTCTTATGTACAAATGGGTTCGTAGCCGGCATAACGGGAGGCTATAAGACTTTTATGTTCGAATGGCTGGGGAAGACAAATAAATGGAGCGGGTCCTACGGATCGGAATCATTGGTTGGAACTATGAACGACCTGTCCTCACTGGCAGGCCAGCTGTTTGTTTCACTTTTCTCCATAATCTTCGGAGGCTATCTTTTCATAAGGAAGAAATACAGAACACTTTATACTTATTTCTTTGTGGTTATTGGTGCAGGAATTATGCACGTTTTTCTGAAAAACTATTACGGCGGAGAACCCTGGTTTAACTGGCTGAATTTATTCGAAACTTACGGAAAAGGTTTTCCAAGCGGTCACGCGATGATGTCTGTGGTTTTTTATTTTACCCTTGCAAGATTGATATACCGGTCAAATCCAGACAGATCTGTAAATCATTTTATAATGGTCATAGCCTTTCTTTTAAGCATCTCAATAGGAATTGCACAGATAATAAAAGGGTCCCACTCTCCCAATGAGATAATAGCAGGGTGGGCAATCGGATTTGTATGGATCTCAGCGGCCTGGCTGCTTGATCATTATATAAGAAAACGGATTTATATCCGTCATCATATTAAGGATGCTGAATTAACAGGATCTGAAACGCGATCATCTTAAGACGGAGAGATGGGGCACAGCAGGTTGTTCGGGTCTTTCTGCTCCGGTTCGAACACACCGAGGAGAGCTAAAACTTCAGCAAGCAGATCGGAAAAGCACCGTGATCAGGTGATTCCTCCCTGGATAAATCAACCGTCGCACGCAGAACCCACCAAGACTAATTAACCCGGAAATCGAATATACTCTGCAGTGTACGTCTGCAGGCTTTGCAATATACTTTTCCTTTAATATCAACTTCTTCAATTTCTGCAGAGGCATGCATCACGCAGTCCCAGCTGCTGCAGTGGAGCAGACCGAAATTATGTCCAAGTTCGTGCAGGATTTCTTTAATGGTCCTTTCGAACAGAAGCTCATCATCGGTTCTGCCGGTGTAGAATTCCTCATATAGCCTGCAGAGTGATACGATAGAATGTTTCCCGTTAAGCTGGGCCTCTCCGAAAACATACGTGAATACCGGAATGAACAAATCAAAGTCTACCAGTATAACTATCTTACTGTTAAGATGGAGGGTATGACCGACTGCTTCTGCTATAAGCTGTGTCGAATAATATTGTCTGCGGTCAACAGAATAAGCTTTACGAAGATCAAGGTTGAGATCAATGAGCTTGATTTCAACCTGGAGAATATTTCTGAGTTCGATTATAACTCTCTGCAGCAGTTCATTATTAGAGATACTTACAGGAGCTATGCATATATCCTGCATTACTCGTTTCTTTGCAGCCCGTATTTAGTAATCTTGTTATAAAGAGTTACCCTGTCTATTCTCAAAGCTTCAGCGCTCCGTGAAATATTCCATTTCAATTCGTTCAGAACAAGCGCAATATGTCTTTTTTCCATTGCCGCAATACTCTTATCATCCTTGTCGTAATGGTTATTGGAGCTTACCTGGAAGGGAAGATCGTGCACTTCTATACAATTTGTCTTGCTGATCACCACAGCCCTTTCAATTGCATTTTCAAGTTCGCGTACATTGCCCGGCCAGTTGTATTTAACCAGAAAATCCATTGCTTCAACGGAAATACTATCTTTCTTTTTATTCATCGAGGTTGAGAATTTTTTCAGGAAGTAATACGCCAGCAGTGGAATATCTTCAATTCTTTCACGCAGCGGGGGAATGAGGATAGTGAAAACATCAAGCCGGTAATATAAATCCTCCCTGAATCTGCCCTGTTTAACAAGATCTTCAAGGGGTTCATTTGTAGCTGCAATTACTCTGAAATCACTTTTAATAACTTCATTTCCGCCGACACGGGTAAATTGTTTGGTTTCAATAACGCGCAGCAGTTCAACCTGCATTTTAGGTGAAACTGTTCCAATTTCATCCAGAAAAACAGTACCGCCGTTAGCCATTTCGAACTTACCTTTGCGTTTATAATGAGCGCCGGTAAAGGCTCCTTTTTCGTGACCAAATAACTCACTTTCAAGAAGCGATTCAGCCAAAGCCCCGCAGTTTACTGTTATGATCGGAAAATATTTTCTTTTGCTGTTGATATGGATTGCCTTTGCAACAAGTTCCTTACCAGTACCGCTGTCGCCCCTTATCATAACCGTTGTATCAGTCTGCGATACGGTATTGACCAGGGTGAATATTTTCTTCATTTCAGTGCTTTCGCCTATCAGGTTATCCGGTTTTATTATCTCATCAATATTTTCCTTAAGCGCTTCATTTTCCGATTTCAGGTATTTTTGATTCAGAGCATTTTCAAGTATATGCGACAGCTCATCGGGGTCTACAGGTTTTGTTATATAGTCGTAAGCTCCGTCCTTAAGCGCTTTTATTGCTGAGGGCACAGATGCGAAAGCGGTAATAAGAATGACGATAACCGACTGATCATATTCTTTAACTTTGGTAAGAAGCTCGAGTCCGCTCATTCCCGGCATTTTCATGTCGACTAGCAAAATATCATACTTGCCCTTTTCAAAATGTTTTAAAGCTATTTCCCCTGTATCGGCGGTTTCAACCAGGTAACCGTCTTCTTCAAACCAGTGTTTCAATGATTGCCGGACGATTAATTCGTCATCTACTACTAATAAATTTGCTTTAGGTTTCATTTTTCACTTCTTGGGAAATGTTTTTAATAGGTAAAGTTATTTTGAAGGTCGTTCCTTCAACAGATGTATTGTCTACTGAAATTTTTCCATGATGCTGCTTTATAATTCCATAGGCTACCGCAAGTCCTAGTCCGGTGCCTTTATTATCATTCTTCGTAGAATAGAAAGGTTCAAAAATATAAGGGAGATCTTTTTCGGAAATTCCTTTCCCCTGATCGGTTATCCTAATGATGGCATTGTCTTCATCTTCCTCCAGGACAACCTTTAATGTCTGACCTTCATTCATTGCCTCTATTGCATTGATTAATATTGCAATAAGCGCCTGTTCAATTTTTTGCGAATCACATTCTATATTCAGATTATCTTTTTTATACTCCCTAACTAATGTAATCCGGTTGATTTCAAGGTGATGATTTATAAGTATGAGGCTCTTATCGATGATTTTTGATAAATCATTCTCTGAAAATTTTCCCTCATCTTTATGCGAAAAAAGGAGCAGATCTTTAACTATTTTCCCACAGCGTGAGGATTCATCAGAAATCAGAGTGAGAAATTCAATAATATCATTATACTCTCCATCCTTACTCATCTTTAACAGTTTTTTAGCAATCAGTTTACTATAGGTAAGTATGCCTTCCAGAGGATTATTAAGTTCGTGAGCAACGGTCGCCGATAATTTCCCCAGCGATGCAAGTTTCTCAATCTGTGTTATCTGCTCGTATATTTTTTTCAGCTCTTCATTTTTTTCTTCAACTTTCAGATTCAGAGTTTCCGACCATTCCTTAATTTCGTTGTAGGCTGTATTTAACCTGGTTGACATATGGTTGAATTCATTTGCCACCTGTGCAAGCTCGCCTTTGGAATTTATGTCAATTTTGTAGTCAAGATTCCCGTTTGATATCTCCTCAATTCCCCTTGATATTTTTTTCAGCGGCTTGTTAACAAGAATAATTATGAATAATCCGCTAAAGGCAGATATAAGAATAGTCAGGATTATCGCATTTGTAATGATACTCTTGGTATTTGATTCGATTATCTCATTCATTTTTTCCGTTGATACAATAACGTCCAGTACGCCGAGAATATTTTTATCAGCCTGGTGCTCATGGCAGGCGCCGTTGTAACAATCTGATTCATTTTTTATCGGATTAATTAGTCCCAGTACCTTGCGGTCTTTATCAAACTTAAATTCCCTAATCATCTCATTCTGAGGAAGGTTGGTAGGCAGGGTAGGACGGGAGTGGCATACATAGCATGCTTCGCTGTTTGTATCAACTGTTTTGTTTATCTCAGTGGAATCCGTTGAATAGCTAATTCTTCCCTGTTTATTATATATCCTTATTTTCTCAACACCAGCCTCTTTTCCAATAGTGTTGATTATTTCATAGATATCCTGACGCCGGTTGAGGAGCATACTATAGCGTGTTGATTTTTTAATCACATCGCTGAGATTATATGCATTTTGGGATGAAGCTTCCCTCAGATCTTGTTTAAGAACTGAAAGGGTGTAAAAAGTATAAACAGCTAAATTAATTAGCAGAATACTTAAAATTATTAAGGTTAGTTTAACACTTAACCTATTTATGAATGAGGGACGCATAATCTCCCCGAAATCTCCCCGAAAAAATATTATCCAAACCTAACTAACAAAAAGAAGACTATCAAGACAGATAGTTGAATAAATCTACACTTTAAAGGTTCTCACTCACTATGCAAATAGCAAATTCAGAAATTCTTTATATTTCTCAATTCCTGTTGCCTCATATAGAGTCATTACTTTCAGCCCCCCATCATTTAACCTGGCCCCAAGGAAATTGAACTCATTTTCGAGTTCAAGCAGCCTGGTGCTAAGATCTGTGAGGTTTTGATTATATTCATCTTCAGTCAGTTCAACCTGCCTGATCTCATCAGGGTCGGCATCGACCAAACTGAGCCAGGAGCTGACTTTGAAGTCAGCTATACTATGTTTTAATTTATCAACAATTAAAAAATTGATGGGGGAGACTATCTCGGTCTCTCCCCATTCACCCCACAATTTCAACAGACCTTTTCCCCTGGTTATTCCCGAACCAGCCGTCTGGAATTCATATTCCTTAAGATTATCAAGGAAGAGGTAAGCAGTCTTATCCAATCCAAGGTAGTACGTTTTATCAAATAATTTTTTAAGAATTATACTGCGGCCCATATAATGGTAGCCCGGGGAATAATGAACTGCTTTAAGCAAATCCAGTTTCCTTCTGATTATATTAGACTGAAAATTCGAACTCTCACAGGAGTCTGATGCGGAATTCCCGGGGTTAATATTCCTCATGATCCTATCGAATACACAGTTATCACAATCGAAATTTTTATCACAGAGTTTATACTCAACAGTATTCGAACTCATCCATATACATTTCATGGAATCATAATTGACCGGCTCGGAACTTTTATTTTTAGACATTTGGAGATCTCCAAATTAATTATTCTAACATTTCAATGCTTAACCGACATTGGCTGAAACACCGGGAAGAACTTTGTAATTAGCCTGAATGCCCACATGCCAAGTACTACGAGCATCAGGGTAATACTGATTTCATTTACACTGGGAAAGTAGCTCACGCCTGCTTCCGAAATAATAGAAGTAATACTTACATTCATTCTATTGAGGATGAAACCTGCTACCATCAGGACTGTAGCCACGTACAGCCACTTTTTGTTTTGTCTTATACTCTTCTGGATCAATAAACCGAAAGGAATAAATACTCCAATCAATACTTCGAGAAAATAAAGGAGCGATTTTTCATTTATCGAGAACAGCAGTGAAATGTTGCCCGAGGTTATGAGGTCAACCAGTTTCAGGACAAAACCGAGCATAAAAACGGATACACTTATTAATCCTACCAGAGATAACAGTTCCATTTCCAGCTCACGGTTGAATGCACGTGCACTCATGAAAGATTCAAATATCACCATTGCAAACCCTATACCTACTGCCGACAGGAAGAAATAAACCGGGAGAAATGGAGAATACCAGATAGGGCTCATTTTGGTAGGGAGGATAAGGAATAATGAACCAAGTGATGACTGATGCAGCGTAGAAAGCAGAACTCCCAGCACCATAATAGGAATGCTTACTTTCCTTACGATTGAAAGGAGCCTGGCCCATTTAAATTTCTCAAGAGCCATAGGCAGGAATTCAAGAAATAGGACCGAAGTGTAGAGCATTACACACCAGGCTACCTCGAACATTACTGATCTTGGATTCCACATAATTAAAGCATGCCAGATGTTGTATGGTTTTCCCAGGTCGAACATCAATCCGAATACAACAAGCAGGTAGCCCAGGAAAGCAGTCAGAATGGCCGGACGTGTAAGCGGTTTAAATTTTTCTATATTGAATATATGTGTAACAGCACATAGGGTAAATCCTCCTGCTGCGAGACCAACACCGCAGAGAATATCAAAGCCGATCCATAATCCCCAGGGAAATGTATCGCTCAGATTTGTTGCTGATTGTAATCCACCCGTAAACCTCAAATAGGTTGAGTATAGACCGGTGATAACAATGATAGATGCAACAGCCCTCCAGAAAGTTAGTTTAGGCAGATTAATTGTTTTCATTGTTATCTGATTCCTTTTTGTTTGACATTTTATTTTCTTTTGCGATTTCGTTTTTGCGTTTGGTCAGCCAGTACATTCCTCCAAGGAAAACCGAACCGACCGATACTACGGTAGGTATTTTTTCGAGCGCGCGCATCGTATAATTAGGCAGCGCCTCATTGGGCAGTCCAGGGAAACCGAGCTGATCGAACGGAACAGGGGAGAGTACAAGCACACTTGTACCGCCTGCTTCTTTTAAGCCGTAAACTTCAGGATAATATGTATCCGGATCTTCAGCTATTCTTCTTTTGGCTTCGGCGATCATTTCATCCCTGTCACCGTATATAGTTGCCCCGGAAGGACAGGCTTCTGCACACGCTGTCTGTAAACCTTTAGAAACCCTGTCGTAGCACATAACGCATTTACGGACGCGCGGGTTTGTTTTATTCCATTCATATCTCGGAATTTTGTGAGGACATGCCTGCATACAATAACGGCAGCCTAAACACTTATCGGGATCATAAATAACAGGACCGAGTTCAGTTTTTTCCATCGCACCTACCGGGCATACAGATACGCAGGTAGGATCAACACAGTGCATACACATTTTTCTTGTGTATACATCACCGTATTCTTCAACAACTGTATATGTGTTTGCGGAAAGATGATCTTTTAGGAAGTCATCGTTGGTTTCTGCAAGTTTATTCTGCTCTTTACAAGCCTCATAACAGGATCCGCAGCCAACACACATGGTTGCATCGAACAGTATTGCTTTTTGCTTCTGCATTTTCATTCCCCTTACATTAATAAGAATTCATTTTCGAAATCTTTAACACCTTCATCGGTAACCAATGATAGTGCACCTTCTACAACATTTCCGCCGTCGTGCATTGTGACACCTGCAAGTTCCGGCCTGACTGAATGCGCCCCAAGGAATTCACGGAGTCTCTTGAATTCTTTCCTCATCCAGTTTTTAACTTCGTTGCCGGCAAAGAGCTGATATTTACTTATTTCATATTCGGGTGCAAGCATCAGGATGCTCCAGTCATCTCCATAAGGATCAATGATCTTCTTCCCTACTATTTTAGGATTCGTGAATTTTACTTCTCCGTCAACGGGTGATCTGAACTTGAATTTATTTCCGTTTGATACACCTTCAAAAATTACTTCGCCCTTTCTTACCTGAGTTCCGGGTTCTGAAATTTTTGATACAGAAAAATTTCCCAGTGATTTAACAATGAAGTCATCAACCCCAACTTTAATTAATCCATATTCATTCTTTTTTGCCCAGGTATGTCCTTTCGAAATAAAAATATCTCCAGGAACTGAAAGAGTGTTGAGATCGAATACAAGACGTTCAGCCAGGAATGAACTCGGCTCAAATGCCGGATGAGTTTTCTTCTGCGCTCTTAATACAAAAAAATCTATTAAGATAAAGAAGAGAAATGTGAATACTACGAATAATGCGACCATGATGTTTTCCTCTCTATTTTGAAGTTTATCGCGTAATAGAGTAGGCAAAGGAAATGCCGGAATTATATCAATGTGTTGCTGACGTCGTTAAGTTAATATTAGATAAGGACTTAGGGCGGTAAAAATTTAAGGTATCGGAATTATTAAACAGTGGTGGTGTTAATTTATTCAACGATCGAAAACGACTATATTTTCAAAACTATGCTTATGAGTGTTTAATACAATAAACGAGTGTTGAATTATTCAATCGTATTTTGATTAAATATTCAACAATATTTATTGTAGTTATCTGTACTATTGACTGCTTCCTATGCTAGCCTGGACTTTAACTTCACCTGCAGTCTTAAAAAACAATGAAATCATCTTTTTTTGGTTAAGAACGGCTTCCTGGTTCAAATTCATAAGCATTATATGATAGCCTCCGGGTTTAAAAACGAGCGAATCCTGGGGAGCAACTATCAGGTCTTTAACGGGTCTCATTCCTAATAAATCCCCTTTTTTATAGGTCTCGTGTATTTGAACATCATCAGAAATATTTGAAGCAGCTTTATATAAAGTATCGGCTTTACTGCCGTTATTTATTACGGTACAGTAAAAGGCTGTATTAAAGGATTTAGGGGCAGGCCGCATCCAGGGATCTTTAACCGTGATCTTGCCATCCGACTGAAAAAGAAATAAAATTAACAATATAAAGTATTTCATAAACCTCTCTCCTTTTTATAATAAACTTTTGATGTCTTCCGCAAGTTCATCAGGGCTGGCAGTACTGCCGTGATAGTTTTTACGAAGGTTACCACTTTCGTCTACCAGAGAAATTCTATCTGTATGTATTATGAAATAATTAGGCAGGCCTTTATCATTATAGGTGGTATCGTCGTGAATTGCTTTCACATTAAACTGATCCAGGATTGTATTTATATTCTTATTGCTGCCTGTCACCAGTTCCCAGTTATCCATATCCATCTCCCTAACAGCAGCAAATTTTGTAAGTATCGATGGGGTATCTCTATCGGGGTCAAAAGTTATCAGCAAAAATTTTACCTTATTCAGCTCGTCTTTGTCTAACTTTTCTTCAGCGAGCTGCATATTGTGTGTAGTCATAGGACAAATATCAGGACAATTTGTATAAATGAATCCGATTACTGCCACCTTGTCCTTAATTATACTTGGATAATCAACCTCAACACTGTCCTGGTTGATAAGTTTAACCTGCCTGCCGGTTACATTTTTCTTCAGATCGAAATTATTCCCGCATCCCGAAAAAATAATCAGAAGGATTAGAAGAACGATCAGATCTTTCATACTATTTACTCTAAATGTTTGATTATAATCCGAAACTTATAGAAAATAGCCGGAACATGTAAGTGATGAGGAGAAACCTGATATTATTATTATTCATTAAATTGTCATAAAATAAAATATAAATAAATGATTTGAATTCAGAATTGTCAGACACCGAAGAAGCTGCAGATTTTCATAATCCGGATATGGCTATTGAAGGTCCTATCCCAGCCGCATTTTGCAGACAGCGTATAGAAGAAATGAGCTATCTTCAGATCCATCTTTTCAGAAATATTAATTGGCTGACACATGTAAAGATCCCCTTTAATATTGACTTTGAATCAGTTGTATCCGGGCTGATTCTCATGCACGCCAAAAATTATTTCATTGTAGGATGTAATTATTCTAATTTCAAATTCCTCGAAGAAAGAGGCTATAAAGGCATCCGGATGGGAAGAGAAGCAGTTCTCGATCTAAGCTTTAACCACTTTCAGAAAAAATCTCTGAAGGAACTGATCAGAAGAGGAGGGAAGAATGGCTGTGTTGTGGAGATTCCTTTTTCTGAGGAAGCTTCAATAGAGCTTCAAGAGTTCAGGAAATTCAGCAGGCACGGTACTGAACCGCAATTAAAGTACCTGTTCAATACTATATTTGAAGAGTGCAACCGGCTGTTTGTTCTTCGAAGGCCTGACGGGATATGGCTTGGGGCGATACTGCTTTCCTATAAAAGCGATAAATATGTGCAGTCGGAGGTAATTCTCTGCCGGAAGAACGGACCGAATGGTATAATGGAAGCTCTTATTTATGAAATATTCAGAAAGTTAAGGGGTGAAGGTTGTGAATACTGGACTCTCGGGGCTGTTCCGTTTACCATTTACGGTTCAGGATTTTTGTCCAAAGAATACGTTATAAATCTGTCAGGCAGACTAATGAAATTTGCATATAACTATAAGGGATTGTATAATTTTAAAAATAAATTTAATCCGATCTGGACCGATTATTATATATGTATCAGACCATATTTTAATCCCGGGGCAATGCTTGGAATTTTACGGAAAAGCAACCTGCTTAGACTTGCTCTTCATAAAATAATTCATTTCGGGATGAAGTAGATAATCTGTTTATCGTATAAAATTATTTATTTTTACCAGCATTTATTAAAATGGCCAGGAAATATTGTCGCAGTCACAAGGAATAAAATTAATTCTCAGAGCATTCCGCCACCGCAATTACAGATTGTTTTTCGGCGGACAGGCGGTATCACTTATTGGTACCTGGATGCAGCAGATTGCTCTCGGCTGGCTGGTATACCGACTTACTGATTCTGCCTTTCTGCTTGGGGTCGTGGGATTTGCAACGCAGGTACCCACATTCCTCCTGGCAACTTTTGCCGGGGTGTATGCCGATAAATATAATAATCACAAAATAATTATCACCACACAGACCTTCGCGATGATTCAGGCCTTTATCCTTGCATATCTTACGCTAAGTCACCAGGTAACCGTCTGGTATATAATTCTACTTAGCATATTTGCAGGCATAATCAATGCATTCGATATGCCCACCCGGCAGAGTTTTGTAATAGAAATGGTTGAAGATAAAAACGATCTGCCCAATGCTATTGCCTTAAATTCATCTATGTTTAATTCCGCCAGGCTTATCGGACCCACAGCTGCAGGATTTTTGATATCGTCAGTTGGTGAAGGGATGTGCTTTCTCCTGAATGCCGTAAGTTATATTGCGGTAATAGCTGCTTTATTTGCGATGAAGATTAAAAAGAAAGAGAAAACCCAGGCAAAGAAGAAAGTACTCACCGAGCTAAAAGAAGGTATCAAATATTCATATAATTTTAAGCCTATTCGTGCGATACTACTTATGATAGCTGTTGTAAGCCTCGCAGGGATGCCGTATACAATACTGATGCCCGTAATTGCAAAAGATGTTCTCCATGGGAGTGCAAATACACTTGGTTTCCTGATGGCCGCAGTGGGAATCGGTGCCATGGCGGGAGCAATATACCTTGCCTCAAGAAAAACTGTAATCGGGCTCGGCAGATGGATTTATTATGCTTCCGGAATTTTCGGTATAAGTCTCATCTTATTTTCTTTTTCAAGAACTATCCCTCTGTCAATTTTCCTTATGCTGTTCACGGGATTCGGAATGATGGTGCAGATGGCGAGCTGTAATACAGTTCTGCAGACAATTGTTGACGACGATAAAAGGGGGAGGGTTATGAGTCTTTATGTTACTGCATTTATGGGATCAGCACCTTTCGGCAGCCTGGTTGCAGGAAGTCTGGCAAGTAATATAGGAACTCCGGCTACATTGCTACTCAGCGGGATAACGATTCTGATTGTTGCCGTCGTCTTTGCGAGAGTAATTCCCTCGTTAAGAGTTTTAATCAGACCTGTTTATGTTGAAAAGGGAATTATTCCTGAGGTATCAAAAGGATTGCAGGCTACAACTCATCTTCAAATGCCGCCGGAAGATTGATTTTTCCATAAAAATAATATTTCCGATAAATAAAGAAACAATTTATTAATTTGTATTCAGATTTAATGAAAAAAGGAAATAGCTATGGAAGCAAATAAAAATGCTCAGGAAATGTCTCCCGAAGAATTTCGACGGTACGGCTATAAAATGATTGACTGGATAGCAGACTACTTTCAAAATATTGAGTCTCATCCGGTTCTTCCATCAATTAATCCGGGAGATATTAAAAAACAGCTTCCGGATTTTCCTCCATCATCCCCGGAATCTATGGATGATGTCATTTCTGATATCGATAAAATTATTATGCCCGGGATGACTCATTGGAACCATCCTGATTTTATGGCCTACTTCAATTCAACTTCAAGTTCACCCGGCATTCTTGCTGAATTACTGTGCGCGGCGTTCAATGTAAATGGGATGCTCTGGAGAACGGCACCGGCATCAGCAGAACTTGAGAGAGTAACCCTTAATTGGCTGAAGAAGATGATCGGCATACCCGATGAATTCTGGGGAATAATATATGATACCGCCTCTGTTAGTTCATTGCACGGCATAGCGGCTGCAAGAGAACAGATTCACGGACTTGATATCAGGGGAAGAGGAATGGCGGGTAGAAGTGATCTGCCGCCTTTAAGATTGTATTGTTCAGAACAGGCTCATTCCTCCATCGATAAAGCAGCTATTACGCTTGGTGTTGGTCTTAACGGTGTCCGAAAGATTCCTGTTGATAAACAGTTCAGGATGATCCCTGAGAAACTGAGAGAAGCAATTGCGGAAGACAGGCAGAACGGCTGGCGTCCTTTTTGTGTTGTTGCTACAGTCGGGACAACATCTACTACAAGTATCGACCCGGTCATGTTAATCGGTGAGATCTGCAGTAAAGAAAATATCTGGCTGCACATTGATGCGGCCTACGGCGGCACAGCTGCTATCGTCCCTGAAATGAAATTTATCCTCGATGGATTTGAGCTTGCCGATTCGATAGTTGTTAACCCGCATAAATGGATGTTTACACCTATAGATATAAGCGCATTTTATACCCGGAAGCCGGAAGTCCTTAAGAGAGCTTTCAGCCTTGTGCCCGAATACTTAAGGACAAACGAAAACGAAGAAGCGGAGAACCTGATGGACTACGGCATCCAGCTCGGCAGACGGTTCCGATCTTTAAAGTTGTGGTTCGTTATCAGGTATTTCGGTGTTGATGGAATAATACGAATTCTTCGTGAACATCTGCGTCTGGCTAAATTATTTGCCGAATGGATTGAAGCTCACCCTAAATTCGAAAGAATGGCGCAGGTCAACTTCGGGGTGGTCTGCTTCAGGTTTCATCCCGCAGATATAAATAACGAGGATGAACTGAATGAACTGAACAGCAGGCTTGTTCAGGTTATTAATGAAACCGGGAAACTTTTTATTTCGCATACAAAGATCGATGATAAATATATTATAAGAATTTCAATATCGGGTTTGAGGACAGAAGAAAAGCATGTGAAGAATGCCTGGATTTTAATCAGGCGGGAAGCCGAAAAACTCGTAAGGAAAGAGGAATGAAAAGTTTAATAACATTATTGCTGTTTAGCCTGATTGGTGGACATTCATTCGCCCAGGCACTAAAGACTGTCCAGGCTAATGAGCTTTATGTAAAGGCTATGAAATATTATGAAAGCAGGAATTATGATTCGCTTGTCAGCAGCCTGGAACAGGTGGTTAATCTGCGGCCCGATCATCCCGGTATAAGATATAACCTTGCTGCTGCTTATGCCCTGGACGGCAGACCCTTTGATGCTGTAAAGAACCTGGGTAAAATAGCTGATATGAAACTTTATTATGCTGTGCAGCAGGATTCCGATTTTAAGTCAATCCGGAGTTCCGACCTGTTCATCCCGGTGCAGAAAAAATTTGAACAGAATATGATACCTGTAACTAACAGCTCTGCTGCATTCGTATTAAAGGAAAAAGGACTATTAACGGAGGGACTGGCATTCGATGCAGCAACCGGCAGGTTTTTCATAAGCAGCGTACACAAAAGAAAAATTATAGAATATAACAGCATCGGTGAGAGCGGGCAGTTTAACTCACAAAACGCCGATCTCCTGGGAATTTTCGGAATGAAGGCGGATGAAAAAAACAGGATCCTGTGGGCAGCTGCCGGTGCAATAAAGTTTATGGAGGGCTATGAAGATAGTCTTAAAGGCGCAAGTTTCCTGTACAAGTTCAATCTTGATGACGGCAGCCTTCTGCATGCATATCCACCTCCTGAAACCGGCGGCGATCATTTATTCGGCGATCTGACAATTAATTCACGAGGAGATGTATATGTATCTGATTCGCGCGACAATGCCATTTACAGAATGTCTGCGGACGGCAGCAGGCTGGAAATATTTATTCCGTCCGGATATTTTTTATCCCTCCAGGGAATTGCGTTCAGTGATGATGATTCCCTTCTATATGCTGCTGATTACTCGCAGGGTATTTTTAAGATAAATACACCAAATGGATCGGTCAATCTCCTTGAAAATAAAACCTCAACAACTCTGCTCGGAATTGATGGACTGTATTTTTATAAAGGTAAACTTATTGCCACTCAAAACGGGGTAAATCCTCAGAGAATTTTATCCCTCAAACCTGACGATGAAATAACCAAGGTTGTGAATTATAAAATACTGGAGTCAAATAATCCGCTCTTCGATGAACCTACCCTTGGAGTAATTGATAAAGACAATTTCTATTTTATTTCGAACAGTCAATGGGGAAGGTTTGATAAATCCGGCAGAATTTTCCCTGATGAACAGCTTGACAACCCCCGGATTTTAATGATTAACCTCAAATCTTCAGATGACAACAAAGAATAATCAATTATTTGCAAAATAAAGATTATGCCGGTATTATTAATAAGTACAATCCGGATTATGTTGTTGCCGACTATCCGGTTAAACCCGTCTATGAGAAATTCACTGAAAGGAAAGATTTTGTGAATTTATATCTATCTTTCGGAATAGCTTCAGGAGAATTAGCTTCAGTAGAAATCTTTTCGAAAACATAAGCACTCATTAAAATTATGGATAAGATTTTCGAATTCGGACTGTTGGCATTCACTTCAATTTTTACGATGATCAACCCTCTGGGTGTAATGCCGGTATTTACTTCTCTTACATCTGGAATGAATTCACACGAAGCAAAACAAGTAGCTGTTAAAGCCGTAATTACAGCATTGTTCACCATGGTATTATTTGCAGTCTCAGGAAAATTTATTTTTGATTTTTTTCACATTTCTGTGAATAGTCTCAGAGTTGTAGGCGGCATAATTTTCTTTATGGCTGGTTTTGATATGCTGCAGGCAAGACTGATCAGAACCAAAGAGAGTTCAAAGCCGGATTCTGATTACGGAAATGATATTGCCATAACGCCCCTGGGAATACCCCTGATTTGCGGTCCCGGAGCAATTACTGCTTCAATCGTGCTTATGAATGATGCGGATCTTATTACAGAGAAGGTTTTACTCCTTATTGCTATTTTACTTGTCTTATTGATTACCCTTTTCTTTCTTGTGGGTGCCAGGCAGATAATGAAACTCCTTGGCGACAGCGGCAATAAAGTGCTTATGAGGATTATGGGATTGATTGTTATGGTTATTGCTGTGGAATTCCTTTTCAGCGGATTAAAGCCCATCATTAGAGATATTTTCAATATAGCTTGAGAAAAAATTTCCGTTAAAGCTTTATGATTGAAAAAATCAGGCCTTTTACTGTGGTCTGGTAATTGATATATATGTTGATTGATTTAATTAATTTCTAAGAATAACATTAATTACTGAAGAAATAAAAGAAAAATTTGGATAAACCTGATACAGAAAACGGCAAAAAAGAACCGGCAATACATATTGATTATGAAGCAATATTCAGAAACTCGGTA
>Ga0075280_10000017_pt1 | contig 16111 bp, 12 predicted proteins | sample SF_Rice_10C_0N_4_FD_69780 | JGI IMG/M metagenome (GOLD analysis project Ga0075280, IMG submission 69780) | Rice paddy soil microbial communities from Twitchell Island, California, USA - SF_Rice_10C_0N_404 | ecosystem: Environmental > Terrestrial > Soil > Paddy field/soil | place: USA: Twitchell... | reverse complement strand
TTTAAACTTGCACAGGGAGTCGCTGAAAGAATCGGGAAAAGAGATATGCCCATGCAGTACCTTGATCTTGTTGCCCTGGCAGCGGCGGCAGATATTGTCCCCCTGATTGATGAGAACAGAGCACTTGTAAGTGAGGGAATAAAAATTATTAATGATAATCCCCGGCCGGGAGTGGAAGCACTTATTTCAAAGAGCAATATTCATCCGGGAAATCTGAACACCGGCCAGATAGTTTTTACCCTAGCACCCAGGATTAATGCTGTGGGCAGGCTCGGGGATGCAGAGCGCGCCGTTCAGCTGATGATCACAAAAGATAAAGCAGAGGCGCTTAAACTTGCACAGGTACTTGAGACTGAGAACTACGAGAGAAGAAAGATAGATGTAGATACTTTCGATAATGCCCTTCAACTGGTTGAAAGCACTATAGACCTCAAAGAGGAACTATCTATCATACTTCACCAGGAAGCCTGGCACCCCGGTGTTATAGGGATAGTTGCTTCGCGCCTTGTTGAGAAATATTATCGTCCTACTATAATGCTTACAACTGTAGACGGCGTGGCAAAAGGTTCCGCAAGGAGTATTTCGAATTTTAATATATATGAAGCACTGAAGAAATGTGAGGACCTCCTGATCCATTTCGGCGGTCATCAGGCAGCTGCAGGACTTGCAGTTGAAGTCGATAAAATAGAAGAATTCAAGATAAAGTTTAACCAGATCGTAAGAGAAACAGTTACAGAGGCGGATCTTTTTCCTGAAGTTTATATTGACTCTAAGCTTAAATTTTCTGAAATAACACCTAAGTTTTTAAGAATTATTGATATGTTCTCACCATTCGGTCCTGGAAATATGAGACCGTTATTTTTATCTGAGGAAGTTGCAGTATCAGGAACTCCGAGAATTGTGGGAAATGATCATCTTCTTATAGCATTTAAACAAAACGGCTGTGAAAAAGTATTCGATTGTATCGGGTTTAATATGGGAAGTTATTGCGATATTGCGGGCAAGGAAGGTCAGCTGCTTGATGTAGTTTATTCTATTGATAAATCTGTAAGAGACGGGCGGGTATTCCCTCAATTCAAAATTAAAGATTTAAAAGTTTTAGAAAATAAATAGGAGTATAGTTTCAATGTCAGGTCACTCGAAGTGGGCAACGATAAAAAGAAAAAAGGGAGCTCTTGATGCTAAACGCGGCAAAATGTTTACAAAACTAATTAAAGAATTGACTATAGCCGCAAGGGAAGGCGGAGGTGATCCGTCAGCTAATCCGAGGTTACGGCTTGCAGTAGACAACGCTAAAGCCGCAAATATGCCCCAGGATAATATCGAAAGAGCTATTAAAAAAGCCACAGGCGAACTTGAAGGCGTTACTTACCACGAATTGACATATGAAGGTTACGGTCCTGCCGGTGTTGCTGTTCTGGTTGAAGTTGCTACAGACAATAAGAACAGAATCGTTGCAGAGGTAAGGCACCTTTTCAGCAAATACGGAGGCAGCCTGGGAGAAAACGGATCGGTTGCATGGATGTTTGACAGGAAGGGAGTGATCACACTGCCCATACAAGGTAAGTCAGAAGATGATATAATGGAAATAATCCTTGATGCCGGTGCCGAAGACCTGCAGTCGGAAGAGGAATACTTTGAAATACAAACTCCGCTCGAAAGCTTTGAACCGGTAAGGAAGGCGCTGGCTGATAAAGATCTCACGATAGAAAATGCTTCCCTGCAGTGGATAGCAAAAAATACCGTCCCTGTAGCCGGTGATGGTGCTGAAAGAGTAATGAAATTGATTGAAGGCCTTGAAGATAACGATGATGTGCAGAACGTTTATTCCAACGCCGATATCGACGAAAGTTCTATAAACTAAAAAGCCGCTAATGCGCTTATTACTTAAATGATTATTCTTGGAGTTGACCCGGGAACCAATTTTACTGGTTTCGGGGTGATCAATTATAACAAAAACAATTTTACCCGGATAACTCACGGATTAATTAAACTTCCCCCTTCTAAATCTTTATCCCGCAAACTCGAAATTATTTATGATGAACTCGACCGGTTGATAAAACTTTATAAACCTGATGAGTTTGCAATTGAAACTGCTTTTTACGGGAAGAATGTGCAGTCTGCAATGAAAATAGGATATGCGCGCGGAGTCTCCATACTTGCAGCCGCGCATAACAATGTTCCAACCAGCGAATATTCTCCCAGGGAAGTAAAGAAATCAATCGTCGGTAATGGGGCTGCTTCGAAGGAACAAGTGGGATTTATGATAAAAACTCTCCTTGAACTAAAAATAGTTAAAATGAAATATGATGAAACCGACGCGCTTGCTATTGCTTTATGCCATGCATTCAGACTTAAATCACCAACAAAAAAAAGCAAGGACTGGAAATCATTCGTAGAAGCATTTCCCGACCGGATAGTCAATGAATAATTTTTAATTCTTATTTTTTAATTGATATGATAGGCTATTTAACAGGAAAAATAATCTCACTTAAACCGACTAAGTTATTAATCGATGTTAACGGCGTCGGCTACGCAGTAAGCGTTTCAATAAATACTTACGAGAACATCTCAGACAAACAAACTGTTTCCTTGTTTATTCATACTAATGTTAAAGAGGACTCAATTACATTATATGGTTTTTACACAGAATCAGAAAAGCAGATGTTTGAGCTTCTTATATCTATAACTGGAATAGGTCCAAAATTAGCTCTGAGCATTTTATCGGGGATACAGACAGATGATTTAAAAGATGCTATCCAGCGCGGGGATGTTTCAAGGATTATAGCCGTTCCCGGAATAGGAAGGAAAACAAGCGAGAGGCTTGTACTTGAACTCAAAAACAAAGTTGACCAGGTAATAGAAGAAGGAACCGGTGAAATATCTTTCAGTGTAAAGAATGAAGCAATTGGGGCACTCACAACTTTAGGTTATAATTCAAAAGTTGCGGATAATATTATAAGAAATATTCTTGCTAATGAACCGGGTCTGTCCCTGGAAGAACTTATTAAAAAATCATTATCAGATCTCAATAAATAGCAGGCTGGGTTCCGATCACTTGAGACACTTGTTGAAGTGTTCACACTTACAATGATGAAATGCAACGCAGATGATTTTTGCGGGTTATTGAGCCATAAAATAATCGTAGAATTCCTGAAGTTCTTTCAGTTCGGACTCAACATATTTATTAAACAATTCCGTGTTGTCCTGGTCTCGAATAGCAGATATACCTACAGACGCAGACCAGACTCGGTAAGTATGACGTTGTCGAAATAACGTCCACCCAAACCCGATGGACGTCTGATATCCCTGTGACAGAATCCATGTGCGTGTAATTCGATCATTTGATCCTTTAATACAGAGTACATAGTTTCTCTGACCTCTACTTCTATTCCCCTGGGTTCGATGGGGATCAGTCTTTCCATAACGAGTATTTGATTATCTCCCTGTATGTCGATTCTTACGAATTTAACAACAAGACTATTAATTCTGTTAGCATATTGCATGTTTCTGGCTTCGACAGTTACCTCTACTCTGGAATCTGGAGTGAATACCTTTCCTGCTTCTGTTATTGTAATCGCCACGACAACATTATTATTGCCGCGCTGCGGCCGAGGAAAGTAAACCCGAATCCATTAATTCTACATTACTTCACATTCGAGTGATGCAATCCCTGTAATCTCAGCGTGAAGTTTATCTCCTCTTACTGCTTTATTAACACCTGCCGGCGTTCCCGTAAACACAAGGTCTCCTTCTTCAAGGGTCATTAAGGATGATATATATTCCACGATCTGTACAGGTGTGAAAATCATCTTGTGCAGTTTTTCGTGCTGTCTTTCGGTATCATTAACCCTTAACATTATTTCTTCATCCAATGTAAGCCGGTAATCATCAATTGATATAAAATCAGATAATACTGCAGAAGTATCAAAGCCTTTTGCGATAGTCCAGGGATGACCCTTCTTCTTTAATTCGGTTTGAATATCACGGAGAGTCATATCAAGTCCCACCCCGTACGCAATAATCGCTTCGTCAGCTGCTTTTTCATCTGCATCCTTAACTGTTTTCCCGATCAGCAGAACAAGCTCCGTTTCGTGGTGCATATCCGTTGAAAATGAAGGATGAATGATTTTATCTCCGGAAAAAATAACAGCAGAAGTTGGCTTCAGGAAAATTACCGGCTTATCGGGAACCTCATTGCCAAGTTCTTTAGCGTGCTCAGCGTAATTCCTGCCCACACATACTATTTTTCCGATGGGATAAGTCTTACCGCTGTTTTTTATTTTAACCTTTTTCATACCCATAGCAAATTTTATTTCTGAAAAACATTTCCCCAAAGATAGAAAAATTTTTTCAGGTTCGTTTTATATACCGGGATATCTATTTAAAGCATAATAAATCAGGTTCAGGCATGAAAAAATAATATAAGCGGGCTGAGCGTCCCTTTCCACAACAATATTTAAACGAATATTTGCCGGGTATTTAGTAACACATAATTATTGAACCTTCGTAAATGTTCAGTAACATAACCAAATACAAAGGCTTAATAAAATTCCAAGGATCGGAAAATCACTCGCTTTTATTATCTACTCTCTTGAGGGTCAAAACAGACTTCCGGGAATAGGTTTACGTTTTCTGTTTTTTCTTTGTGGCTGCCGGGAAGAGAACGTTGTTAAGGATAAGCCGGTAGCCGGGGGAATTTTTATATAATGAAAGGTCTGTCGGGGGGTCGCCGACTGCATGCTGATAATCTTCCGGGTCGTGGCCGCCATAAAACGTAAAAGTTCCTCTGCCGTAGTTTCCGTGAATGTATTTCACCTGGTCGGTTCCGGAACGTTCGGCAAGTATTATTACAGATTTCTTAATGAGCTCTTTGCGGAACATTGTTGTCTGTCCCATAAATCCTCTTATTACATTTGCGTGATCCTGCGTCAGCATTGTAGGAACAGGGTCATACTTTGCTGAAAACTCGAAAAGTGTAAAGTAATCATTTGCAAAATTACCAACCTCACCGGGCTGAATATCTATGTTGCTGTATTCATAAACATAAGGATTCATTTCAAGCTTAAAATCTGTGAAGGCAAGTGTATTTGAAAAATCAAGTTTATTTTGTGCATCGGGATCTGCGGCATCCCCATCGTACATTTCCGCACAAATATCAACATTCTGAACTGCCAGTGCTATATCGTACGAATCGGTTGCAGAACACATCGCAAAGAGGAAACCTCCCTGCCCTACGAAAGTTTTAATATCCATAGCAACCGATTTCATCATTTCAGAGACTTTCTTAAAACCGTTCTTCTTCGCATCGTTCTCATACATAAGCTGATTGTCTATGTACCACTGGGCATTGCTGAAGCTCGCATAAAACTTTCCGTATTGTCCCGTAAAATCCTCATGATGCAGATGAATCCAGTCGTACTTGGATAAATCGCCCCTGAGAATCTCGTCATTCCAGATCTTATCATAAGGTATTTTTGCATATTCAAGAGCCAGGGTAACTGCATCATCCCAGGGCATAAATCCCGGGGGAACATATACAGCTATCTTCGGCGCTTTCTCAAGTCTCACCACATCCATATTATTGTCATCACTCTGCACAGTTGAATAAATATCCGCGGCCTGTGAAGCAGAAAGCAGATCGAAGGCAACACCTTCAACCCTGCATTCAACAGCGATATTATCATCATAATCAATCATAAATGAACCGCCGCGGTAATTCAGAAGCCAGTCAGATTTAATACTCTTCTGTAAAGCATGAAAGGTAATACCATAAGCTTTAAGATGATCTGTCTGCTGCAGGTCCATATATATTAATATTTTCGACTGGGCAAATGCCGTTATTGAGGCAAGGACAAGAATAAATACAATCTTTCTGAGCATATCTAATCATTTCATTTAAAAAATTAAAGGCGATTAATATAATCGCCTTCATAAATAAAAAGCACCGGGATAATGATCAAGCCGATTTTCTATCCGCATCCAGATAAATAGGTTCGGCGCCGTTTTCTATCACATCTTTTGTAATAATACATTTATCAACATTATCCTTATTCGGAAGTTCGTACATAACGTCGAGCATAAATTCCTCAACAATCGACCTTAAGGCGCGTGCACCTGTTTTTCTTAACTCAGCCTTTTTAACAATTGCATCTATTGCAAAGGGATCGAACTCCAGCTCAACGCCGTCTATCATGAACAATTTCTTATACTGCTTAAGTATTGCATTCTTTGGTTCAGTAAGGATGCTCTTGAGCGCGGCTTCATTAAGGCTATGCAGAGGTGCAGTAACAGGAAGTCTTCCTATCAGCTCCGGTATTAAACCAAACCTGAGAAGGTCTTCCGGCTGTGTATAGGCAAGCATATCCTCATCCGATATTTTATCTTTCAGATCATCACGCGAGAAACCCATCTTGTTCTTGTTGATCCTTGATGCAATTATCTTATCGATACCATCAAATGCGCCGCCTACAATAAACAAAATATTTTTAGTATTCACATTGATAAGACTTTGCTCGGGATGTTTTCTTCCGCCTTTCGGGGGAACACCGGCGACTGTACCTTCAAGAATTTTAAGCAGTGCCTGCTGAACACCTTCGCCTGAAACGTCACGTGTAATAGAAGTACTTTCACTTTTACGGGCAATTTTGTCTATTTCATCTATATAGACAATACCTTTCTGGGCCCGCTCAAGGTTATAATCTGCCGCCTGAAGAAGATGAACGAGAACGGTTTCAACATCATCGCCAACATAACCGGCTTCAGTAAGAGTCGTTGCATCTGCTATTGCGAAAGGAACCTCAAGTATCCGCGCGAGGGTCTGTGCCAGTAATGTCTTACCTACCCCGGTAGGTCCTATTAAGAGTATATTGCTTTTTTCAATCTCCACATCATCCAGCTCGAAGAATGATCCTTTCGAGTTTATCCTTTTATAGTGATTATGGACGGCTACGGATAATACTCTTTTAGCTCTTTCCTGTCCGATCACGTATTCATCAAGGGTCTTCTTAATTGATTGTGGGGCAGGGATATTAGCAGCTTTGGTTTTCGTATTTGTGTATGCAGCAAGGTTATTCCTTAAAATATCCACACTGCTTGATATACATATATCGCATATATAAACATCTGGTCCGGCAATCATACTGCCGACTTCACTTCCATCCCGGCCGCAGAATGAACATTTTACAATCTTCTGGCCCTGTTTTTTTCCCATTCTTAACTCGCTTTATTTCTTAATTTAATTATTTCGTCTCTTGCATCATTCAGATATAAGGAATTTGGGAATTTTGCAAGCAATTCCTCATATTTTTCAACGGCTTTAGTCGAATCATTTAAGCCGAATTCATAAATTTTTCCTAACAAATATAGGGCTTTATCTGCATAAATGTTTTTACTATCCTCACCCGATATATTTTTCAGCATTTCAATGGATTTGTCATCATTTCCTGCCGCAAGCTCCATTTCTGCTTCCCGTAGTTCAGCTATACTTTTAAGCATAAAAGCTCCCTGATTCTGCGATGCGATATGATATTTTTCGGCAGCTTCCTTAAATTTCTTCTGATCTGCCAGGAATTCTGCATCAGCAAACCTTACTAATTCAGACGAATCATTCATCGTAGTGTTCAATAAAAGCGACATTTCTATAGCATCGTTAGCATAATCATCACCCAAATTACTCAATATTTGTACCAGTTGATTTTTTGCCTCTTTGAAGTTTCCCTTGTAAAAATCTATCCTTGCCAACAAATATTTACTTGAGTTTTTCTGATCTTCGGGAATTTTGGGTCTTTCCGATACTTTCTGAAAATAACCTGCTGCTGCATCAAGATTGCCCTGGATTAGCTCAATTTTTCCAGATTCAAGTTCAGCCTGTGCTCCATAGGAAGAAAAAGGCGCATTATTAAGGATCTTACCGAAATATTCCTTTGCAGCAGGAAGGTCTCCCTGTGTATAGAGTTCCAGGTCACCCAGCCGTAGGTATGATTCCAGTGAAACATTCGAGTTAGGGTACTGGCTTATTATTTCATTATAGGCATTAACTATTTTATCAATTTTATCCTTATCCACTGAATTAAAACCATGGTAAGGCTTCCAATTTTTGCCGGCTGCCTGCCCGACTTCTGCCTCAAGGGTCTTTGCATAGCCGAGTTTTGCCGTGGAAATCATAGGTGAGTCTGAAAATTTATCTATAATCTCGTTATAAAATTCTCCTGCTGTTTTATAATCGCCCTCGCTGTAAATCAGATCGGCCAGCCTGATCAGATCGGCACCCTGGCGTTTATTTTCATTATCAAGGTCAAGGTAAAGATCGAAGGCCTTCCGGTAGTTTTTATTTTCAACAAATAACCTTGCCAGCAGGTACTTTATGCTTTTATTATCGCCGGCGTTTTCTTCAAAAACTTCAATTGTTTTAGGCAGAGCATCTGTTTTATTTATATAATTAAACATTTTATTCTGAACATTTGTCACCTGTTCGGGAACCTTATCCAGGATAAACACATACTCTTCGGCAGCTTCCTTGAATCTCATTGTAAGAGAATATAGATCGGCCAGCTGATAAGAAAAAATCACGGGGTCGTTGGTTTCAGACTTCCCTTTTTTGAGGATCTCAATAGCTTTGTCAAAATCCCTCCTGTCGAGTACATAGTTTGATATTATCCTGTAATTCATCGGATCGGGCGGGAGTTTCTGCAGAGCCTCATCCCACACTCCGTGAGCTTTCTGTGAGTCTCCCATAAGGTAGTACGTCGACCCGAGAAGGCCGTACATATTAGCGTCGGGGGGGAGGTGCTGCATTCTATCCTGTATTATCTTTAATGAGCCCTGGTAATCTTTCAGCTGAAGGTATACATTATTCAGAGCCTCGAAATACTGGAAATTATCCTGGTTCTGGTTGTAAAGTTCCTCGTAAATAGATTTTGCTTTTTCCAGCTGACCCGCCTGCAGGTATCCCTGTCCCAGCATATAACGCTGCTGCAGAGTAGCACTGTTCTGTGCAAAAACGAACCCAGGAATAAAAAGTAAGAGGACTAATATTTTTTTATACATAAAACTAAATATTGCCAAATAAAGGCGTACGTTCAAGGGGATTTTAGTGAATGAGTGATACCAACCATCTAAAGATAAGTTCCAATAATCATTTCGGTCAACAAATTGGATAATTAAAGGATGCAGGTCCGGGAACTCTAAGCTATTTATAGGTTCCTGATTGTCCAATAGACATATCGTCCCGAAGGGACAAAATAGTCATAGAATAAAATAAACGCGGCAAAAATCAAAGTTCCATAAAGACAATATAATATCAGACTATCTCAACCATTTTATATTTTCAGATTTGAGTAGTTAGATAGTTTTAATTAGTTTTAATGCAACTAATACACCGGAGAGATGAACAGCATTTCAAAAGAAAAAGAATTCGAACGTTCGGTAAAGAATAAGTTTAATGTCTACAATAGTCTTTTCCTGAACCTGCCTTTCCGCAGCATAAGTAATATCGGAATGCTTATTCCTTTGATGCAGACAATATTCAAACGGGAACTGGATTCCGGCAGCGATCCCCTTACTATAATGGATTCTTTCCTTACCACTCACGCTGATCTTAAGACTGAAGAACAGAAGATCGACTTTATGTTCAGGGTGATACAGTATATAGAAAGACAGATAGTTTTGTATGATAGTATAGAAGATGCGGCCTTCCCGCAGATCTTAAAGCTCGAAGACAGCCTGACGCTGAAGGATTATATAAATCTTTCCGATACCACAAAAACACAGGCCGGAATTTACCAGACACTTTCAAATTTCAGTATACGGATTGTCTTTACCGCACATCCTACGCAATTCTATTCACCTCCGGTTCTCGATATAATAGCAAAATTAAGAAACCTTATTACTGAGAACGATATCCCGGGAATGGATCTTACATTGCAGCAGCTTGGATTAACATCCCTGGTTAATGTAAAAAAGCCGACCCCGCTGGATGAAGCTAAAAATATTATCTACTTTCTCAGGAGTGTCTATTATGATGCCGCGGGTGAACTCTATAATGAAATTAAAAGCAGTGTACCAGACAGGAACTTCGACAATACTAACATTATTCAATTAGGTTTCTGGCCGGGAGGCGACCGCGACGGAAATCCTTACGTTACTTCAGATACAACAGCTGCTGCTGCGGATGAACTTCGTATGACGCTGATGAAATGCTATTACAGGGATGTTAAGGACCTTTCAAAGAAGCTGACCTTCAGGGATATCCAGGGCAGCATATCGGGACTTGCTGCAAAACTATCAGCATCAAGATTCAATCCCGATGAAGCAGTAAAGTATGAAGAAATTATTAACCCGCTAAATGCTGTAAGAGAGTCACTCATAAAAAAATACAACAGTCTTTACCTTGAAGAGCTTGATAGTCTTATAGATAAGGTAAGGATTTTCAAAACCCATTTTGCCTCTCTTGATATCAGGCAGAATCACAGCGTTCACAAAAAGACTATTGAGGAAATACTTAAGAAGCAAAAGTCTGTTTCACAAAGTCCGGATAAATTCTCACGTAAACAGCTAATTTCAATACTTACACATAAAAGGTTCCGGATTAACCCCGACCAATATGAAGATAAGCTGATAAACGACACCATTAAAACAATTAAACAGCTTAAGCATATTCAGGAGAAAAGCGGAGAGGACGGATGCTGCAGGTATGTTATCAGTAATTCTGAAGATATTTTTTCGGTGTTATTCGTATTTGCACTTTTAAGGTGGTGCGGATGGAGCGAAGGCAAGATACCTTTCGATATAATCCCATTATTTGAATCAATGGAAGGGATGAAAAATTCTGAATTTATAATGAAAGAACTCTTTGAGATCCCCGAGTACAGGCAGCACATAAAGAACAGGGGGAACCGGCAGACCATAATGCTCGGATTCTCGGATGGAACAAAGGACGGAGGCTATCTGCAGGCGAACTGGTCGATATTTAAAACAAAAGAGACGCTGACTTCAGTATGCCGGGAGTATAGTATTGAAGCAATCTTTTTTGACGGCAGAGGGGGTCCTCCTGCACGGGGCGGAGGGAAGACGCACCGTTTTTATGCTGCACAGGGACCGAAGATAGCTAACCACGCAATTCAATTAACAATTCAGGGACAAACTATAACAAGTAAATACGGTACTAAAGAACATTTTATAAATAACTGTGAACAGCTCATAACTGCCGGATTACACAATAGTCTGTTTGCCGGAGAAAATTCCATTTCTGATGAATCAAGAGAACTCATTGAGACTCTTGCTCAAATCAGCTATGAAAAATATAATGAACTTAAGAACCATAAAACGTTTGTGCCTTACCTGGAAAATAAAAGTACTTTGAAGTATTACGGAAGGACTAATATCGGAAGCAGGCCTGCGAAAAGAGGAACGAAGAAGAGGCTGGATTTAAGCGATCTGCGAGCCATTCCATTTGTAGGCTCATGGAGCCAGCTAAAGCAGAATGTTCCGGGTTATTTCGGTGTAGGTACTGCAATACGAATATTAGTTGATAAGGGTAAACTGAATAAGTTAAAAAAACTGTTCAAAGAGGCGGTATATTTCAAAGCACTGATCCTCAACAGTATGATGTCACTCTCGAAATGTAATTTCGAATTAACGGATTACATAAAAAAAGATCGGGAATATGGAGAATTCTGGAATATCCTGTATGAAGAATATAAGTTATCAATAGAGATGACTCTTTTGATTTCCGGTTACAGTACCCTTATGGAGGAGGACCCGGTTACAAAAGAATCGATTAAGATAAGAGAACAGATTGTACTTCCACTTCTTGTTATACAACAGTATGCCCTGCAGAAAATTGAACAAAATATTTCTGATGCCGGGACTTATGAAAAAATAGTGCAGAGATCTCTTTATGGAAATATTAACGCAAGCAGAAATTCAGCCTGAATTAAAAGAATTTTGAGATGAACTCTCCAATAAAGTAGCCTGCCGCTGCTATTCCGAATCCTACCACGAACATATCGAAACCGCTTCGGAATATTCCCCTGCCTGTAAAAAAACTTCTTGCTGCCCCTACGCCGAAATGTGCAAGCATAGCTATCGTAAAGGCTGTCCATATAGCTGTGCTGCCTGTAAAAAAGAAAAACGGGAACACGGGAATAAGAGCGCCTATTGCTGTAGCAAGTCCGGTTATCCAACCTTCACGGAAAGGACTCATGTTGGCCTCGTTGATGCCCAGCTCTATCCTTACCTTCTCCTCGAGTGCCCGGGCCGGATCTTTCATTACTTCACCTGCAAGGTTAGCCGCATCATCTTTGCTCATACCTTTTGATTCGTAGATAAGGGCAAGCTCTTCTGTCTCAAGCTCCGGCATAAGAAGGATCTCTTCTTTTTCCATCTTCCGTTCGTGATCGTATACTTCCTTCTCACTAATTGCGGCAAGGTATCCGGAAGAACCCATTGAAAGAGCATCGGCAATCATTCCTGAGATACCTGATATTAAAATTATATGCGGGGCAACTGCTGCACCTATAACTCCTGCAAGAAGACCAAAGTTGGCAGTAAGTCCGTCGTTAAATCCGTAAACAACATTTCTCAGCAAACCGCCGGACTCCGACCGGTGCCATGGTTCTTCAGACGTACCTTTTATATCCATAAGCTCATTAGCATGCTCTGCCGAATCCTTTGCGAGCTGCAATGCGATATCCTTTGTTTCCTTATCGGAGCTTGTTTTATGCAGACTAAGATACGACCTGACCTCTTCGGCTTCTTCATTCATTAAAGCCCTGGCAAGTATCCAGGGTCCAAAACGATTTGATAGCCACACAAGCGACCGTGCCTTGAAAGACGGTTTTTCTTCTTGAAGTTTTGCACCATGCTTTACCAGCAAATCACGCCAGGCCTTCATATGTTTTTGTTCAATGTTGGAAAGTCTTGAATATATATCCTTCTGTTTCTCGTCAGGCTCCATCCCGGAAAGAATCTTGTAAAGATATGACGCATCTATCTCTTCCTGGAGATGACTCTTCCAGATCGGTATCGATTGATTTTCTGCCATTATTTACCTGGGTTTTTTGAAATGTAAAATACGAAGAATTGAGGAATTACGGGTTGAGCGGATTTTGCGGATTGAATAGATTACTGATTAACGAATTTGTTGAGTTTACTTATTTCCGGGAGCTCAACCTGCGCCGTACATTTATTGGGAAAGTTGATGTTTTAAGAATTTGGCTGATAGAGGTGAAGCGTGTAGAACTAAGATTAAATCAATTTGAGACACTAACATTCTGTCAGATGTAAATTTATTCAACAGCCGAAAACTGCGTTTTTAAGCGCTTTTCTCACTGTCTCATTTTGAGTTCAAATACGGCACTAATACGGCATAACTACGGCACTTCCCCAAGATAAATACTGAGTCTGCCATTTTGTCAAACTTGTTGAATATTTCAGCACTATTTTACAGTTTCGTCAGCTCGATTTTACCCAAATCTCCTGATTTTGCAATCTTTATAATCTTGCAGCCTTTTCAAAAATTCTGCTCAATTTGTAAACCTATTCGCTCAATTCGCAAATTCGTTCAATCCGCAAAATTCTAATACCATAAATGGAACTGAACCAAAAAAGTATCATTCATAATCGATGGATGCTCCATCTGGAAGCGGTACTGGGGACGAATTTCAACAAAGCTATAAGGATGAAATTCAAAGCCCACAATCAGTCTGCTGATATCATCATTCTCTCTTGAAGTCAGCGGGTCAAAGCGGTCGTATCTAACAACTGCATCCAGGCCTTTAACAAGGCTGTAGGCTGCCTCTATCATCAATGCTGTGGAAGCAGAATCCTGCTTCACATAATTATTTGCAATATCATATTCTCCCATAAGAGTGAAATCACCTATTCCTATTCCAGCGTAGCCTCCATACATCTGCACTTCAGGGAATCTCACAGTTGAACCAGCAAAGGTCTGCTGCTTGAAAATAGCAACAGAGCCGCCGAACATCAAAGCAGCTACATCGGAAACCGTAGGATATAACAGGAGGTTTGCGGTATATGAAGGATCAGTTACAAAAATATTGGGTGAATGAGAATTTCCAACGCTGGCAGTGATCAGAGCAAAATCTGAAATATACTGTCCTACTTCCACCCCGCTTTCAACATACCTCGGATCAAAGATTAATCCTCTTTTTGAAGCTCCGGGTGTAATGAGCCCGAGGTCTCCGCCTCTCGTATAAGCGGTATGATCATCCAGCCGGATACCGTAGTTAGGTGTAAAACTTCCTCCCTTTAAATACCCGTCATTAGGAAGGATATGGGCTATTGCATAGGCCTCCCATATCTGCCATATAAAATCATAACGGGCGAAGGCGCTTATTTTTTCGGAAAGATCCACATTGGTATAGACGGAGCCAGTCATCTTCTGGAAATCAATTCGTTTAGTTGAATCCGTCATATAAAGGAGTCCGTTTCCTCTAATATCCATTCCAAACTGAATATTTTCATTCAATTTATCGCTCATAGGGAACTCTTTACTTGGTCTTTCCATAGGCAGAACATTTTTCCCGAACATCCACCCGCCGGAATTTCTCATAAGTCCCCCGGTAGGATTAACATGACAATCGGCGCAGGTGCCGCCCATTCTGAGAGCATATCTCGGCAGTGAATAACTTTCTGAAACAAACAGAAGCAAAAACAGTACTGAAAGTAAAGTTTTGAACAGTTTCATAAATCTCCTCTGAAAAGTAAATTATTTAATTGTCATCGGTGTTTAAAACTAAGCAAGGATAGTGATAAAATCATCACATATTCAATACTTCTTATAGTTTAACTTTTTAAGTAGTGATTTTAACCGGCAAAAAGTGCCGCCTCTGCCCTGTTTAATTTTCTGGCGAAGAGATGGAAATACATTGCTATAAAAGGCGTACTTAGTTACTTTTAGTGTCTGTTTTTAAATAGTTAGAATGAAAAATATATTAATTCTCGGCTCTACAGGCTCAATAGGCATTAATGCTTTAAATGTTATCAGAAACTTTCCTGATAAATTCAGGATCGCTGCCTTAACCGTTAATACACGTATAGACTTGCTCGAACCGCAGATAAAAGAATTCAATCCTCCCTTTGTGGTCGTAAAAGACAAGGAACTTGCAGCTGAACTGGAAAGAAAGATAGGAAGCCAGACCAGGATATTGTCCGGCCAAGAAGGCCTGCATTTTGCTGCATCTAACCTGGATTATGATATACTGATCGGTGCTATGGTTGGGTTTGCAGGGCTTATTCCAACTGTAGAGGCAATCATACGCGGAAAAAGAATTGCTCTTGCAAATAAAGAGACTCTCGTTGCAGCAGGTGAACTTGTAAAAAATCTTGCAGAAAAATACAAAGCTGAAATTATACCCGTGGATTCGGAACACAGCGCTATATTCCAGTGCATGACGGGTGAACATCCTGCCGAAGTTGAAAAGCTTATATTAACAGCATCCGGCGGACCGTTCAGAGAACTAAATAAAAATGATTTTAATGAAGTAACCGTGGAAGAGGCGCTTAATCATCCCAACTGGAAAATGGGAAATAAAATTACAATTGATTCGGCCACAATGATGAATAAAGGACTGGAAGTAATAGAAGCACACTGGCTTTTTAACCTGCCTGAAGAAAATATTGACGTAGTAATTCACCCTCAGTCAATTATTCATTCTATGGTCCAGTTTGTTGATGGATCGGTTAAAGCCCAGATGGGATTGCCCGATATGAAGCTGCCGATCCAGTATGCATTAACTTACCCTGATAGACTGCCGAATGATTTTCCGAGAACAAAGTTATCGGAAATTTCCAGTTTAACCTTTTATGAACCGGATATGAAAAAATTTGAATGCCTTAAACTGGCATATGCATCCCTTGAAACAGGAGGCACAGCACCCTGCATTCTGAATGCGGCAAATGAAGTAGCAGTGGAGAAATTCCTTAAAAAAGAGATAAAATTTTCCGATATTCCTGCTTTAATTTGCAACGCGCTTGATCATTTTGATAATCATAAACACCCGGAACTCGAAACTATTATTGCACAGGACAGGCAAACACGTGAATATGTTGCAAATCTCTTCTAACTGAGGAGAGGAACAATTTTTGC
>Ga0075280_10000016_pt1 | contig 16407 bp, 13 predicted proteins | sample SF_Rice_10C_0N_4_FD_69780 | JGI IMG/M metagenome (GOLD analysis project Ga0075280, IMG submission 69780) | Rice paddy soil microbial communities from Twitchell Island, California, USA - SF_Rice_10C_0N_404 | ecosystem: Environmental > Terrestrial > Soil > Paddy field/soil | place: USA: Twitchell... | reverse complement strand
TTTTTTGTCTCAGCTGATCTTTCCCGATCATTGATGAAATAATTTCATTTTTTCTATTTTTTACGCTTCTTATACAAACCTTTGACAATTTTTTGACAATTCTCTCCTCATTTACCTCCACATTGATTCCAGTATTTGAAAAAATTATTTCAGAAGTAACATGGAGAGAGAAATGAAAAGATTTATTCTGATAGTTATTTCAGTCACTATCCTGGGGTTTTCGCTTATTTATCCCCAGGAAACGCTTACAATCCTTAATTTGAATGATACTCATTCAAATCTTTCAGCACTTGGTCCACGAGACCCGATAACCCTTGAAGGAACTCAGGGAGGAATTGCAAGAGCTGCTGCATATATAAACTCAATAAGGCAATCTGAACCAAACACTATGCTGCTGCATGCCGGTGATTCTTTTATAGGAGATCTATTCTTTAATTCAAGTGTCGGTATAAATGAATTCACACTTTTGAAGATGCTGGGAATTGATGCAATTACGCTCGGCAACCATGAATTTGATCTTGGTGTTTCTACATTGGCTTATTCCTACGGTGAGGGATTAGCTCCTGTTCCTATTCTGTCGGCCAATTTTGTCCTGGTTGATACAACATTGCAGGGGTTCGCAGATATGGTTTTACCTTATACTATTAAGACCTACGGCGGCTTCAAGGTGGGAGTCTTCGGTTTAACCACTCCTGAAACGAACATTATTTCCGGTATTCAGCCAGAGGCTTATATGGATTCTGATTTTGTTGAGATTGCTGGTTCTGCAGCAGCGGAACTAGCTTCTCAAGGCTGCAACCTTGTTATTTTATTATCTCACCTTGGCGCAGAATACGATAAATTGGTTGCACAATACGTCCCCGGTATAAATATGATTATAGGCGGGCATGACCATTATAAAATTACCCCTCCGATAGAAGTAATTAATCCCGGCGGAACAATAACTTATATTGTTCAGGCAGGATCATTTTATCTGGATATAGGAAAGATAGATTTCCAGCTTGATCAGGGTATTGTTACACTGACTGATTACCAGATGGTACCACTGGATAACAATATTTCTGAGGACCCTACTTTCCTGCAGGTTGTAAATGAGATGGAGGGCGATATCGAAAACACATATGGTCCGATGTACACCCAGCAGATAGCCGAGGCTGCCGGCTATTTTGAGGAATTTCCTTCCAATTTAATGGAGAACGGTTCACATGATACCCCACTTGGCAATCTAATAACAGATGCATACAGAATAACCATGGGGACAGATATTGCTCTTGAGGCCGGAGGTTCAATAGCCCAACCTATATACGAAGGTCCTCTGGTGGGGATTGATATCTTCCGGGCAGTTGGATACGGGTTCAATGTTCATAACGGACTTGGCTATGCGCTGACAACATTCGATATGAAAGGTGCAGAGATATGGGCTGGCCTGGAAATTTGTCTGGCAACTATAGAATCAGGAGATGAATATTTTCCCCAGGTTTCAGGGATGTCGTTTAAATACAGTCCCGGTATGCCAGCCGGCAGCAGGCTGCTTGAAGTAAATATAAACGGGGAAATGATAGATCCCGAAGCAACTTATTCCGTTGCAGCAAACTGGTTCCTGGCGACAATCCTTCAATCTGATCTGTTTGGATTTGAGCTGCAGAATTACCAGGAATATCCCGACAGTACTGAATTCCAGGTTTTACTTGGCTATGTAATGGAACAGGGAATAATAACCCCAGGTACCGGTGGCAGAATTATAAGCGCAGTAGAAGGGGAAGAAGGAAACCTTGAGAGTCCGTTAAGGTATGAATTATTCCAGAACTACCCGAATCCATTCAACCCCAATACCGAGATCCGCTACAGGATACCCAGGGCCGGACTAGTCTCTTTAAGAATCTATGACTTACTTGGCCGGGAAGTTTCAATCCTTGTGAATGAATATAAATCTTCCGGAAGTTATTCTGTACGATGGGATGCAAGAAACGTTTCTTCCGGGGTTTATTTTTACACCCTTGGGTCAAATGGTACGATTTTAACGAAGAAAATGATACTATTACGTTAATCAGAACCGCCTGTCTGATTATTTTTATTGCTAATGAAGCAGGTTAGAATTAAATTGAAATCAAACATTATCAGGAATCTGTACCGGGGGATAGACTTGAGAAAGTTAGACAGGCGGGTTCGTTCGTTTTTACTCATTGATGCATTCTTCCTCCTCCTATGCATATTTGGAATCTTCCATCTGAGTCAGAAAGCTGATTTACCATTCGCTATAATTAATAATAATGGCTTTTTTGCTGCAGATAAAAACAGTAACCCGGTAGACGGGATACAGCCGGGAGATACCCTTATTTCATTTGACGGTCTACATTTTACCGAAAGGGAGGGGCTTGAAGTTTACATAGATAGTAAATCAATCGATGATAAAATATCAATAAGTTACTTACGGAATGGAGGTGAAAAATCTGTTCAGATAGGACTGACTGAATTTTATACCATTCCTTTCATTACTTCCAATAGTCTGGCCGGATTGTTATTTATAGCTTTCGGAATTTTTGTGCTGCTTAAATGTCCTGAATTAAGAGCAGCCAGGATATTTCACTGGGGAAGTATTGGTATAGCCATCATGCTTCTTACAACATGGGGGAAATATATTATTCATCCAATTAGTTTAAGTATTGCTGTCAGGGCTATATTTCATTTATCATATGTTCTGACTCCGGCAGCTTTTTTTCATTTCTCACTTGCATTCCCAAAGGACAGGGAGAAACGTTTCAGTTATCTGATATCGGGAATTTACACTACTGGTGTTCTTATAGCTTGTATAAATACCTACTATTTTATCAAAATCCTTCCTCAGCCGGCTCAACCAGGCATCGACAATTACCTGACAGCCTTTATGCTGAACCGTATTCTGGCAATATTTAACATACTGGGTGCAATTTCAATATTTATATTTTCATATTTCAGAACAGTGAATGAGGTAGAGAAAAAGAAACTTAAATGGCTGCTTTCAGGTTTCCTTGTAGGCCCATTCAGCTTCGCAGCGTTGTGGACTATTCCGCAGCTCATTATAAGCAGACCATGGATGCCTGAAATACTTATACCGCTGCTGATGCTCTCAATTCCGCTGACATTCACAATAGCTATCGTAAAGTATCATTTGATGGATATAGATCATCTCATCAGGAGAAGCGTAGTTTATTCTATAGTCATTTTCATGCTGGTTATTATATATATAGGAGTTGTATCGATTATAAGCAGCCAGATTTTATTGCTCAATGATCAGACTCCTTCCATACTGGCTGCCATTATTGTTGCCCTGGTGTTTGAGCCTATAAGAAGGAGGGTACAGCTTTATGTAGATAAAAAATTCTTCAGGGTACACTATAACTTCAGAGAAACGCTCAGGCTGTTTATCAAGGATATATCTGAAAATAATACTGTCAGAGATTTAGCTGAGACAGTTATAAGAGAAACACAGGAGTTTATTCCGGTTAAAAAACTGGGATTTTTCCTGTTAAAGAATAATCATATCCGGCTGATTGCACATCGAAATTTTGATCTATTGATTGGAAGAAGTCTGCCATTTGATTCATCCATGCTTAAATCAGGACTAAACTATCCTGTTGCCGATCCAGCTAAGATTGAAGCAGGCGTAAATTTTGAGTCAGCTGATGCAGATGTATTTAGAAGGTGGGGGATGGATCTTGTTGTGCCAATTTGCTCCGGAGAGGGTAAAGTTTATGCTTTCCTGGTGCTTGGAGAAAAGAAGGCAGGGAGCAAGTTTACAATTGAGGATATCGATTTGCTCGGCCATGTTTCATCGAATATCGCCTCGACAATATCGCGGATCTACCTTCAACAGGAGTTAATCAGGAAAAACCTTGAAGCTGAAAAACTGGAGGAACTGAATAAACAAAAATCTTTGTTTGTTTCTACTGTATCCCACGATCTTAAGACCCCTCTGGCATCAATAAAGGTATTTGCCGAAATGATGAAGATTGATAAGAAGGTGTCTGAAAAACAGAAAAATTATCTTGATATAATTGAAGGTGAATCGGACCGATTAACAAGGTTGATAAATAATGTGCTTGGTGTTGCCTGGATAGAAAACGGAACAAGACAATATACCTTTGAGAATGTATCTCTAAATGAAATTGTTCAAAAGACTATTGATGCATTAAGTTACCAGTTAAAGATGGAAGGATTTCAGATAAGCATAGATTTGAGCCCGGCTGCCCTGTACATCTCAGCAGATCCTGATGCTGTTGAGGAAGCTGTTGTAAATGTCATAGCGAATGCTATTAAGTTTTCTATACAACAAAAGATAATTTCTGTTTCAACTTACCGCTCTGCTGACCTTGCATGCGTGGAAGTAAGAGATAAAGGAATCGGCATTAAACCTGAAGATCTGAAAGATCTTTTTAAGCCATTCTTCAGGTCACGGATTGCAGGTGATAAAAAGATAAGTGGAACAGGGCTTGGATTATCCATTATAAAACATGTCATGGATGCCCATAAAGGAAAGATAGAAGTAGAAAGCATTCCTGACGAAGGTACGGCATTCATCCTGAGATTTCCTGGAGTTATTGTAAATGATGATTTCAAGAATTTAATAACCAATCCTATGCAGGAAGAGGAAAGGTAAATGAAAAAAATTTTAATAATTGAAGATGACCCTGCTTTATTAGCAGGTCTATCAGAAAGTCTCTGCAACGAACAGTATTCAGTCACCAGAGCTGAGGAAGGGCAGAAGGGGTATACACTTGCACTTCAGAATGAATTTGATTTGATTCTACTTGACCTTATACTTCCCCTGAAAGACGGTTATGATGTTTGCCGGGATCTCCGGAAAGAAGGCAAAAATACACCCATAATTATGCTTACCAGCAAGAATGAAGAGATTGATAAAATTCTCGGTCTTGAAATGGGCGCTGACGATTATATCACAAAGCCATTCAGCTTAAAGGAACTTCTCGCAAGAATTAAGGCCCTTCTACGCCGAGCTCAGCCTGCCGAACCCGGGGCAGTGGAATATTCATTCGGCAATGTACATATGCACCTTAAAAAGATGGAAGTCGATAAAAAGGGATGTCCGGTTAAACTATCTGCAACCGAATATAAAATATTAAAATATTTTGTTGAACATGAGGGTGAAGTTATAACGCGGGATAAATTTCTGGATGATGTATGGGGATATGATGCTTTCCCTACGACCCGGACAGTTGACAATTATATCCTCTCAATCCGTAAAAAGATTGAGGATGATCCTTCATCCCCCGAACACATTGTAACCGTTCATACAGCCGGCTACAAATTTATAAAATAACTCATATCTCCGGCATTAAATCAATTTACAGATTCAGTGCCGAAGATAGAAGTTTAAATAGTCTCAGCGTTTTTTGCCGTATCATTTTAGCTATTCAAAATCAGTTGTTATTTCAGGAGACTCATTTTTATCATTTTAGTAAAACCTCCCGATTCTATCCTTGCTATATATACACCTGATGATATTTTGGAAGCATCAAAATTCACTTCATAATGACCGGCAGATTTAAACTCATTTACCAGGGTTTTGATCTTCTGGCCAAGCGAATTATATATTGTAAGGGTGACGGGAGCATCGTTACCGATATTATATTCAATAGTTGTAGAGGGATTAAACGGATTCGGATAATTCTGCTCAAGCGAGAATCGAGCCGGAGCATCAAAAGTTATTTCTATAGGATCATAAATCTTCTGAGTTCCATCAAAATCCTGTTGAATTAATCGATAATATGAACTTCCATTCAGTGGGTTTTTATCAGAATATAAGTAAGAATGTAGTTTAGTTGTAGTCCCATAACCAGTTGAAAAACCAATCGTTACCCAGGATTGCCTATCTATCGATCTCTGTATTTCAAATCCCTTATTATTAGTCTCGGTGGCTGTTTTCCAGGATAATTCAACGTATGCTCCGGCTATTTTTCCGGTGAAAGAGTTTAATTCTACAGGTACGTTATCGGGAAGGAAATCCAGCACATACAGCCCGGTACTTATATCTGAAATAATAACATTTCCTGATGGAAAAAACGGGTAGCAACCCCAGGCTCCTTCATAAGTGCCTGTAGTTGACGGATAGGTATCGTATCTTCCCACATAGACCGGACTTGTCGGATCTGATACATCAAGGCATACAAATCCATCCTTATAATACGACATATATGCATACTGACCGCGAATGAATACATTATGAGTTGGTGTGTTTTCCGGCATCTGCCAGGTGGGAACAACTAAATCCCAGGTAGATCTGTCCTGCAAATCCCATACTGTCACATCGCGTACATTAAATTCTTCGCATGCCACAAAATATCTTTTATCTTCAGTCAGCCAGCCGCTATGGGCATAAATTCCGGGCAGGGCAACGCTTTGACTGACCAGTTGAGGATTGGATTTATCCGAGACATTAATTACATCATATGTATCTTCTGATGATGCATAAATTGTATCATCATATACATAAACATCGTGCACATATCCGCTTGATGAATAATATGCGGTCTGTACAGGATTTTCGGGATCTGATAGATCCAGGATATGTATTCCGCTTCCATTATTTGCTCCCACCACATAAGCATATCCATCGGCTATAAATAGATTATGAGCCGTTGTAAAGTATGAAGTATTATTTCCTATAAAAGTTACGCCGCCGGGCAGGTTTGCCAGGTCAACTATCTGAAGTCCGCTTCCTCCTTCTGAAACCATATACATGTAATGACCATGTGTCTTGATGTCGCGCCATATTGATCCGGGTCCTGTAACAAAGGCGGCTTCAACGGGGTTAGAAGGATCGGTAATGTCGATTACAGAAGTGCCTGTATTAACACCAAGAAGGGCATATTCGCGGCCGTTTTGATCAGTATAGCCCCAGATATCATTGTACCCGGCCGAATGATACTGATCAAGGTTGCTCAAAAGATCGGTATTCAGCTGCTGAGCATTCAGAAAATTTCCTGTGTACACCAGCATAAAGAGTAATATAACTTTTTTCATTAGATCTCCGGTAGATTATTTTAACAGAATTAATTTAATTGTTTTTATCGAAGCATTATTACCTGCTGTCAGAAGGTAAATTCCTGTGGCAGCGGGAATATTATTTTTATTTTTTCCGTCCCAGTGAAACTGGTGAATTCCTTTTGTCAGAGTGCCGTCAAAGATAGTAGTGACGTCTCTCCCGAGGATATCAAAAATTCTTATGGAATAATGAGCCTGCCTACCTGCCTCAAATCTGATCTCTGATTCAGAATTAAAAGGATTAGGATAAGCAGAAACCAAAAAGAAATCTTCGATTTGATCTCGTTTAATATCTGTAATACCTGTCACGGTCTGGTTCCTGTAAAGATACAGACCTCCTTTCAAATTACCAACAAAAAAATCCTGATCTGTGTCATAATCGATATCTACAAAAAATGGAAACGCATCGGCACCAAAATCCTGTTCGATGTATTTATTAGTAACCAATGTCCACAAAGGGTGGACATTGGTGCCGTCATTTCTGTAATAATAAACGAATCCATCACGGTTACCCGTAAAAAAATCATAATCTCCGTCATTGTCATAATCAAGAAAGAATGGGGCGCTGTTGTCTCCTACATCTATAATGGGAGAACCGGGATCAGAAGGATTCAGCCTGTGAATAAATGATGTATCTGCGGCAAACTGATAAGATTGCACAGAACCTGTATTTTTATAGAAATAAAACTTCCCGTTAAAAGCTCCAACCGCAAGGTCCGGGTCACCATCATTATCATAATCAAAGATAAAGGGCCTGGCATATACGCCTACATCAATATTGTTTCCAAGGTTGTCCTTCAATTTTCCACTAAGCTTAAATGAAGGTGAAGAGGGGGTTCCGGTATTAAGGTAGAGAGAGAGAGTTCCGTCGAAGTTTCCTATAAGCAGATCAGGATCATTATCTCCATCGAGATCTGCCGCTGCAGGACTGACGGAGAGTTCACCCTGGATGCCCGAATACAACGAATCAACGAGTAAGTATGCCGGCGTTGTCCTGCTGCCTGTATTTTGAAAATAGTATAATGTTCCATCAGGATTTTTTGTAGAACCCAGCAGGAGATCAAAGTCGCCGTCATTATCAAGATCGGTAAAATAAGGTGCACTGTCATTTCCCACATCAAGGGTTTTAAGATAGTTCTCCGTCACTTTATGGAAATCGCTAGCGCCTGCATTACCGTCATTTCTGTAAAACATAAGTGACTGCGGAACAGTAGGGTCATAAAGAACCGAAACAAATAAATCCTGATCCCCGTCATTGTCTATGTCAACGAACCGGGGCATATTGAACCCACTGGTAAAAACGCTGTCCTGGTTGTGGGGATACCTGTTATAAACCACCTGCATATCGGGCACGGCAGGAGTTCCGGTATTTTGAATGAAGTAAAGGCTCCGACTGAAAAAGTCGCCCCAGAATAAATCGAGATCGCCGTCATTATCGATATCCGCAAAATCAAGGGAACTTGCTCCATGTCTGAAATCATCCCGTTTTCCGCCGCTTATGATAATTATTCCCTGCCACTGATTAGTTATAAATTTAAAATTAAAACCTGAAGGCGTGCCTATATTCTCATAAAAATTAAGTGTGCCGACTGAGTTGCCTGAGATAAAATCTTTGTCACCGTCGTCATCTATATCTGCAAAAACAGGATTACATCCAAATTCACTATAGATTGGTTCCCCGTTATTATCTTTAAGTGTATCCTGTTCGGTTACAAAATGGGGAAGGGATGGTGTTCCTGTATTTCTCCTGAACTCAATAAACGCACCGTTCGCACCAGTAAATAAGTCGAAATCATTATCACCATCGATGTCGACAAGATAGAACCAGTCATTGAAAAACAATCCCGGTATAGTATCAAGCGACAGTTCAAAATGAGGATCTGCAGCATTTCCCGTATTTTCATACCAGCCATAAGTTCCATCACTATCAAGATAAAAAATATCATAGTCGCCGTCATTATCCAGGTCGACAAACTGGTGTTCCAGATTGTTCGTTCCGCCCGAAAAAATATTTACCAGGCTTCCCTGTGAATCACTGAAGGGAATGGAATTTAATTCACGCTTTAACGTCTGGGAGTATCCCACTCCCACTGTGATAAACAATAAGATTAAAATTTTCATTAAATGCCGATTTGGTACAGACATGTATCCCCGATAATCTTAAAAGGTTCACTTTTAAAATTAGCGGTGTCTTTTAATTTTGTTTGTATGGATCGCTCGATAAACAAAAAACTGTCATCGGCAAGGTATCTATTTGTTAGAATATTTTCAACCGTCTTATAGATATCGTCTTTAAAGAAAGGCGGATCAGCGATGATCAAATCGTAATATTTATGGTTGGAAAGGGAGGTGAACTTCACCGCCTCCATTCTGTATATTTTGCTTTTAATACCGAGGTTCAGCGAATCGATATTTTCCTGCAGGTTTTTAGAAATAGCATAATTCTTTTCTACAAAATCTACAGAAGCTGCGCCGCGGCTAAGACATTCGAGGCCAAGCGAACCCGATCCCGAATAAAGGTCTAATACTTTTATGTCTTCGAATGAAATCCTGTTATTCAGCAAGTTAAAGAAGGTCTCCCTGACGCGGTCTGTGGTCGGCCTTATTAATTTTGAATCCGGGACTTTTATCAATCTGCCTTTAAATTCACCGGATATAATTCTCATTCTCATAAAGCAAATACTTCCTAAAGGGTGTTAAGATCAAGCAACAAGCGGCTTATAGATAAAAAATTATTAGTATAATTAATATATTATGATTTTTACTTCTATTATCAAATATAAGAGGGCAGGGATTCAAAGCCAGTGCAGGAAGCGAACTTCTCTCAGGCTAATCTTAAGGCTATCCCGGCCGAAGAGGAGAAAGAATTGAACTTCTCGGAGAAATACCTGTTCTCAAATAACCTGGGATTAGGTTTGATTTTTGCGAGAGGATTAAAATGGATGAAAGGAATATCGAGCTTATTCCTTAACGTCTCTATCATTGAAGATGAAAGTTCTTCACCGCTTATAAAAGCGGATTCGAGTAATTGCCTGTTAAGATTCGGATGCTGATTAGAATTAAGTTCGGAGTTTATAATCCTTACAATGTCTCCGGCATTATGAAGGTATCGGATCCTGAAATAGAGGGGTTTACCCTGGTATGAGAACAAAACCGAGAGATATTTCCCCGCAAGAAATAAGCTTAGGATTAAGCCTTTCCCGGATACCGGATTTGTAGCAGTTAATGCTCTCTCTGAAGCAAGATGAATATTATCAATAAATTTTAATTTCAGTTTATTTTTTTCACAGAATGCTTTAATGATCCGGATATATTTTCTTGAAATGGAAATTACTATCGAGGTATTTTTTTCTATGAATTTATTTTTATCTATTTCAATATATTGTAAGACCTGCTCGGCAGGAATGATATCAGGATAGATGAGCGATAATTCCCATCTGAATTCCTCAATTAAGTCCTGGTGAAGCAGGGTATTATCGTAGGGAATCTGAACAACCTTAAAAATCTCAAGCGGCATTGAAAATGAAGCAGTTGCACTTTTGAGAGGATTTCTAACCTGTATCTCATCAAAAGCGCCCTGTAAAAGGGCGCTGATTTTAGTTTCTTTATCCTGTGTTAAATCCAATGGTTCATTTAAGAAAGCTTCGTCAACATTTTCGAGGATGAACTGGTCGTCTTTCTGTATAATTTCAACAACCTGAAGCTTGGAAGAAGATATTGTAAATCCGGCATGATTTTCAAAGCCTGTCATCAGATTCTATTTATTCCCACGATGCCGTATTCTTCAGAGCATCACTTTCAAGACTTCCGACTGAACCATACCCATCGGGATCTTCCAGGTAATAACGGCTTCCGATTACCAAGCTTGAATCGATTCTCTTAACCTGGTTATTCCGCCCATAAATTGTATCTGCAGAAACTGAAGTATCAATCTGCAAAACATACTGCTGATTTGTTTTTGGAGTTTTGTAAAGGCTATCCGGAGTAAATTCCCCTGTTGTTAACGGCACAAAAGGATTGGCAGGTCTTCGTGAAAGAGAATCAAAAGCATTTTCCACACTATCAACCATTGGATCAGTTTTTATAAAATTTATCAGACTGTCAAGGTTTCCGGTAAAATGTCCGTACTTCTTGTTCCAAAGTATTTCAGCTTCTTTGATATTCTTCATTCTGAGATGTGATTCCTGCTTATAATATTTTTCTTTTTCGACTACATCTTTCGGATCAATTATTGCAACCTTAACTAATATTACGACTAATATAACAATGACGAAATAAAGTACAGCGTGAATATACCAGGGTTCTGGCTTAGTCATTTTTCCTCCGGAGCTTTGAAAAAATTTGATTGTTCAATATATAGAAACTTTTCAATATTATTAAATCTGGTTTTCCCAATACCTTTTACTTCCAGAAGCTCTTTCAGGTTATTGAAACCGCCTTTTAAATTCCTCAATTCTATTATTTTTGCGGCGGTTTTCTCACCGATTCCGGGAAGAATTACCAGATCTTTTAAACCGGCTGTGTTAATATTTATACTCTTTAGACCGGGAAGCTTAACAGCTTCTTTTTTATGAAAATTACTGGTGTTAAAATCTAAAACTTCCTGCTTAGAGTCAATATATACATCATCTTCGGAGCCGCCAATCGGAGGTTTTTCATCATCATTTAACTGTTTAAAGAGCTTTTCTTCGGCTGAGTAATCAAAATTAGTATAATCAACCTTTTCAGGGCTTAATTTGTACTCTTTATATGCCAAGCCTGCTGTAAAAACAAGAATAAGAAATAACAGAACCTTTATTTCTGTTTCTGTAAAACCAATTATTCTTGATAGCTTCTCAAACACCCTGGAATCCCGACTATTTTTCCGTTTGTTCAGACATTAAATTGAATATAGTACTGAAGAACAAAAATATCATTAAGAACAATTATAATCCGAACCGTTTAAAAAAACTTTTCTCTTCTGATCCGGATGATGATTTTACATTCGGACTGTTGAGCAATTCCTTTAATAGTTCTTTTTCCTTTGAATTGAGTTTCTTTGGGACGGCTATATTTACTCTGACGATTTGGTCACCCCGGCCTGAATGATTAAGATGCTTTATTCCTTTTTCCCTCATTTTAAGTAATTTGCCTGAGGGTGTTCCTGAGTCAAGTCTTAATTTGGCTTTTCCATTCAATGTCGGTACTTCCACTTCGCCTCCAAGCGCAGCCTCCGGGAAACTAACATACAGATCATACAGGATATCGTCGCCTTCGCGTACTAAATATTCGTGCTGAATTTCCTTGAATACTACAATAAGATCTCCGGCAGGACCTCCGCGTTTTCCGGCATTACCGTCATTATGCATTGTCATATAATTTCCATCACCGACGCCGGCCGGTACATCAATTTTTATACTGACTTCATCCTGAACGCTTCCGTCCCCCATACATTTTCGGCAAGGCTTATCTATAACGGTACCCTCACCATTGCAGTTGCTGCATGCAGTAATATTAACGAACTGACCGAAAACAGACCTTGAAACAGTTTTAACTTCTCCTGTTCCATGGCATACGGGACAGGTATTTTTTGAAGTACCTGCCTCGGCTCCCGATCCTCCGCATTCATCACATTTTATCTGCTTTTTAATTTTAAGTTTTTTGGAAACACCTTCTGCTATTTCTTCGAGGGTAAGGGCAAGTGTAACCCGTAAATCTGAACCGGGAGTTCCTCCGGTCCTTCTCCTTGATCTTCTTTGTCCTCCCCCGAAAAAATCATCAAAGATGGAGGCTCCTCCGAATATATCGGAGAAATGGGAGAAAATATCGTTGATATCAGAGAATCCCTGTTGTCCACCTCTGACACCTTCGTGACCAAACCTGTCGTAATTGGCTCTCTTCTCATCACTGCTCAGAATTTCATATGCTTCAGCCGCTTCTTTAAATCTTTCTTCCGCATCATGGTCATCAGGGTTGCGGTCGGGATGATACTGCATTGCAAGTTTTCTGTATGCTTTTTTTAAGTCATCTTTTGAAGCGGTCTTTTCCACACCAAGTACTTCATAATAATCGCGTTTTGACATAAAAGACTATTATTCCTCTTTATTTTCATTTTCTGAATTTACACTACCCGCCTGCTCTTCATTTTCCTCACTCACTACCACTTTGGCATGACGGATGACCCGGTCTTTGTACATATAACCCTTTTCAAGTTCGTCAAGTACCGTATGCGGCGGTACATCTTCGGCTTTTCTCTGCATAAGAGCTTCATGGAAATTAACATCGAACGGCTGTCCTACCGATTCAATCTTTGTAACTCCCTGTTCATTAAGTATCTTCATAAGTTTATCGTAAATCAGTTTTAGTCCCTCTTTAATAGATTCGCCATCCTCGGTATTATCAATATGCTGCAGGGATCTTTCAAAATCATCAACAATGGGGAGGAGTTTCACAATAAATGACTCGGCAGCATATTTAAAGAGATTAAACTGATCATTTTCTGTTCTTCTTTTATAGTTTTCAAATTCCGCCGCTTTTCTCAGTAGTTTATCTTTCAGATCTGCAGCTTCATTTTCAAGTTCTTCTATCCGTTTGTCTTTATTCATCAGATCTTCGCTGCTTTCTTCAGGAGAGTCCTGCAGTTCCTCTGTCTCCTGGTTTAATTTAGTGGTATTTTCTTTTTCCTGTTCCTTTTTATCTTTTTTCATAATCGTTTCTCCGTTGATTAATCATTCTTTAAAATTTCAGAGAGCATTTTGGCCATATAATCAACTATGGCAACTACTTTAGAATATTCCATCCTTTTAGGTCCGATAATTCCAAGTGTTCCTGAAGTACTTCCAATAGTATATTCCTTACTCACAAAACTGTATTCTTCCAGCTTGCGGTCCTGATTCTCACTTCCTATTGAGATAAATACCTGGTCCGAAGCAGAATCAGTACCTTTATCGAGAATGTGGATAATAATATCTTTATTTTCAATTAACTCAACTATGCCCGGAAACTTTTCCGGGTCCTCAAACTCAGGCTGCTTTATAATATTACTCGCCCCGGTAAGATATACATTATCCTTCGAATTTATATCTTTGAATATCTTATCCACTGAATCAACAAAAAGTCTGATTACGGGTCTTTGACCTTCCTCAACATCTCTGAATCTTTCACTGAATGACGACCTTATTTCTCTAAATGTCAATCCGCATAGCCGCTCATTCAATAAACTCTGCACCGATTCAATCTGTGCCGGTTCGATTACAGAATTAATCTCCATTGTAATAGTCTTAACCAGACCACCTTTAATACTGATCACGATCAGGATTCTGCTTGATGAAAGAGATACGATCTGCAGTTTTGACATGATTCCCGAATCGAGCCGTGGATAAGTTACACAGGCGAGCTGTTTCGTTATATTGCTCAATATAGCAGTGGTCAGACGTAAGATCTCATCAGTTTCTATCTGTTCAATCTTAAATTCCTTATTTATAATGCCCTTTTCGGAATTCTTTATTTTTTGAATTTCCATCAGCGAATCAACATAGAAACGGTAGCCCTTATCTGTAGGGATCCTCCCGGCTGAAGTATGCGGATGGTCGATGAATCCGAATTCTTCAAGATCGGACATAATATTCCTGACTGTAGCCGGTGAAAAACCGATATCATATTTTTTAGTAATATTCCGTGAACCGACAGGGGAAGCAGTTAATATAAACTGCTGAATTATCGATCTTAAGATCAGTTTCTCCCTATCGCTTAATTCTTCTTGTCGCATTGCTATTAATTATCGTTTTGAAGACGCTAATATAAAAAAATAAAGTAAAAATTGTTAAACCAAAATCGTGCTTAAATAATTAAAAATCGCAACATTTTAAAGACTTATTAGCAGTCTTTAACTGAGAGTGATAAAATCGTCATTTAATCCTATTTTCATACCAAAAGTAATATTCTTTTGTTTCCTATTTCATTTCATAGTAAATTTTGTTTGATTTTTCCTCAGTATTATAAAGAAAACTATGTCAAATAATTCAACTTACAAGGCAGCCGGAGTTGATATTGAAGCCGGTGATGAGACGGTTAAACGAATAAAAGGATTTGCAAAATCTACATTTAATAAAAATGTTCTTTCTGATATAGGCCTTTTTGGGGCTTTTTACCAGCCTGATTTGAAAGGTCTGAATGAACCAGTACTCGTTTCGAGCGTTGACGGTGTCGGTACCAAACTGAAGGTCGCCTTTGCTGCCGACAGGCACGATACTGTGGGGCAGGATCTTGTGAACCATTGCGTTAATGATATTTCAGTCTGCGGGGCAAAACCTCTTTATTTTTTAGATTACCTTGCTTTCGGGAAACTTGTACCTGATAAGGCAGCGAAGATAATAGAAGGTTTTTCAGTAGCCTGCAGGGAAAATGAGTGTGCTCTTATCGGAGGCGAGACAGCTGAGATGCCCGGTCTTTATTCTGAAGATGAATATGATATGTCAGGTACCATTGTGGGTATCGTAGATAAGTCACGTATTGTGGACGGAAGACACATTAAAAAAGGGGATATACTGATCGGGTTTCCTTCAAACGGGCTGCACACTAACGGCTATTCACTTGCAAGGCAGGTGCTTTTTCAGAAATTCAAAATAGGCACCAGAATAGATGAACTAGGTTCCACACTAGGCGATGAGCTTCTCCGCATTCATAAATCCTATTTAAGACTTATAACGCATTTAAAAGATAACATGCATATTAAAGGATTTTCCCATATAACCGGCGGCGGTATCGTCGGGAATACCAAAAGGATTATTCCAGGCGGACTAAAATTAAATATTGAATGGGACACCTGGGAATTGCCTGCTATTTTCAGGCTCATACAGCAGACCGGAAAAATAAGCTTTGAAGAAATGAGGAACGTTTTCAACCTTGGCATAGGCCTGGTTGCAGTAGTTGCCCCGGATGATGAAAATAAAATAAACTCTCTCTCCAATGAAATAAATGAACACCCTGTTAAGATTGGCGAAGTAATATAATCTTTTCCTTATGGTTTATTTAAAAAGGATAATACTTCCGGTTTTATTCATTCTGATATTAATCAGTTCCGGATGTGATAAAGGAATTGAACCCCGATCGACAGATGATATTCCGGGATTCGGCGGCAGAATTACTTTTATAGGAACCTGGCCAGATAGTGTTCAAAGAACCCACATAGTTGTTTTTGACAGTCTTCTTGAAGATGCTAACGATTTTAATATATTTAATCTGAAATTTATCAGCGATGCATTGCCTTACGGAGTTCCTGGTTATGATTTCGATTCCAGGGACAGTGCCATAATTCAGATCGAACCAGGGAGCTTCTCTTACGTTGCCGTTGTACAGCAGAAGACGGTTGATCTTTCATTGCTCAGG